>PJEL010002626.1_pt1 | contig 16224 bp, 15 predicted proteins | sample 1853271 | NCBI WGS metagenome assembly PJEL01 (sample SAMN08108733, study PRJNA415343) | Invertebrate metagenome, whole genome shotgun sequencing project. | host: Globobulimina | place: Sweden: Gullmar Fjord | collected 2015-08
GGTGTTTCCACCATCACTCTACATAACAAATCACCGGTTGAGCCACCACGTATGGGCACAACGCCTTTACCACGCATGCGGAATAGTTTTCCACTTTGGGTCTCGGCTGGAATTTTTAGCTTCACACGACCATCAAGAGTAGGCACTTCAATTTCACCACCTAATGCTGCGTCGGCAATACTAATGGGTACATCGCAATACAAGTTACGACCATCACGCTCAAAAATATTGTGGGCTTTAATGTGGGTTTCCACATACAAGTCCCCTTTCGGGCCACCACGAGCGCCTGCCTCACCTTCACCTGTTAGACGAATGCGATCGCCGTTATCCACACCGGCTGGCACTTTAACGTTAAGGGTCTTGGTTTGCTCTTTTACGCCCTGACCATTACAGCTGGTACAAGGATCTTTAATAATGGAACCTTGGCCGCGACACGTAGGACACGCCTGCTGCACCGAGAAAAAGCCTTGCTGCATACGTACTTGGCCTTGGCCATGACAGGTATGACAGGTTTTAGGTGTACTGCCATCTTTGGCACCACTTCCATGGCAAGAACCACACTCGTTAAGCGTTGGTACACGAATTTTAACTTCGGCGCCTTTAACGGCTTGTTCAAGCGTAAGCTCAAGGTTGTATTTTAAATCGCTGCCACGTTGTGGGCCGTTGCGCTGACCACCACGTTGTCCGCCACCAAAAATATCGCCAAATACATCACCAAAAATATCGCCGAAATTGCCGTTGCCACCGCCGCCAAAACCGCCCTGTTGAGGGTCTACACCGGCATGACCATATTGATCATAAGCTTGGCGCTTAGAATCATCGCTTAATATTTCATAAGCTTCGGTGGCTTCTTTAAATTTTGCTTCTGACTCTTTGTTATCCGGGTTTCTATCCGGGTGATGCTTCATGGCCAGTTTACGATACGCGCGCTTAATGGCTTTCGCGTCATCGCCCTTGCTGGCGCCTAGAATTTCATAGTAATCACGTTTAGACATGTTTTTTACGCTTTAAAAATAGATTGATTAAGACGCAGAATGGGAGACGCACACAAGTTACGTCTCCCATCCCCATCTAGGGCACCTCTGAAAAACAGGGTTATGCCTCTGTCTTTCAGGATTTTTTCTAGGCAAAGCACGAAAATGAAATAATGTCGGGACATTATAATTCTTCGTAACGCAGCATAGGAACAATCCTGAATGCCCCTTCGGGCGTGATTTACAGCAGTTATCTGTGTTGTTACGCTTTTTGTAAAGGACCCTGCCATTTACTGCAAAGCGTGCCTAACATCTAACCGCTGTAAATACACGCAGAGGATCACCTCGTTTATCAGAGGTGCCCTACGTTATTTCTTACTTGTCTTTAACTTCTTCAAACTCAGCATCTACTGCGTCGTCATCGCCAGCTGGTTGCTCAGCTTCAGCGCCACCAGCTGCTTCACCAGCCGCCGCTTGCTCTGCGTACATTTTCTGAGCCAGGCCAGAAGATGCTTCAGTAAGAGCAGCTGTTTTCGCTTCAATCTCTTCTTTGTCGTCGCCTTTTAGGGCTTCTTCCAAGTCAGTGATAGCAGCATTGATGACTGTCGTTTCTTCTTCAGTGGCTTTGTCGCCCGCTTCTTCCAAGGTTTTCTTGGTTGCGTGGATCATGCCGTCGGCGGTGTTACGCACCTGAATCATTTCTTCAAATTTCTTATCGGCTTCAGCGTTAGCTTCAGCGTCTTGAACCATTTGTTCAACTTCTTCATCGCTCAAACCAGAAGAGGCTTTAATCACGATAGACTGCTCTTTACCAGTAGCCTTGTCTTTGGCACCTACGTGCAAAATACCGTTAGCATCGATGTCGAAAGTTACTTCAATTTGTGGCTGACCACGAGGTGCTGGTGGAATGTCGGCAAGATCAAAACGACCCAAAGATTTGTTTTGGCTAGCTTGCTTACGCTCACCCTGAACCACGTGAATGGTTACTGCTGCTTGGTTGTCATCGGCAGTTGAGAAAGTCTGAGACTTCTTAGTAGGGATAGTGGTGTTCTTTTCAATAAGTGCCGTTGCAACGCCACCCATAGTTTCGATGCCCAAAGTAAGAGGCGTTACGTCTAGAAGTAGAACGTCTGTAACGTCACCAGAAAGAACCGCACCTTGAAGTGCTGCGCCCATGGCAACCGCTTCATCAGGGTTAACATCTTTACGCGCTTCTTGACCAAAGAACTCAGCAACGGCTGCTTGAACCAAAGGCATACGTGTTTGACCACCTACCAAGATAACGTCGTCAATTTCAGACGCTTTAAGGCCGGCATCGGTTAATGCTTGCTGACAAGGCTTCAAAGAGTTCTTAACCATGTCCTCAACCAAAGACTCAAGCTTGGCACGAGTAACCTTCACATTTAAGTGCTTAGGACCGGTGGCATCGGCTGTGATGTAAGGTAGGTTAACGTCGGTAGAAGTCGTTGAAGACAATTCAACTTTGGCTTTTTCAGCCGCTTCTTTAAGACGCTGCATGGCAAGAGGGTCACCCTTAATGTCCATGCCAGTATCTTTCTTAAATTCTTCTGCTAAGAATTCGATTAAACGCATATCGAAATCTTCGCCACCTAGGAAGGTGTCACCGTTAGTAGCCAGTACTTCAAATTGTTTTTCACCGTCAACGTCGGCAACTTCAATGATAGAGATATCAAACGTACCACCACCAAGGTCATAAACCGCGATTACTTTATCGTCGATTACTTTATCAATACCGTAAGCAAGCGCAGCAGCCGTTGGCTCGTTGATAATACGCTTCACTTCAAGACCGGCAATTTTACCAGCATCTTTAGTGGCTTGACGCTGTGCATCGTTAAAGTAAGCTGGAACGGTTACAACCGCTTCAGTTACTTTCTCGCCCAAGAAATCTTCGGCGGTTTTTTTCATTTTTTTCAATACTTCAGCAGAAATTTGCGGAGGTGCAAATTTGTCGTCTTTAACTTGAACCCAAGCATCGCCGTTCTCTGCTTTTGCAATGGTGTAAGGCACCATGTCGATGTCTTTTTGAACTACTTTGTCATCGAAACGACGGCCAATAAGACGCTTGATGGCAAAAAGTGTATTGGTTGGGTTAGTAACCGCCTGACGCTTAGCAGACTGACCTACTAAGATTTCACCGTCTTCTGCGTATGCAACAATAGAAGGAGTAGTACGATCCCCTTCGGCATTTTCAATGACGCGTGTTTTGTCGCCGTCTAGTACAGATACACAAGAGTTAGTTGTGCCTAGATCGATACCAATGATTTTACCCATGTTTAAATCTCCAATTTCTATTCTGTGGGGCCAGCCTTACACAGTGTTAAAGGCTGCCCAATTGCCCGAAGGCCAGTTAGTTTTTAACTTAACCCTTTAATGGGTCTGGTTACTTTTAATTCAACCTTTCGCTTACTGAAATTTGCTAACTTTTCGTTAAAAAACCTCTTCAAGTACTCACTTAGCAGGCTAAGCTCCGTGCTTTCTGAGGTTTTTTGCCTCAATTTAGCTGCATTCAGGGTGCGAGAGGCTTTTATTCTGTAATTGCTGAGATAAACATTAGGACTTAGCAATTTTGTAAAATGAATTAGGCGAAGGTCAGGCTAGGCAAAAAACAGTGAAAACGCGCAGCTTAGTGTACTAAGTGAGCATTTTGAGTTGTTTTTTAACAACGCATAACCAAGGCTAAACATTTTATTAAGCCTTTTCGTCTACTTTGGGAGCCGCTTTTGAAACCACTACCATGGCCGGACGCAATAGGCGGCCGTGATTGGTATAACCCTTCTGCACCACGTTCAGCACCGTATTTGGCTCTGAATCGGGTGCATCTACCATGCTAATGGCTTGATGGAATGCTGGATCAAATGGGTGACCTTCTGGGTCGATGGCTTCTACATTGAATTTTTTAAGGGTTTCTAGGAAGCTCTTCTGGGTCATTTCAACCCCTTCCAAGAAAGGCTTCACCACTTCATCTTCTGGGGCTGACGCCATGGCACGCTCAAGGTTATCCACTACCGCTAACAACTCACGGGCAAACTTCTCAGTGCTGTATTTATGGGCTTTTTCGACGTCTTGTTCGCTTCGGCGACGAATGTTTTGCACGTCGGCCTTGGCGCGAATCACTTCATCTTTTAACTGAGCATTCTCTTCTACTAAGGCTTCATCTGGCGTAAGCGCCTCTTCAATAGGCTCTACTGTGCCTTCAACGGCTTGTTCTTGCCCTTCCAACTCAGCACTTTCAACGTCTTGAGTCGTATTTTCCTGATCTGACATGGGTCACTCCACACTATCTAACTAATTCTAATTTAAGCTGGCACTGTATATGGGGATGGAAAAAACAGTTTCAAGAGACTTTACAAAGCTGATTTATACTGTATAAATAAACACATGTATAAGCGAACAGGTATATCGCCATGCTAAACCACATATCAATTAAGGATTTCACCATAGTCGACTCGCTAGAGCTGGACTTAAGCTCTGGCTTTAGCGCTGTTACTGGCGAGACTGGCGCGGGTAAATCCATCATGCTGGATGCCCTAACGCTAGCCACCGGCGGTAAGAGCGATGCTAACCAAGTGCGCCCAGGGGCCAGCAAAGCCGAAATTTATGCCTGCTTTGAACTGGCCAAGCAAAAACACATTAAAGACTGGTTAATTGAAAACGACATGGATGGTGATCAGGACCAACTTATTTTATCGCGCATTATCACCAGCGAAGGACGCAGCCGAGGCTATATCAACGGTCGCCCCGCTCCCTTGCAGCAATTAAAAGATTTAGGGGCAAAGCTACTGGATATCCATGGCCAAAATGCACACCAAGTTCTTTTAGAAAAAGACAGCCCGCGCACATTATTAGATAACTATGGCAGCTACCAAAAACTGCTTGAAGACACCAAAAGCAGCTACCAGCAATGGCAAGACTTAAAAAACAGAGTACACAAACTTCAAAACCAAAATGATGAAGGTTTGGCCCGTATTCAGTTACTGGAATATCAGATTCAAGAGCTTAACTTGCTTGACCTGCAAGCAGGAGAAGTGGAAGCACTGGAGGCCGAACAAAAACGCCTAGCCAATGCCGAAGGGCATTTATTAAACGCTCAGCAAGCCCTGCATTTATGCCAAAACGAAGAAGAGCAAGTGGATGCCTACCAAGCCATTCAACATGCCTTGCAAAAACTAGATCCTTTGTTAGACAGCACACCCGCACTCACGTCTACCCACGAATTACTAAATCAAGCCTATGTAATCATAGATGAGGCCTGCAGTGAATTAAGCCACTACATTAACGGTTTTGAGATAAACCCCCAGCGCTTGCAGCAGGTAGAAGAACGTCTTAACGCCATTTACGAGCTGGCACGCAAAAACAAGGTAAAACCTGAAACCCTATGTGAATTACAGAAAGACTTAATAAAGGAACTTCAACAGCTTAATGGCCAGGATCAATCCTTAGATGAGCTGCTTGAACAGTTAGAGCAAGCAGAGCAAGTATTTAGTGGTCATGGACAAAGCCTCAGCTGTGCCCGTAAAAAAAGCGCGCAAAAGCTGGCTGGCGAGCTAATTAAACAACTTAAGCAACTGTCTCTGACAAAAGCCCAAATTCAATTTGAAGTAGATTCACAACCTATCCACAAAGCCAATCAATACGGTTTGGATGACATTCAATTTTTAGTGAGCCTAAACCCAGGACAACCTTTACAGCCTTTGCACAAGGTAGCGTCTGGTGGTGAGTTATCGCGCATTAGTCTTGCCTTACAAATTTTAATTCAACAAGGCCCTGAGACTTTGATTTTTGATGAAATAGATGTGGGTGTGGGCGGCGCAACAGCCGAGCGCATGGGGCGTTTATTAAAGCAATTAGGCAAGCACAAGCAAGTGATTAGCATCACTCACCAGCCACAAGTTGCGGCCTTAGGGCATCAACATTTACTGGTAAACAAGCTCAGTGGCAAGCAGCAAACTCGCACTCAAATACGCCATTTAAATTCGGAACAAAGACAGCAAGAATTGGCCAGGATGCTGGGCGGGCTTGAAATTAACGATCTTACTTTGGCTCATGCTAAAGACATGTTAGGAGCCGGACAAGCTTAAAATACATTCACTTACTAGGGTGAGTAAAAGACTCTGTTGTGGGAGGGAGCAAGGAAGCGTGACAGGTTTTATCCCCATAAAACCTGAATATCATCAAGCATTGGACGTGCTAGGTGATGGCTAGAGACTGGGATTCAGGATGAAAACCAGCTTTAGCCTATTTAATTTCAATTTTAATATCACTTTTAATGTCAAAGAAGGACTTTGGATTAGCCTCTAGCCTTGTAAGCGTTAAAAAGGAAACTCAACATGCCGACCTCAAAGCCCCAGACATCCAGTTGCCTGTGTGGCAGCGTAAAAATCACAGCGGCTAAAATTAACCCTAAATTTACAGTATGCCATTGCACAGATTGCAGAACCTGGGGTGGTGCCCCATTTTTTGCTGTGCAGTGCGGCACAAATGTGACCATTGAGGGCGGCAATAATATTAAGATATATGACTCATCCGCCTGGGCATCACGAGGGTTTTGCTCTAGCTGCGGTACTCATTTATTTTTTAAGCTCAAAAAAACAGGCGAATACAATATGCCGGTGGGATTGTTTCCAGATTTGAAAGGTTTGGAGATGGACATGCAATATTTTAGTGACCTTCGGCCTGACTATTACTGCTTTTCAAATAACACAAAAGAAATGACCGAAGCCGAGATTCAAGCCTACTTTGCATCGGAATTAGAATAAAGGTATTGAAGACTTAAGGGCGTGAGACAACTTTAAGGACAATGCTGTGCACTACCAGGTTGCCGCTACCCCATGAGCAACCCTAAAAATGTTCCTGACATTTTTGAGGATACCGCTCATCCATGGGCATAAAAAAGCCCCGCATTGCGAGGCTTTTCAATCTATAAGCAATTAAGCCAGTAGATTAGTCTTCAGCTACCACGTGGATAGTCAAAGTAGTCTTAACGTCAGCGTGTAGCTGAAGATCGATCTCGAACGTACCAGTAGTACGTAGAGGACCGTTTGGAAGACGAACTTCAGCTTTCGCTACTTCGATACCTGCAGAGCTAACAAGGTCAGCCAGGTCACGAGTACCGATAGAACCGAACAACTTGCCTTCTTCACCAGCTTTAACAGCCAATGTAAGTTCAAGTTCTTTCACTTCTGTAGCACGTTTCTGAGCAGCAGCCAGCTTCTCAGCAGCCGCTTTTTCAAGTTCAGCACGACGCTCGCCAAAAGAAGCAACATTTGCTTCAGTCGCTGGAACCGCTTTGCGCTGAGGAATCAAGAAGTTACGACCGTAGCCAGACTTAACATTCACCTTGTCACCAAGAGAACCTAGTTTTGCTACTTTTTCTAAAAGAATAATTTCCATTTTCAACACCTTACAGGGCTAGGTTATGCAAACCATAATGCAGCATAACAAGTTAAAATTTAGTTCGCCGTTTCATTTAATCGCGAGCGAATATCTAAAAAGACATCCAAAACCGCCATTAAAATTAGTAATGCGTACATATAAGGCAAAAAGAACATCAGGCTAATATAAAAAGTAATTAGCCATTGTTTGCTCAATTGCTTTATTGCCACTATGCCGTGAACCAAGCTTAGCCCCATGATAAACATAGGGACTAATACCACAGGTACCCAGCACGCCATATCGGCATCTGAAACACCTAAAAAGAGCACCAACATTGCCAATATTGCATACCAATAAGGTAAACGCAGGCGTTGGAACTCAATATTGAACTCACCCGGGTTAAACAGCGTAGATTGCCAACTACGAGCCATTAACAAGGCCCCAATGGCAAACATCTGCAGCAAGGCTGCAACGCCCCCCAATAATAAAGGCAAAATCCAAGGGGTCAGCATAGTCGCGGCTTGCGGCTCTTTTGCCACTAACAACTGGTCGTACTCCAGTGCCCCTTTTTGCAAAATTTCAAACCACATAGGGCTTAAAGTTGGCAATAGGGCCACCACGGCCAGTCCTAGTAACGCAGATGCCGCAACGGCTTTAGGTAATGACACTGATAACCGCAATATTGCCGCCATCAAAGCACAACCCAAAACTACCATAAATACGGTAATCTCCTGCTGCGCTGCGTACCAGGCAATACCCGGTAACAAAGCAGGCAACAGAACATTTAAACCTTGATTGAAGCCTTGGCGTAATATCACCAAGGCCACAATCGCAGCACTCACCCAATACATTAGGGGAATGGCTGCAAACAATACTGCCAGCAGCACTGCCTGACGAGGACCTTGCATGACAAATCGTGCAATGGCGCTCATAACAGTGCCTAAGCGCTACTTATGCGCGTCTGTGTATTGAATTAACGCAACGTAACGAGCACGCTTGATCGCAGTAGATAGCTGACGCTGGTATTTAGCTTTAGTACCAGTGATACGGCTAGGAACGATCTTGCCAGTTTCGGTTACGTAACCTTTAAGCATATCTAGGTCTTTGTAATCGATCTCAGCTGCGCCTTCGGCAGAGAAACGACAGAACTTACGACGACGGAAAAAACGAGACATAATTATTTCTCCAATTATTCTGCAGAATCGGCAGCTGTTTCAGCTACTTCTTCAGTTTTTGTTTCAGCTGGAGCAGCAGACTCTTCACGACGTGGACGTTCGTCACGACGGTCTTGACGGCTTTCAGCAGCTTTAATTGGAGACATTTCAGTAACCGCGTTTTTAGTACGGATAACCATGCTACGGATAACAGCATCGTTGAAACGGAAAGTCTGGTTTAACTCGTCTAGAGTTTCGTTGCCACATTCAATGTTCATAAGAACATAGTGAGCTTTGTGGATCTTTTGGATTGGGTAAGCCAGGTGACGACGGCCCCAGTCTTCAAGACGGTGGATAGTACCACCAGCTTCTGTAACTGAGTTTGTGTAACGCTCAATCATAGAGGCTACTTGTTCGCTTTGATCTGGGTGAACCAGAAATACAACTTCATAATGACGCATTTAATGCTCCTTATGGGTTAAAAGCCTTAAGTAACGCTCCTATAAAAATAGGTGTATTAAGGCAAGGAGGCCTGCTTTTAGCACCCTTAGTACACAAAGTGTAGGTTAGATGTAAAACAGGGGGCGCGCATTATGCGTAAAAAACCACCAGAAATCAAGGTGCGTATTCGAGTGGCAATGGCTGTTAACTCGCCTATTACTGCCTAGCGATGCTGGCCCTGGGCTTAAAATGCTGCTTTGGCAAAGTCCCGGTATAGAACTGAAATACCATCACCCAGTCAGATGCCAGACTATAAACAGGGTATTTAAAGGTAGCTGGCTTGTTATGCTCAAAGAAAAAATGCCCTACCCAAGCAAATCCATAGCCGATTACAGGCAATAGCCAAAGCAATGAATATTGCGCTGTAGTTATGCCAGAAATTAATACCATTAATACCAAGGTGCTGCCGATGTAATGTAAAGCACGGCATACTCCATTACTGTGCTCCCCCAAATAAAAAATATAAAACGCACTAAAACTTTCGAACTCCTGCTGATCAGCCATCACATCACCCTCATTATTATTTGTGGTTAATATACTTGCAGGCATTCATGACCTTGCCTAGTCGCAATTTAGGACGCTTTTATTACTTCTCAGGACAGAGTAGAGCTAATAATCCATGTATCAAACATTGAATTTTGGGAATTATCGAATAGTCAGATGAAAAACAACTAAGATTTAGTGTTTATTATCGAGTATTTAATACCTATGCTCTAAACACACTTTAATATAAAACTACGAATATGACGCTGAACGAAAATTCAAAATGGTCATTGGCGATTCGTATCCAGCATTGGCTAGCCAGCACATTAATCTTGGCATTATTTGGCCTAGGCGCTTGGATGCGTACCCTGGATTATTACCACCCTTGGTATCAAAACGCACCTGACTTACACAAGAGCTTTGGAATTATATTAATTTTAATCATGTTAGTGCGTGTATGTTGGCGCTTTACAACCGACAAGCCCGCCTCACTTGCAAATCATAAAGCGTGGGAAGTAAAACTGGCAAAACTCATTCATTGGGTTTTATATATTGGTATATTCGTGATTCTAGTATCCGGTTACCTCATGGCCACCTCCGAAGACCGAACGATAGAGGTATTCAGTTTATTTAATGTCCCTGCTTTCATTGCCGCATTTGAAGAGCAAGAAGACATTGCTGGATTTATTCATGAATGGGCATCCTACATATTAATGGCATTGGTCGCTTTGCATATTATTGGCGCTTTAAAACACCATTATTTAGATAAAGACCAAACATTAAAACGCATGTTATAACGACAAAAATAACTCACAAGCTAAATAAAAATCACCCTGGAGAATAAAATGAAATTAACGATAAAAACCACACTGGCCGCATTGGCACTCAGCTTAAGTAGCTCCCTTTGGGCTGCTGAACAGTACCAAATTGATACCAAGGGCATGCACGCCTCCATTGAATTTAAAATTAAACATTTAGGAATTAGCTGGTTAAAAGGAAAATTCAATAAATTTAATGGTGAATTTAATTTTGATGAAAAAAAACCAAGCGCCTCCAGTGTCAACGTCACCATTGATACGGCCAGCATAGACAGTAATCACGGCGAACGAGACAAGCATTTACGCGGCGATGATTTTTTAGATGTTAAAAAGTACCCTAAAGCGACCTTTAAAAGCACTAAAGTTGTCAGTAGTGGCAAAGGGATAGCTGAAATTCACGGGGATTTAACATTGCATGGCGTAACCCAAAACGTTGTCATTAATGCCAAGCAAGTGGGTGCAGGCAATGACCCCTGGGGTGGTTTTCGACGTGGCTTTGAAGGCACCACTAAAATATCACTGCATGATTTTGGCATAGACTTTAATCTAGGCCCTGCTTCCAAGGAAGTAGAATTAGGTTTGTACGTGGAAGGTATTCGTAAATAATATTTTTATAGATAGCAAATCAAAGTTACAAAAAAATAGGGCCATGCTTTTGCATGGCCCTATTTTTATTTCTCAATAATTTAAATGGAGGACTAAGCTTCAACAGCCACAGGCCCACCATTTTTACGGTTAAGTATCCACGCAAATACAGCTCCCGTGGCAAACATAAGCAAAGAATAACAAGTAGCAGCAATGGCCATTTCAGTATTTTGCAAAAGGGTTAACGCAATAACGATGGCCAGAGTACCATTTTGAAAACCCACTTCAATGGAAATGGCTTTGCTTTGAGCCTCATTGAGTTGAGCAAGTTTGGCAATTCCATAACCCAACAGCATACAGGCAACATTCAAAGCCAAAGCCGCTAAACCAACCTTTGCAAAGTAGTCCCCCATATGTGTAATATTTTTTGCAACGATGGCTGCCACTATCAAGAGCAAAAACACCACTGAAAATATTTTAACCGGCTTTTCTGCTTTTGCAGAAAACTCAGGTTTAAAATGATGTACCAGCATTCCCAAGCTAATTGGAATAATGGTGATAACCACTAACTGAATAATTGTTTTTAAAACCGGTAACTCGATCTGCTGACCTTCACCCATGATTAACCCCATGAATATCACAATCATTACCGGTACGGTAAAAGGAGCGATTAAGCTCACCACAGATGTCAGGGTGACAGATAACGCCACATCACCTTTAGCAAGGTAGGTAAACATATTTGATGTGGTGCCACCAGGGCAAAGAGAAAGAATCATTAAGCCCACGGCCAATGCCCCTTCCAGACCAAATAGAATAACAACAAGATAAGCCAATAATGGCAGCATGACCATCTGCGCAATAACGCCTAATGCAACTGCTTTTGGCCTAGTAAAGACCAGTTTGAAATCTCCTAGCTTGAGGTCCAAACCCATCCCCAGCATGATAATAAATAATGCAGCAGGCAATACTACAGTGGTAAGAATACTGGCTTCCATAAAACACCCCATATTTGGTTTTATTATTTTGAGGTCAGCTTAACGGCAATTGAACACACTGCCAATAGTAAAAATGGACTCAGTAGCTTAAATGGCCTTTTATTAGCGAGTCATTTTCTTTACAAAAACGACTACAAATAAAGCCAGGGTAAAACTGCCAGCAAATGCCTCTATAGCCGCCACTATGCGGCTTGGCCCCACGGGCACCAGATCCCCGTAACCCAAAGTGGTAAAGGTCACCACGCTGAAATACATCAACTTGAATAACGTCATGATGTTTTCATATAATGAATGGCCAGTATTAAACGCCACCATCTGGCCATTATCAGAAATACCCAGAGAAAAATATGCAAATCCACACAGTAAAATAAAGCCTAAAGAAAACAAAATAACCCGCAAAGGCTTTTCGCCATAACCACAAAAAATATCCACCAACTTAGATATTCCACGCTGAAAAGACCACCTAGGCATTTGATAACGGCGCATCAGCATTTCTTCATAAAAAAAGTGCCCCGCCAATTCAAACAAGCCCTGTAACTCACTCACCTTGCGCAAATTACGGCAAATTTCTTCGGCCTGTTCAAAAAAGTCAATGGACTCACTAAGCCGTTTTTTTTGGTTAGACTCAAATCCTTTTACTTCATGTAGGAGTTTTTTACCCCAGATAATGTTTTCGATTTTTGCGCCTTCAAGGCGGGCGCCAAGCAGGTTAACTCTTTCGAGGCAGGCAAAATGCAAGTTGGCTTCACGGCAATCGGCTTTCATTAACGAGGCTTCAGTGAGATCTATATGGAACAAATGAGCATTGCGAAGGTTGGCTCGATATAAATCGGCACGGGCCAATGAATAACCCTCCCTGTGACCGTGACAAACCAGGTTTAAGCCCTCTAAGTTAGCGCGTTTAAGGGAGGCTCCCTCCATGTTATGGCCATCTTTAATCACTTTTTCCAACTTGGCAGCTAGATTCTCACCAGACTTATCTATAGTGGGGTCATGCCAAAAACAAAATCCGTGGCCTACATCCACTAAACTGCATTGCTCACCATCACGAAATTGATATAAACACATGAATTCACTCAGCTAAATTATCAAGCAAGGTCTTTTTTGAGTGTAGCCGATAACGAAGGAGAGAGAAGAGAGAAGAAAGAAGGGAATGAACGCTGCCCGTGTTGAGCAGCGTTATAAACTTAATTGTTAGTGATTACAGCTTGGTCCATGGATATGCCCATGCTCTAACTCGTCATCACTGGCATCACGAATTTCCTGAATTTCACCGCTAAAAGCCAATGGAATACCAGCAAGAGGGTGGTTTGAATCAATCGTCACCATGTCGTTTTCAATTTTGGTGACTTCCACAACCACAGGACCATTTGGCCCATCGGCGGTGAATTCCATGCCCACATCTACTTTTTCAACACCCTCAAAAGCGGCCATAGGCACTTCCTGAACAAGGGCGTCATCACGTACGCCGTAACCTTCTTCTGCTGTTACATTTACCTCGTACTTATCACCAACCTTTTTGCCCGTTAGTGCTTTTTCAAGACCCGGTACTAGGTTATTAAAACCGTGCAAATAAATTAACGGCTCGCCGCCCACTGAAGATTCGATAACTTCGTTGGTATCGGCATTTTTAACCGTGAACTCAATGGTCACGACTTTTTTGTCTGTAATACTCATAAAAACCTACTCTAACTCTTTAAATAGTAGAAATAATAAATCGCAGACATGCTGCGATTTATTATTTTACGAATGCCTAATAAGTTTTAAAAACTAATTAGTCTACGTCTTTCATGGTCAGCTTAATGCGACCCTTGTTATCCACATCTAGCACTTTAACTTTAACGGTATCGCCTTCAGTTAAGTGGTCGCTTACATTCTCAACGCGCTCGCTAGAAATCTGCGAGATGTGTAGCAAGCCATCTTTGCCAGGCAAGATATTAATGAAGGCACCAAAATCTACAATCTTACTGATTTTACCATTGTAGATCGTTCCGATTTCCGCTTCGGCGGTTACCGCTTCAAACATACCTTTAGCTTTTTCGGCTGCCACTTTAGTCAGTGCGAAAATGCTAATTAGGCCTGTATCACCGATATCTACATCTGCGCCAGTTTCGTCACAGATACCACGGATAGTCGCGCCGCCTTTACCAATCGCTTCAGCAATTTTATCGGAAGGTATCTTAAGCGTAAGGTAAGTTGGAGCGTTATCCGGCATTTCAGAGCGATGAGTAGGCATTACTTCGTTCATCTGCTTCAAGATAGTAATACGCGCGTCAAGGGCTTGCTCTAGTGCAATCTCCATGATCTCTTCAGTAATACCCTGAATCTTAATGTCCATCTGCAGAGCGGTAATACCCTCTTCAGAACCGGCTACTTTAAAGTCCATATCGCCTAGGTGATCTTCGTCACCCAAAATGTCGGTAAGAACGGTGAACTTATCGCCTTCCTTAACCAGACCCATAGCAATACCGGCAACCGGTGCTTTAAGTGGAACACCCGCATCCATCATTGCCAAAGACGCAGTACATACAGAGGCCATAGAAGATGAACCGTTAGATTCGGTAATCTCAGACACCATGCGCACGGTGTATGGGAAGTCTTCAACAGAAGGCATCATGGCTTGAATACCACGACGGGCTAAACGACCGTGACCAATTTCACGACGGCCAGGTGCGCCCATACGACCACACTCACCCACAGAGTATGGAGGGAAGTTATAGTGGAACATGAAGTTGTCTTTGATTACTTCGTGTAAGAATTCAACGGTTTGCGCGTCACGGGTAGAACCCAAAGTCACGGTACCAATAGACTGGGTTTCACCACGGGTGAACAAAGCAGAACCGTGTGGTCCCTTCAATACGTTCGTTTGAATGTTCAAGTCACGTACGGTTTTGCCGTCACGACCATCGATACGAGGTTCGCCATTTACAATGCGAGTACGTACCACTTCTTTTTGAAGTTTCTTGAACATGTTCGAAACTTCTTCGCCGTTGTTCAGCTCTTCAGAAACAAACTGCTCTTTTACTTTAACGTTAACAGCGTCGATCAGGTCGTAGCGAGCCATCTTGTCGCTAGTTTGGTATGCAGTAGCAACCTCTTCACCGGCAGCGGCTTTGATGTCTGAGTACAAGGCATCGTTAAAGGCAGGTGCAGTCCATTCCCAACGAGGGGTGGCTACTTCGGCGGCAAATTCTTTAATTGCGGTTACAGCACACTGAAGTTCCTGGTGAGCAAATAACACCGCACCTAGCATTTCGTCTTCGCTTAATTCTTTTGCTTCAGACTCAACCATCAATACGGCTTCGTCAGTACCCGCAACGGTCATGTCTAACAAAGACGTTTTTAGTTTTTCAAACTTAGGGTTAATGAAGTAACCGTCTTCACGGGTATAACCTACACGAGCTGCACCAATTGGGCCGTCAAAAGGAATACCAGAGATAGACAAACAAGCCGACGCACCAATCATGGCGGCGATGTCTGGGTTGTTTTCAACGTCAGAAGAAATCACGGTAGTCACTAGCTGAACTTCGTTCATGTAACCGGCAGGGAAAAGCGGGCGAATCGGACGGTCGATCAAACGACTTACCAAGGTTTCATTTTCGCTTGGGCGACTTTCACGCTTAATGTAACCACCTGGGATTTTACCAGCAGCGTAGTATTTTTCTTGATAGTTAACCGTTAAAGGGAAGAAACCCTGACCCGGCTTAGGCTCTTTTTTACCGACTACAGTAAAAAGAACTTGTACGTCACCCATAGTTACAAAAACGGCACCCGTTGCCTGACGGGCAATACGACCAGTTTCGATAGTGACGTCTTGGTCACCAAATTTAAATGTTTTTACGATCGGAGTTAGATCTAGCATATGTTTCCTTTATGGTTTTTTAACATTGAAACATGGCTTAAAGTAAAGCTGTACTTCCAAGCATTGGCCCTTTCTCAACAGAGCTCTTTTAAAAAGAGTGTGAAAAGGCAAATGGGTAGAAACACAGTATTTATAATCTAAGGCAAGGTTCCAATTATTTAATTTTACTTCTTAACAGGGTAATCATTTTTGTTACCGCTGCGATTTTTACTGCTTGATGGCAAGCGAGCAAAAAGCAAAAACCCCCGTGAGGGGGTTGATGTTCTTTTACAAACTATCTTAGCGACGTAGGCCTAGACGTTTGGTCAAAGAAGAGTAACGAGCGATGTCTTTACCCTTCAAGTAATCCAGCAATTTACGACGCTGGTTTACCATGCGGATCAAACCACGACGAGAGTGGTGATCACCTTTGTTTTCTTTAAAGTGTGGCTGAAGACCGTTGATGTTGTGAGTCAACAA
>PJEL010002627.1_pt1 | contig 16224 bp, 15 predicted proteins | sample 1853271 | NCBI WGS metagenome assembly PJEL01 (sample SAMN08108733, study PRJNA415343) | Invertebrate metagenome, whole genome shotgun sequencing project. | host: Globobulimina | place: Sweden: Gullmar Fjord | collected 2015-08
TTTATTTAGCTTGAAGCAAGATTTAGGTAAGGCGAAAAACAAACCAAGATTTAAAGACGTACTGTCGAAAAGCCGAGCGATTAATTTACTATCAGCGGCAAGATTATTCTTATTTGCAGCACGAGATGTTTGGTTTGTTATCGCATTGCCTGTGTTTTTAGCGGCTGAATTTGGTTGGCAACACACTTGGGTAGGCGGCTTTATTGCCGCGTGGATAATTTTATATGGTGTTATTCAAACACAGGCACCCAAAATAACGGCTAAAGCATCAGGTAAATCACCAAACGGCCAAGATGCGGCAAAATGGGGAGCGTTACTCTTCATCGTACCAAGTTTAATAGCAGTTGCCTTAAGTACAGGGCTACCTGCAACTTGGGTTATTGTTGCTGGTTTAACTGCGTTTGCCGTGTTATTCGCGATTAACTCTTCTTTGCATAGCTTTCTTATTGTCGATATGGCGAGCAAAGATGGTGTATCACTTGATGTTGGCTTTTATTATATGGCGAATGCTGGTGGTCGGTTATTAGGGACAGTGCTTTCAGGGTGGGTATTTCAGGCTTACGGTATTATTGCCTGTTTAGTTATTTCCGCTATTTTTATTGCCTTAGCGGTTATGTTTGCAGCTATGATTGTTCCGCGAAATACTGCGTCAGTAAAACCAACGCAGTAATTGAGAGCTAGAGTAGACTTAGCTTAAGTAAGGTAATTTTGTCACTCGGCCTTTATTGGTCGAGTCGACTTTTAAGTCACTTTTTATGTCTTTCCAAGCGGTGACTTTACCGCCAACGTTCAGCTTTTCAAAAGCTGAATTTTCAATCAAACTTTCTTCAATAGCTAAAAACTGGGTCAGTTTTGTGTAACTTTCGCTAGCACTGATATCAATTGATAAAAAGTCGCTTGCTCGATTTTTAAAGTGTGCTTGAGCTTGCGACTGATGCTGCTGGTAACACTGAGTTAAAAACTCAAAGCTATTAATGTTCTCTAAAGAGTAGGGCGAAAACGTTCCTTGATAACAGCGTTTTATGATTGGATTAAAACCGCCATCGTCTCTAATTAAGTTTACATGCATACGCGCCAATAATTGTTGAATTGACGGTAACCAGTTTTCTAATGAGCGCTCCAAATAAATAAATTTTGCCTTGGGGTAAGCTTGGTCTAGCTTTTGATAGTCATAGAAAATTGGCGTGTCAGCGATAACTTGTGCTTGCTCAAATGCTCTATCGGTGTAAGCAGTATGGGCGACACGGAAACCTAAGGTTAGCATTGCTGCACAAACACTGGTAGTCCCAGTTCTCGGTAAACCAATGATGAAAATTTTTTCGTCACTTGCCATAGCTATTTATTAATCACTGTTAATTTAAGCCGGCTATTTTGCCTGAATTCGCCAACAATCGTAAGAAAAATGTCACTTAGTTGCCATTTAATAAATCTGCAATATTTGTGAAACCTGATTGTCACATTAAAGCATTAAAATTTTTGCCAAGTGATTAGGTTGTAGCTTTTTTAACATGACAAATGCTGAACTTAATAATTCTCGCTTTTAAAAGGTTTTATGGATAATGAAACAAAATACTTTACCTAAACGCATGCAATTAGCGTTAATCGCCGCAGCGATGGCAATGCCTGCGTTGGCACAAGAAGATCAGTTAACCGACGTGGTGGCTGCAGGACAACAAATTAATCAATCAGCGAATAAATCTCAACAAAAAATTGATGCGATTAACGCTAAGTTATTAACCAAACTACAACAATTTAAAACCGTTAATAAAGAGCTTGATGGCTTAAATGTTTACAACCAACAAATGAACAAACAGCTTGAAAATCAGCTAAAAGAATTAGCACAGCTAGACATTTCAATGGAACAAGTGAGTATTATTGAGCGTCAAATATCTCCACTAATGGCGCGAATGATCAGCACGTTAGAAGAGTTTGTAACTCTTGATATGCCTTTTTTACCGACAGAGCGCAGTCAACGTTTAGCGGGATTAAAAGCCATGTTAGAGCGTGCTGATATTGCAGTATCTGAAAAATTTCGTCGGGTATTAGAAGCTTATCAAGTTGAAGTTGATTATGGTCGCACGATAGAAGCTTATACCGGTTTATTGACGGTAAATGGTGTCGAGCGTGATGTTGATTTCTTACGTATTGGTCGAGTGAGTTTTGTTTATCAAACACGAGATGGTCAGCAGTTAGGTATGTGGCAACAATCATCGAAGTCTTGGCAGCCACTTTCTGGTGAATACCGTTTGCCGGTTAATAAAGCATTACGTATCGCACGTAAGCAGCTTGCTCCTGATTTAATTATTGTGCCTGTCGCGCAAAATTCAGCAGAATAAGGAATGATGAATATGACTTCATTTTACCCAAAAAACTTCATCAAAGATGCCGTTATGAAAGCTCTTGCTATAAAAACACCTAAGGTAAAAAAAACGCTAACCCGTGCAATGACCACATTAACTGTATCGTCATTATTTTTGGCCGCAACGGCTTCTGCGCAACAAGCTAATAATTTAGATGAACTGTTATCACGTTTACAAAGCGGTCAAATTGCGCAAACGAAACAAAATCAAACTAGAGAAAGAGAATTTACCTTAAAAGTTAATGAACAAGGGCGTTTACTTAACGAAGCTAAAGCGACACGCGATCAAGCCATCAACACCAGTACTCGCTTAGAAAAACAGTTTCAAGATAACGAAGTTCAGCTTGGCAATAAAACCGAAGCACTTACTCGCCGTATGGGGGAATTAAAAGAGCTATTTGGTGTTTTACAGCAAGTGGCTGGCGATACTAAAAGTAAGTTTCAAACTTCTGTTGTTTCAGCACAAATTGCTGGCCGAGGTGAGTTTTTAGATGAACTTGCGCAAAGTATGGGGTCTTCTTCAAAGCTTGCTTCAATTGAAGAAATTGAACGTTTATGGTTTGAACTACAACGGGAAATGACGCAAAGCGGCAAAGTACATAGCTTTACCCGTGATGTGGTGATGGCCAATGGTGAGAAGCAATTAACGCAAGTAACACGTGTCGGCGGTTTTAATCTTATCGCTAATGGCAAATACCTTGAGTATATTGACGAGACTGGCTCTGTTGCCGAGCTTATTCGTCAGCCTTCTAGTCGTTACGTCGCCAGTGCGGATGCACTGAGCTCTTCATCAAATGAAGTTGTGCCATTTGCATTAGACCCAACAGGTGGCTCAATTCTTGGTTTATTAGTACAAGCGCCAGATACTCAAGAGCGTGTTGAGCAAGGTGGCCCTGTTGGTTATGTCATATTAGCTATCGGTTTAGTCGGCTTGTTAATCGCAATAGAAAGATTTTTCACCTTATTCTTAATTGGTGGCAGAGTTAATCGTCAATTGAAAAGTGATAAGGCTAATAGCGATAACCCGTTAGGTCGTGTGATGCTTGTCAAAGAGCAAAATCCAAATGCTGATACTGAAACGCTAGAACTGCGTTTATCAGAATCAATCTTGCGTGAAGTGCCTAAATTATCGAGTCGATTAACACTGATTAAAATCATTTCGGTGGTTGCACCATTAATTGGTTTATTGGGGACAGTGACAGGGATGATCAATACCTTCCAAGCCATTACCTTATTTGGTACTGGTGACCCTAAATTGATGGCAGGTGGCATTTCTCAAGCCCTAGTGACAACCGTACTTGGTTTAGTTGTTGCCATTCCTATGGTGTTCATCTTTACCCTATTACATACCCGTAGTCGTTCAATCATTAACTTACTTCAGCAGCAAAGTGCCGGCATTATTGCGGAGCGAGCTGAAACAGCAGAGTGCAGTGAGCGAGGAGCATAAACCATGATTTGGTTTATCGAACTAATGAATACCATCGGTGAATTTATGGACACCGGTGGTCAGGTATTAACCGTTATTGCTTTCGTGATTGGTGTGATGTGGTTACTGATATTTGAACGCTTTATTTTTGTTTTTTGGGGCTATCGCCGAATTAAAAAGCAATTGAAGCAGAGCTGGCACGGTCGAACAGAACAGCACTCTTGGTACGCTGAACAAATTCGCCTGGCTTTGGTCGCTCGTGGTAGTGCGCTATTAAGTACTAACTTACCACTGATTCAAAGTTTGGTGGTGTTATGTCCGTTACTCGGTTTACTCGGAACGGTTACTGGCATGATTGAAGTTTTCGATGTAATGGCAATTTCAGGTAGTGGCAATGCTCGGTCAATGGCCTCAGGAGTATCACGCGCAACAATACCGACGATGGCAGGTATGGTGGGGTCATTATCAGGTGTTTTTGCCGCAACTTGGTTACAGCGCAACGCTAAACGTGAAACCGAATTACTTGAAGATGCGATGGAAGTTGACCACTAAACCCTTAGTTTTAGCGCCATAACGGGCAACATTGAATAGACGATAAAGAGAAAAAACTATGCGTTCACAATTAAATAAAATGCTGCAAGAGCAGGAAGAAAGTGAAGAAATAAATATGACCCCTATGCTTGATGTTGTTTTTATTCTTTTAATATTTTTCATCGTAACCGCGTCTTTTGTTAAAGAGTCAGGTATCGAAGTTAATCGCCCTGAAGCGGCAACCGCGGTAAAAAAAGAACGGGCCAATATTTTGGTCGCTATTAGCGATAAAGGCGAAATATGGATTAATAAACGCCGTATTGATGTTCGTGCCGTACAAGCAAATATTGAGCGCTTAAAAGCCGAAAACCCGCAAGGTACTGTGGTTATTCAAGCGGACAAAAAAGCCACTACTGATGTCTTGATTAAAGTGATGGATTCAGCTCGTGCTGCCGGTGTTTACGATGTTTCTATTGCGGCGCAAGAGGCTTAGTTATGGCGAATGTATCTGTGGCGAATGTCCCGGTATCAAGTGTATCGGCGCCAAACACCCCCGCTAGCTTTTTGCATACTGGTGGCCGATACCTGATTGGCTTAGTTTTAGCCATTGTTACAACGATAGGTTTGTTATGGGGGATGCAGGCATTAATAGCGGGTGGTAGTGATGTTATGTCTGAGCCACCACGGGGTAATGTACTCGACTTTATTCGCCTGAAAAAAGAGCAGCAGGTGGTAAAGAAAGAGCGCAAGCCGCAAAAGCCTGCCAAGCCAAAAACGCCGCCGCCTCCTATGGTACAGCCGCAAATGGCACAAGCTAATCCTAATGCTAATGCGATTAATAGCAGTTTTTCTGCAGACATTGCCCTTGACGGTGGTTTAAGTGGCGGTTTGAGCTTAGAAACAGGTGATGGTGATTATTTACCAATAGTGAAAGTTGCGCCTATTTATCCACGTCGTGCGCAAGCTCGTGGTATTGAAGGTTTTGTTATTGTTGAATTTACTGTCTCTAAAACCGGGGCGGTTCGTGATGCATTTGTGGTAAGTGCTGAGCCGGAAAATATTTTTAACCGTGCAGCGTTAGATGCGGCATTGAAATTTAAATACAAACCTCGCGTTGTTGACGGCGTCGCAATGGAAGTTGCCGGGGTACAGAATAAAATATCTTTTGCTATTGACGGTTAATGTTTAATTCGTTTTGTGAAAGTAAATTTGAAAAAGAGGAGCGCAGATCATGTTACTGAAAAAATTAGCTGTACCTTTATTAAGTGTTAGCTTGTGGTATTGCCTGCCAATACTTTTAGGGCCTATTATTGGCACTAATCTAGCCTACGGACAAACGGCTGATGAACCAGCGAGTACTGATGGAAAAAGTATAGTTAAAAAGCGCACCGCTAAAAAAGTGCCCGCTATGCGTAACCGGGTGTATAGCCAACTAGCGCGCGCACAAAAACTCGCTGATGAAGGCGTTAAAATTGCAGGCTTTGATGTACTTGACGAAGTTAAAGAACGTGTTGATAGCTTAAATAGCTATGAAAGGGCGATGTTATGGAACTTCTATGCATTTATGTATTACGGCAATGATGATATAGCGTCAGCGATTGAGCACTTTGAATTAGTGATAAAGGAAGAGGCTATTCCCGATTCATTATATTTATCGACTATTTATTCCTTAGCTCAGTTGTCTATGCAGCAGCAAAACTACCCACAGGCATTGGCTTATTTACAACAATGGCAAGAAAATAACACTAACGCCTTAACCGCTGCTCAGCATATTATGTTTGCGCAAATTTATTATCAAGATAAGCAATTTGATAACGTGATCACAGAAGTTGATCAGGCTATTGTGCTAGCTGAGCAAAAAGCTTCAGCGATTAAAGAGAATTGGCTAATTTTACAACGGGCAAGTTACTACGAGCTAAAGCAGCCTCTGCAAGTCGTTAAAGTGATGGAACAACTGGTTCGTCTTTACGATGAGCCTGAATATTGGCTGCAACTGGCTGGTATGTATGGCGAGGCTGGTGAAGAAGATAAGCAATTAGCGGTGATGGAAGCATCATGGCAGGCAGGGCATATTAAGAAAGAAAGTGAAGTGATGACCTTGGCGCAATTATATCGTTTTCATCAAGTACCTTTTAAAGCGGCGGTTTTATTAGAACAAGCCATTGCCAATGGCACTGTTGTGGCGAGTGAGAAAACTTTTGCAGCCTTAGCACAAGCTTATGTTGCTGCGAAAGAAGATGAAAAAGCACTGCCGATTTTAACCAAAGCTTCAGAAATTGCTGATACCGGTAAGTTTGACGTGCAACTTGCTCAAGCATATCTGAATTTAGAGCGCTGGCAAGAGGCGATAACAGCGGCGAATAACGCGTTAACACGAGGCAAGATCAGTCGAATCGGTGATATGCATTTAGTGATTGGTATGGCACAGTTTAATTTACAAGCCTTTGACGATGCGCTTATTGCTTTCACACAAGCACAAAAAATTCCCAAGTCAGCAAAAACCGCTAAGCAATGGTTTCATTACGTTGAACGTGAGCAGGGACAGCGCGCACGGTTAGCTATGTTGAACTAACATAGTTTGAATGACAGTAAAAAGGCTTAACTGAGAAGTTAAGCCTTTTTTATCTGAATCGAAGTAACTAACAGCTCAGCTTAAGCAACGCCATCCAATAAAGCGAGTTAAGCGCCTATCTACGTTGTTGATGTGCCAAATAGCTCGCTATTCGGATACACAAACGCCTTGATATCCACTTAACTAACTTCATTGGAAATACCTGGTTTATTAAAAATATTGATTATCAATATATTATGACATTCATTAAACCGAGTTGATGTGAGGTTAACTAAATTTTTGCTATTGGTATTAATTCAATATTACTTGTCAGTATCAACCGAAACATTTAAGTCTTTTAAAATACCGTCGTGAAGATTGTAAACAAAACCATGCACGGTAATATCTTGGTTAATCCCCCAAGCTTTTTTCAATATGGTGGTATTACATACGTTAGCAACTTGCTCTATAACGTTCAATTCACACAATAATTTTAAACGCTCTTCTTTGTTTTCAACTGCGTCTAAGCGCTCTTTATGAAAACGATAGACATCTTTTATATGGTGTAGCCAGTTATCAATTAAGCCATGGCTTTTATTGTCTAATGAAGCAATAACGCCACCACAACCGTAATGACCGCAAACAATAATATGTTTTATTTTCAAAACATCGACGGCAAATTGAATAACAGAAAGACAGTTAAGATCGGTATGAATAACTTGGTTGGCAATATTACGATGAACAAAGACTTCACCAGGCTGCATGCCTAGTAATTCATTCGCTGGTACGCGTGAATCAGAACAACCTATCCATAAATATTCTGGGTTTTGTTGTTCAGAAAGGTGTTTGAAAAAATTTGGATCTTCTTGTTTTATTTTGTCAGACCATTGCTGATTATTGTCAAATAAATGCTGTATTGAACTCATGGAAAAACCAGTCAGGAAAATATAGGGTGATTTTAGGCTGTTACGCTAACATGTAAAGGAAAAACTGGTCTTATATCAACAGCGACTAACTTTGTTACGTTCGGTTGCTTGGGTGTTATCACGCTATTCATAATGAATTGGAGAATGATATGGCTAACGCATGTGCAGGCCATCTTTTAGTGAGCAACGAAAAACTTGCACAAGAGTTAAAAATACAAATAGCTAAAGATGCTAGCTTTGCTAAAGTTAGCGAAGAAGAACGCGACTTGCCCACTAGGTAAAAGAACGGTGATTGAGATGAATATAAACCAGATGAGATAGTGAAAGCCTTTGATCATGTTGTCTGTAAAAAGGCATATTGGAAGTACGTGGACTAATAAATACAGCATTTGGCTATCATCTGAGTCAAACGATTTATCGAAACTAATGATAACCAGTTTTGCGCGATACTAAAGATTATTCTTGCTCGTGATCTTTATCGAGTTGTTCAGCTTCTCTCGCTTTAATTTTTTGTTGTTGTTCGTCAGTGAGCTCAAATTTACTTGCTGATTGCTTTAATAATAAAATTCCCGCAAAAACAGAACCAACCGCAATAACGATAATTAAAATGGTGGTGAATGACATCATAATTTCCCTAAAGTAAGTGTATCGTTTACTGACAAAGCGATATTTTTGTTTTTACTGAAAAAACGATAGTAAATTAACACAATAGCATGTAATTTATTTGCAAGCTCGAAACATGCAGAAGCTTTTGCTTAGTTTCAATATTTAAATAAATATAAAAATAATTATAAACAAGTATTTGGAAAGTAGATGTCAAATCGCCTCAGTATTAAATTACTTATACCCACTGTTACCATAGCCGTTATTACAATATTGACGGTACTATTTTTTGGCAGTGACTTTAATCAAACGTCAACCGTCACTTTACTGCTAGTTATGATGGTGGTGCAAGTAGTCGTTGGTTATGTTTATTCACAAAAAATGCTTACTCAGCGTCTTGAACACTTACAGAGATATATTGATCAAGTGGTCAGTGTTAAAGAAGTACCGACAAAGTTAGTTCGAGATGAAAGTGGTGATGATTTAGCTAAGGTTGTTAACGATCTTGCTAAGTTTATTGCTAACTTGGCTGATGTTATTAATGAAATTCGTGGTGAGTCCGATAGTCTGAAACAGGGCTCTTCGGCGTTGGCTGCACAAATGGGCGAATCGGTTGGTGCGGTAAATCAATCAGCAAAACAAATTGAACAAATGGCAAGTTCGATTGACCAAGTGGCGCTTACGTCGACGACGCTATCGGAAAGTGCCACGCAAGTAAGTGAAACAACCAATCAAGTGTTATCTATTCTAGAGCAAGGGACTAATGCTTCAAATACCAGTCAACATACTATTGAAGATTTTGCTAACGAAGTGAGTGCAATGGCGACTGATTTAGCATTACTACAAGAAGAGAGTTCACGTATTGGTTCTGTTTTAGAGGTTATTCGCGGTATTGCTGATCAAACCAATTTATTAGCGTTAAATGCTGCTATTGAAGCAGCACGAGCCGGTGAACAAGGGCGAGGCTTTGCTGTTGTTGCCGATGAAGTTCGAGCACTAGCACACCGTACTCAAGAAGCTACAGTTGAAATTAATGCCATGGTTGAAGGTTTACAGGAAAAGTCGACCAATGCGGTAAATGCTATTGGTCGTGGTCAAAGCTTATCGCAGGATAGTTTAGCTCATTCAGAACAAGTTGTTGATGCACTACAACAAATTGGCCAAGTGTTTACTGAAGTTGATACCTTGACCTCACAAATTGCTCAAGGTACAAATGAGCAACAACAATCAACCGCATCAATTAATGATAATATGTCGACGGTAGTAGCGCTAAGCCGTGAATTAAATAGTGGCTTGTCATCAGTATCTGAGCTGGCCGAAATGCAACAAAAAACGGCTAATGAAGTTGATACGACGTTAAATAGAATTTGTGTCTAATAAATAGACGCAGGATATCAATTGAAAGGTTCGCATTGCGAGCCTTTTTTATGCCCGATAAAAAAAAAGCTCCAATACTCGGCAATGTCATGTGTGTAGGTGATGGGGCCACCCCAAGGCACTTTTTTTCTACAATATTAGTACAGATAAAATGATAAAATCTTAGCAACGTTTAAAGAAAGTAAGGACAACTAAATGCAGTTGTTCTTGATACATAACACTGATTATGGTGTTAATTGTAACCGCGTTATGGTCGATAACTCCCTGTTTCTATTTTTTCTATCAGGTTATGAGCCAACTCATCTAATTTGCGCTTACGTAATCGATTTTGATTAGCAAATTTATCTAAGCCTTGCTCAGATATATTTGAGTACTCCGGCGAGAATAGATGCAGTACTTTCATCCATATATAGGCGTTTTCATATTTTCTAAGCCTAAGATACGAACCGGAAATAGATTGCATTATTTCAACACTAAATTCGATATTGCGAAGAGGGTAGGTTAGCGAACTTTTAAAAAAACGAATAGATTTTTTCACATTTGTTTTTTGGTAAATCGTGCCTAGTAAATATTGTCCACCCATCGAATTCATACTGTCACTTGTTTCTAAGGCAATCAGTTTGGCTTTTGCCTCCATGTTGTTATAACGATTCCATTGAATATATAGAAAACCTGGGTATTCAGAATGCTTTGTTTGTTCGGTAATTTCAGCTACTTTTTGGTTTGCCAGTTGCAAATTGTTTATACGTTTATTCTTTGTTGCTTTGTTCTTAACGTATTGAACGCCCAGAAAAGGCTCAATACATTGTGCATAATTTTCGTAGGCCAATAGCAAGTAATATAGAGGGCGATCTTCCTCTGTTTGCTTTGCTAAGCTATTTTGGGCAATTAAATGCTTATGTTCTTTCAGACAATAGTTATCAGGCTTTAACTCTATACAGATATTGGATTTGGCATCGCATTGCCCGATATCTGACTGAGCCGTGTTTTCTTCATTTGTACATGCGAAAAGTAGGCATGCGAGTAATATGATTATTATTATTTTCATTTTTCTCATCCAAACTGAGTCAATTTTTTTATAAAAATCACCAGACATACTGCGTGGTACTACAACAATAGTCCAATTAACATCATTAAACATTGTTAATTTACAAAACGTTACCAATCATGCCTAGCGAGCAGTATTACTATGTAAATATAAGTCAATTTCGATAAAAAGTAATGAAAGCTTTGTTAATAACCCTGCATTAGATCAAAGTCTTAAGCAATAATGTCTGTAAAATCTGCCTTAACATAAGCGCTGTTGTGCAATGGTATTTTAACGTTGCCGATATAGCGTATATGCCTTAACACCTTAGAGAGATTTTATGCTGTATTTATATTTAGGTTATATTTTCGCCCAGTCGTATGCGGTTATCGAAAAACTTGTTACTGAGAGTATTTCACCGTTAGCGATATTTTTCTCAATTGTTGTTTTTATTATATGGTCAACATTTCCTGTGGCCGGGTATTTACTTGGCAAGGCATTTAAAGCTAGAGGTAACCTAAATAATAAAGCGCTACTGGCGAGTGGCTTTGCATTAGGCTTTGTCGAAAATATTTTATTTCACTTCAATATTTTACCGTACGGCTGGGAAAGCGCAGGGACATTTATTGTATTTGGCTTGTCGTTTGGTTTGGCGTTTGTTTATCTAGCGAAGCCGTTGCAGATGGTGCGTCAGTAGTTTTTATTTTGTTAGTTTAATTAGATGTTGGTTTAAATGAGCAGATAAGTGGGGGCGCTAAGTGAAGTTATAACGTCCCTATATCTGAAGACAGCTTTAAGCTCATAGCTGCCGTTGGGATTTAGTGCTTGAAATGATTCCTACCTACAAAACTAAGGGCAATACGTCTATTTCAAACGCTTTGAGCCCATTGAGCCCCGTTCAAGCATTAAACCAAGCCTACAAACTGTTTCAGAAAAAGAGTAAATCGGAAGAAAAGCTTATGATTGCTGATAGATCTTCAGACAAATTGGACACTTTTTACTTTAGAATAATCATTGAAAAAGCATGACATGCCAATCAGTAGCCAGCAGTAGTGTTCATTTTTGCTGGCAGTGTTGAAGCTTAAGGAACGCTCTATTTACTCAAAGTGAGCTCAACTACTTCTTTTTTAGCAGAAACTTGAATAGTCATCAAAAGCTGCGTCTGATTAATATCAGTTAGATAATCGACATCGTTACCTACCTCTCCTAAAATTTTAAAGTCGTCGTTATTAAGATCGTAGGACCACAATTGATTATTATCGTTGATATCATAGATTGTATTGCTTTTAATTATGAAGGATCTGGATTTACCGCCTTGTTTGTTTAATGCTTTAATTAGTAGAGGTTCAACAGGGCCGGGTTTCCAAAATTGCCCCATGTGATCGTAAAGTATCAATCGACCATCCTCACTTTTAAGTGTCCAGAATACAAACTTATCGCTTACTTCTCTGAAATCTGACTTATTTAAGTCAAACTCCACAATTTTTATTACCCCATCAACCCTTACTGCCATTAATACACTATTGTTTTTACTGTCCCATTGATAGAGACGGATCACCGAATGTTCCATTGGAAAAGTTTTTTGAGTTGAATCTAGAAATACCTGTGTAAGTACGTTGTTGGCATTGACCAAAAGGCTTTTACCATCTTCCGCCCAATCGATTCCATTGATATAAGTATCCAGTGGGAAATTAGTCAGTTTTTGTGAATCTTCTCCATCACTTACCCAAAGCTGCTCTTCGCCTGAACGTGCTGACAAGAAAGCAATTAGCTTACCTGCTGGTTGAAAAAGTGCATAGTCCTCTTCAAGGTTTGTGCGTTCAAAACTTGCATAGTGATGTGACCGATTCGACGAAGACAACTTCGATTGTGGCGGGTCTGGTTGATATTGGCTAGTTTGTACCTCAGAACGATGTGTTTGCTGCCCCATCCCAGCGACTTCATTCAGCGGCACTTTCACAATATCACTATCATAGGGCCCCTTAAGCATGAGTAACCTTTTACCGCTTGGATGAAATTCAGGTTGCTCCATTCTATCGCTAAAAGGAGAGTTGATTTTGTTGACCTCACCTTCATAGGAAAGCGTAAAGAGTTGTCTACCCGTGCTAAAGAAAAGCTGCTTGTTTACAGGATCAAAATTAGGGTAGAGAGAGCGGAATTTCGATATTTCAGGTGGGCGTTCAATTGGGTGGCTGGATAATAATTGCCCATCAGGTTTAATGAGTTCAACATATTGCTGGCTATCTTTATGAATACGGGCGACAGCGATCAAGTCATCCGTGGCCGAATAAGCATAGTCGATTAAACTCCCGTCGCTGGGAACATATAAGTCAGTGCTTTTATTTAAACTTGGTGAATAATTAATTAACTTCCAACGGTTTGAATCTCGTTGCTTCAGGGTAATATTGCCGTCATTTAACCAGATGGGTTTCTTTAGAATTGAATTTTTACACTTCAGTATTACACTTGGCTGTTGAGGGCTTTCAAGCGATTTATCAAAATCTAAACTTACCAAATCAAAGCAATCTCTTTGGGTAACAGGCTGGTTACAAGGTTGGGTTGCTAAAAATACCAGTTTCTTGCCATCTTTAGAAAAACTATGACGACCATAAGCCCCCCAATCTTTAGTCAGCAGGATTTCTTTTTGCGTGTTGATGTTTTTGGCCCAAATTTTACTCACGCATTCCTTATCTAAATAACGATGGAAAACAATGTAGTTTCCATCAGGTGTATAGGTCGCATCAAATTCTTTGTCGTCAGTGGCGGTAAGTGAGCTTAACTTATCAAAAGTTAGTTGCGGCGTTTGTTTTGAAGTTAGATTCTGATAGCCAATAATAGCTATAATAATAAACCCAGCAACCATGGAAATCAGCTTTAAAGCCACTCGCGATGGCGCAGAATGATGAGCTGAGTTTGGGGCGGTGCTTTCTTTAACTTGGGGGTTGTCGACGGTACCTTCTTGGGAGCTGTGGTTGTTTGTCAAGACATCGCTTGTAACATCAGAGCTTGTCGAATTGATACTGTTCTGCCATCGAACCTCAACCTCCAAGCTATAACCTTGTTTAGGGTGAGTTTTAATAAAGGACTGCTTGTCCTCACCCAATGCTTTTCTTAATTGAGCGATGCTTCTCTGCAGTGTATTTGGTGTTACCACAGTATCAGGCCACACTTCTGATAATAATTCATTATGGCTAACGACTTTATTGACGTTTTTGGCTAGGTAAGTTAGCACCGCTAGGGCTTTAGGCGGAATCGTCTGTGACTGCATTTTCTGAGTGATTTGATTGTGAGTTAAATCAATAAAAAAATCACCTACCCAATACTGCATGTCCATAATATGTGCTTTCCATGATGAATATTGACGTTTAAAGTCAGTTAAAACAAAAGCTTCACCTTAGCATGAAGTTTAATTTTTGCTAAACCTTACTTTGCTACTGAAGCTGTAGGAAGAATTAAAGCAGGCGATATAACCACAATCAAAGACGTACTTATTGCCGTCAGAACAAAATCACTTAAAAGTCATAAGGACGTCAGGTTTTTTTAAGCCTGTTATCTTAAATTGACTCTTCAATCTCATTAAAGCGAAGTTGAAAAATTCGTTGATTTCAAAATAAGGAAAAATTATGAAGCGTGTTAGCACTGCAGCTGCTCTACTGTTTTCTGTTCTAGTGATGAGCGGTACTAGTTATAGCCAAGATGACATTCCCATCCCAGATGGTCCCTATCTCGGGCAAACACCTCCCGGTTCAACACCTAAGGTTTTTGCACCCGGTATTGTTAATACGGAGGAATTTATTGAAATTCAGGGCATGTTCGGGGCGGATATGAATACCTTTTATTTCGTCAGGCTCGATGAAAAAGATATTGCCTTGAATGTCATAGAGTATAAGAACAATCAATGGAAGCAATCTGTTGTTAAACAGGGAGTCAGCGCACCATCCATCTCTTCCGATGGCAAGACTATCTATTTAAACAATAGCTATATTAAGCGCACCAGCGACGGTTGGTCGGAGCCAAAAAAGCACGGCGCACCTTTTGATGATATCGACATTATGAGGCTTTCGGCGTCTTCTAACGGCACTTATTATTTTGATACCTTTACCCCAAAAACAATGGATACCCCTATTCGCTATTCGCGTTCGATAAACGGTAAATATGAACTGCCGAAGTCACTGGGGCCGCAGTTTGGCATCGGCAGATACAATGCCCATCCCTTTATTGCTCCGGATGAAAGTTACATTATCTTTGATAGCGTAAGAGAAGAAGGCTATGGCAGATCAGACCTGTATATCAGCTTTCGAGCGGCAGATGACTCATGGGGCCCAGCGCTCAATTTGGGTGACAAGATCAATACCGCGCACTCTGAAAAAAATCCAAGTTTGTCACCCGATGGAAAATTTCTCTTCTTTAGTTTGCGGAAAAAACGTGGAAACGAAGATGTAACTATCAATTGGGTGGATGCACAAATTATTGAAACGCTCCGGCCCAAATAGCCAGCCATATAACAAGTTACTCTAGCGGAGCAAGACTTGCTACGCCTTATTGCCCGCTGAGTAGTGCGTATGCGTGTAGTAAATTAAGTATTTCATGAGAAGTATATTCTAAGTGGACTACCGAGCGACCACTTTCAGCTGTATACACCTCATATAGAATAATCGTGTTATACGGCTTTGTTCCGGCTGCAGTCGTTAAAAGTAACAACTCGACTGTCTGCTTTGGTGGCAAAGCAGACTATACATTAAGTAAAGCTTGTACCTAAATTAGGATCGCTTTACGAGATTAGTAACCGTTGCCGAACTTCAAAATTACATTTTCTGTCATACAGGCGTTTCCCTGTGCACTACTGCTATTGTCTTTGTGTTTAAACCAACACACCATGCTTAATCTCTTGCTGGGTTTGTTCAACCACATCAGCCAGTATATTAATAATTTTATGTACGCTACTGGGCAGTTGGTCAACATCAACGGCGTCAATCAGGTTTTTCACTTCTAAACCCAATTCTGTATCGCCTTCAATGTGCAAACGGCGCTGAAAAAACAAGGTGTCGGGGTCTTGTTTACGGCCAGCTATAAGCAGTAAGTCATCACCTGACGCGCTAAAGCTTACATCTTCTTCAATGGCTAGCTGTGGTGCTGCCATGATAAGTCGGTCTTGATCAAAGCTTAACCACCAATGTAGATCAATATCGGTAATAGATATTTTTAGCCATTTGTCGGTTAAAAATTCAAAATCACCATCTTCAATTGCTTCTTTAAATACCGAGTGCAATGCTGGTATTAGCATTTTATTTTGTGCGCTAAATGGCACTACACGTAAGCTAGGTGTAAGTATTTTAGGCAATAGTGATAGGGCACGGCTTCGTATGCTAAACGGTAGCTTTTGTAAGCTCAGTCGCTCGGTAATTTGATTAATCAAGGTCAATT
>PJEL010002628.1_pt1 | contig 16221 bp, 17 predicted proteins | sample 1853271 | NCBI WGS metagenome assembly PJEL01 (sample SAMN08108733, study PRJNA415343) | Invertebrate metagenome, whole genome shotgun sequencing project. | host: Globobulimina | place: Sweden: Gullmar Fjord | collected 2015-08
TAATTCTAATGATAGTAAAATAATAAAAAAGTATTTTACATATTTAATTAATAAATATTTTGTAATTATTTTCAATTTTTTGCTTTTATAGTAAAAGTAGACTTTACTTCTTCAAGAGATAAACGCTTTAATGCATCAATAGATTTAATTACATGAGATATTATATTTTCTAATTCAGAAAATTGCTCTTTTGAAAAATCAGATAAAACATAATTAGCAACATCACCTTTATTTTCAGGTTTACCTATACCAACTCTAATACGAATATAATCTTTACCTATATGGCTATCAATAGATCGTAATCCATTATGTCCACCATGACCACCACCTACTTTAAATTTCACTGTACCAAAAGGTAAATCTAAATCATCGTGTATTATTATAATATTTTCATTTGGAATGTCATAATAATCTACGATACTTACAATAGAATCACCGGAAAGATTCATAAATGTTTGTGGTCGTACATATAAATTTGAAAGATGTTTTTGAACTTTTGCTTGAAAATTAGGATTATTTATATTTGTAGTAGAGAAGCTTCTAGTTATCTCTTCGATAACTAAGAAGCCAATATTGTGTCTAGTGTTTTGGTATTTATCACCTGGATTACCAAGTCCAGAGATTAAGTACATATTCTTAAGACTTTTTATTACTTAGATTTAATTACACCAACGATTGGTACTCTTGGGTCTAAGAAACATTCAACACCTGCTGGTAATTCAAGATCTCTTACAAGATAGTTTCCACCAACGTCTAAGTCTGTAACATTAAAGTGAAATTTTTCTGGTAAATTTTCTAATGCACATTTAACTGCAACTCTAGTTCTGTGGTATGATAAAAGACCTTTATTTTTAAGACCTACTGGTGTACCTTCAGTTGTAACTGGAACAGAATAGTTTGCTTTTACACCTGGTTGAGCTATCATTAAATCTACATGTAATAATGTAGAAGTTACTGGATGTTTTTGATATTCTTTAACAACAACTTTATAAGTTGTTCCTGCTACTTCTACATCAAAAGCTAAAGTTTCTTTTGCTTTTAAAAATCTAATATAGTCATTTAATTTGAAAGCTGCATTAACATTTTCGCAACCTTTTCCATAAATATTAGCAATTAGATAACCATCTCGTTTTAGTTGTTTTGTCGATTGTTTTACGATACTATCTCTAAGTATACCTTGTAACATTGTGTTTCCTTGTTTTAATATAATTGCGTATTATAGTGGGTTTTTATTAAATTGTGGTTAAATAATTTTAATTTTTAATAAAATAGCTCTCAATACCTTTTGCAATACCTTTTGCAATTAATTTTTGATACCGTTTTGTAGATATTCTATACCCTTCAGTAGGATGAGAAATATAACCTACTTCGACTAACACTGATGGCATTTGAGCCCCTACAAGAACCCAAAAGGGACCTTCTCGTACTCCACCATCACGAATATCACTTTTACTATATTGTTTTCTCAAACTATACAGCATATTTTTTTGAATATCAATTGCCATTTTATTTGCTGCTGTTATTTTAGCACGATTTAAAATAGTTAAAAGAGAATTTTTACTACTCCAACCCATCCCTGACATATCACCTTTATTCTCTAAAGCTGCTACCCTTTTAGCTCGTGCACTTCTAGCTGGTGATAAAAAGTATGATTCAACCCCATGTGCTTTACTTGCACGGTTTTTTCTAGCGGCATTTGCATGAATAGAAATAAATACATCAGCTTTTTTCTTATTTGCATATTTAGTTCTATGAGATAACTTCACATACTTATCTCGAGTTCTTGTTAAAAAGACTTTAAAACCTTTTCTTTGTAATTCTGTTTTAACATATTTACTAATATTTAAAGATATATTTTTTTCAAATCTTTTACGTTTATAACTAGCACCACCATCTCTTCCACCATGCCCAGCATCAATTACAATAGTTTTTTTTGCTGGATACAAAATATTGTTATTTAAAACTTTAACTTTTTCTTTTATTGTTTTCTTTTGTACTTTTTTTGCTTTTTTAATCATACGTTTTTTTGGACTTGCTTTAAGATTTAAAATTTTAATGACAATTTGATTTTTATTGATGATATATATTGTTTTTAAATTTTTTCTATGTTTTAAAATTAAAGATAGTCTATCTTTCTTTTTTTGATATATGCTTATTTTATCTATTCCTTGTATAGAAAGTTTCGTAGGAGATGCATCTTTGAAATTTCCTTTGAAATAAAATTCATCATGATATAACTTTCCTACTTTTTTTTCTTCAAAATCAATATAAGAACTATTGATATTTTTATTAAAATTAATTGTTATACTATTTGATGATTGTATTACAGATGTAATAGAGTAAGTTTTACTTAAAATAGGTTTTGGTTTTAATTTTGGCTTCGGCTTTGGCTTTTTTCTTAGTACTGATGTTGTTGTATTTTTAAGTATAGGAGTATTATCTAATCGATTTAATTCTCTTTTGTATTTAAGGGTATTAACTTTAAGTTTATCACCATATCGAATTAGTTTTTTTAAATAGGCAATCTCTTTATTCTTATCATTTGACATAATAGAACCAAGATAAAGTTTTTTTGTGCTGTTAAACTTATCTTGATAATATGAGTTTCCAATAGCAAAAACAAATTGAGATAATAATATAGAAATTATAAATATTTTTACTATTGATTTCAATATTACTCGCCGTTTGTAAGTTTATCCATTAGCTCTTTAACACTGATAATCTCATTTATTTTATAACCATTTGTTCCAGTAAAAAATAATCCTGTTTCTGTATCACCCATATATGCTGCACTTAATCTATCTGCAATACAATATCCCACTATTTTAGCTTCAACACCTCGATTACATGGACCAACACAATTACTAATACATGCAACTTTTGGTGCTGTTCCTTCAATTATAGATGTTTGAAGATTTGTCATTACACCACGAGCTGGTAGGCCAACTGGAGACTTAAGAAGTTTGATATCTTTATCTTCTGCTTTAATTAAAATCTCTTTCATAGCTTTATCAGCATCACATTCATGAGTAGCTATAAATCGTGTAGCCATTTGAACACCATCACAACCCATAGCCATAAATTTGTCTATATCTTTTTTGTCCCATACTCCACCAGCAGCAATAATTGGCATACTTCCCCAGTTTTTCGCTTCTTCTATTACAGGAGGAACGATATTTTCTAATTGGAATTCTTCTTTGAAACAATCATCATATTTAAAACCTTGATGTCCACCACTCAATGGTCCTTCAACAATTACTGCATCTGGTAATTTTCCATATCTTTTCCATTTTTTACAAATAAGTTTAAGAGCACGTGCAGAACTAACAATAGGAATTAGTGCTACATCTGGATAGTCTTTTGTAAATTCAGGCATATTTGTAGGAATTCCAGCTCCTGTAATAATAATATTAGCACCAGCTTCACATGCATCTGTTACAATTCTTCCATAATCATTTGAAGCATATAATACATTACAAGCAAGTGGTCTGTCTCCACATATTTTTCTAGCATTTTTAATAATTTCTGTTAACCCTGTCTTAGAATAAAAGTTTAATTCAGTATGAGGTTTATTTTTTACATTTTTTAAAGAAAATTCTTTATTTTGATAATAACCAGTACCTACAGCACTAATTACTCCTAGTCCACCTTCAAGAGATACATTTCCAGCAAGTTTGTCCCAGCTAATTCCAACACCCATTCCACCTTGAATAATTGGTTTTTCTATTTCGTATTTACCTATTTTCATATTTCATACCTCTATTTTATTTATTTTACTATTACTTTTACGAAGTTCTTTTTACCTTTTTGTAAAACAAACTCTCCAGATTCAAAGCAGTATTTATCATCATCAATCTTTTGTTGATCAATTTTTACTGCTCCACCTTTCATATCTCTTCTTGCTTGAGAAGTTGATGGAACTAATCCACAATCAACCATTGCTTGTAAAATTCCCATACCATTTTCCAAAGTAAATTCTTTCATTTCAGTTGGGATATCTTTTTTAGCAAATATCTTACTAAATTCTTCAGAAGCTATATTACCAGCCCCTGCCCCATGAAATCTATCAACTATTTCTACAGCTAATAATTCTTTTACTTTTTTAGGATGTAAAGTTTTATTTTCAACACCTTCTTTAATCTCAGCAATCTCTTTTAAACTTTTTGATGAAATAAGCTCAAAGTATCTCCACATTAATTCATCAGAAATACTTAAAACTTTTCCAAACATATCATTTGCTTCATCTGTAACGCCGATGTAATTACCTAAAGATTTAGACATCTTTTGAACCCCATCTAAACCCTCTAAAATAGGCATCATTAAAACAACTTGTTGTTTTTTAATGTCATATGCTTTTTGTAATTGTCTTCCCATTAAAAGATTAAACTTTTGATCTGTTCCACCAATTTCTATATCAGATTTTAAATAAACACTATCATATCCTTGGAGTAAAGGATACATAAATTCACTTACTGCTATTGGAGTATTTGAAGAATATCTTTTTGAAAAATCATCTCTTTCTAGCATTCTTGCTACCGTTAAATTTGATGCAAGTTCTAGGATACCAGAAGTACCCAAGTCTTTTAACCAGTCATTATTAAATACTACATTAGTTTTATCTTCATCTAAGATTTTGAAAGCTTGTGTTGTATAACTTTCAATATTTCTTAATACATCTTCTTTTGTTAATACTTTTCTTGTAGCACTTTTTCCAGTTGGGTCACCAATCATTGCAGTGAAATCACCAATAAGAAACTGTACTATTCCTCCATATTTCTGAAATACTGACAGTTTTTGCAATAACACAGTATGACCTAAATGTAAATCAGGAGCTGTTGGATCAAACCCCGCTTTTACATAAAAATTTTCACCATTTTCATAATAATTTCTTAATAACTTTTCAAGTCTAACATCATCTATTATTTCAGAAGTTCCTCTTGTAATCTCTTTTATCGCTTCTTGTATCTTAATTTCCATAACTTCCCTATTTATAGGCATCTATATTTAAATAAAATTCTATTACTTTTGCCTTTTGTTCTATTAATTCTCTTACTTCTAGTTTATTATCATTTTTAATTTCAAAATCTATACTACAGTACTGTTGTGCAGCATATTTATCTTTACCATATTCTATAAATAAAATTGTTGCTTCATGATCAACAGATAAATGTTTTAATAGTTTTGCAATTTCCCCTCTAACACTAGGAATACTTACAACCATCTTATATTTATAAAATTTATCTTTTACCCAATCACAAAAAAGCATTTGTTTTTGTTCTTTAATTTGCCTATAAGCTGTTTCACACATTTTATGATGTACTACTACATCTTTTGAATCTTTTAGTGCTACGATATCATCTCCAACTTTTGGATGACAACAGTGGTCAAATGATACAGAATTTATACTAAAATTCGAATATACTAAAACATTATCAAATTGAATTCTTTTTAAATTCAATGTCTGAATTTTGAATCTGGCTATTAATCCATCTTTTTGTCTAACATGATCTAACAACATTTTTTTCATATGTTTTAAATGATCAAGATTATAAACAATTTTCTGCATATTTGGCAAATTAAGATCATGCATCTCATCTAAAATAGAATTTTTATATCGTGAGAATATTGTATTTATTATATTTCTACTTGTAAGTTGATCAATATTGTTCAATCTACTATGACACAATGCTTTAATAGATTTAATTGCTTTTGTTGTTTTAACCATATCTTGCCAAGTACATCGAGGAATAACATTGTCACCTGTTTGTATAGATACGATATCACCACTTTTTAACTGTGTTAATAGAGGTTTTTTTATTTTATTTATATTAGCTTGAATTGCTTTATTTCCAACATCTGTATGAATATTATATGCAAAATCAAATGCTGTTGCACCTCTAGGAAGAGTAAAAATTTCACCTTTAGGAGAATACACAACTATATCTTCACTATATAAGTCTTGTTTTGCATCATTATAAAACTCTTCGACATTTTCATCATTACTAGCTAATGAGTGTAACCAATCTAAATTTGGTCCCTTAGAAGTATTTCCACCATTTTTATATTTCCAGTGAGCAGCAACTCCATATTCCGCTATGTCATGCATATCAAAAGTTCGGATTTGAACTTCATAAATTTTAGAATTAGAAAAAACAGTTGTATGTACCGTTTGGTAACCATTTTCTTTGGGTACTGAGATATAATCTTTAAATCGCGCAACTAAAGGTTTATGGTTAATATGAATAATTCCTAAAATATTATAACAATCAATAGGTTCTTTTACTAAAATTCGTATTGCATAAAGATCTAAAACCTCATCAATACTCACACCTTTTCTTTGCATTTTTAAGTATATTGAGTAGTAATGTTTTACTCTACTATATATTTGAATATCACTATCTAAAAAACCATTTTTTTCTAATAATATCTTTGTACTTGATAAGAAATGATTTAAGTTAAGTTGAGTTTTTTGTTGGTATTCTTTAATATGTTTATCTATTTTTAAAAATTCTTCTGGAAATAAAAAAGAAAATGACAAGTCTTCAAGTACATTTTTAATTGTAGAGATTCCCAGACGGTGTGCAATGGGTGCATAAACTACTAATGTTTCTTCAGATATTTTTTTCTGTTTTACAGGAGCTAAGGCTGTTAGTGTTAACATATTATGCAGTCTATCACATAACTTGACAACCATTATTCTAACGTCTTTAATTGATGCAATTAACATTTTTCTAAATGTCAATGCAGATGATAAAAGTTTCTTCTCATCACCTGATGCACTAAGTTCATGCTCTCGAATCTCAACAATTTTGGTTAATCCATCAACAATACAAGCAACATCTATACCAAACTCTTTTTCTATTTCAGTTATAGACACATCAGTATCTTCAACTACATCATGAAGTAAGGCAGATATTACCATATGCTCATCATTACTATAATGTGCTGTAATAGCTGATACAAGGATAGGATGAACAACATAAGGTTCACCGCTTTTTCTAAATTGTGTTTTGTGTGATTCTATTGAATAGTTTAATGCTTTTTCTACATCATCGGTAAAATCATAGTGTGATTTTAAAAAATCTACCGCACCATCGATGGTATTGATAGATTTTATAGTTTCTAAAAATTTATTCAACACCATCAATCACTAATATACCAGATGCTATCTCTTTAATCGCGATGTCTGTATATTTCATGTTTTTAGTTTGTTCACTATCTAATAATGGCTTTGCACCTTTACTTAATTCGTCAGCTCTTTGACCAACAGCTACAGATAATATATATCTATCATTATTAACTTTCTCTAACGCTTGTGCTAATATCTCTTCTAATCTCATTTTATTTCCTAATATTTTATTTTACTACTGAACATTGGCTATAATCGCCATTTACGATACTTAAAAGATTACCTTTAGTATTCATATTTGCTACGATTATTGGTAGGTTATTATCTTTTGCTAAAGCAATTGCTGTATCATCCATAACTTTGATATGATCTTTTAATGCTTCATCGTAACTAATTGTGTCTAATTTCACTGCATCAGAATATTTAGCAGGATCTTTATCGTATACACCATCCACTTTAGTAGCTTTAATTAATAATGAAGCTTCAATTTCACTTGCTCTTAAAGTTGCAGCTGTGTCTGTTGTAAAAAATGGATTACCAGTTCCTGCACTAAAAATTACAACTCTACCTTTTTCAAGATGTCTTTTTGCACGTCTTACTATGTAAGGCTCTGCAATTTGTTCCATCTTAATAGCTGTTTGTAATCTTGCACTCACTTCAATATGTTCTAAAGCTTCTTGCATAGCTATACCATTAACTACAGTTGCAAGCATACCCATATAATCACCACTTGTTCTTTTAATAACTCCATCAGCAGCAGCAGTAACACCTCTTACAATATTACCTCCACCAATTACAATTCCAACTTCAATGTTATTATCAACCAATTCTTTTATCTCATGAGCGATATAATCTAGAATTTTAGTATCTATTCCATATCCATTTTCACCAGCTAAAGCTTCACCAGAAAATTTTACAAGAACTCTTTTGTTCACGGCAACTCCTTTTAGAACTATTTATTTTTGCGATTCTATCTAAATATTTATTATTATACGGTTAAGTTAAATAAAAGATTAGTATATTCTATATTTTACTCTTTTTTCAACTCACACTTAACTTACACTTCGTTGTTATACTTCCATACATTAAAAAAAAGGAAAAAAAATGAATATTAGAAAAAAAATACTAATCCTTGCAGTTATTGCAGGAACAAGTTTATTCTCTGCAAATATGAAAGAGATCGGTAACCTTGCTGATAAAATCAAAAATACTGAAGACGTTATTGTAAAACAAGAACTCATTATTGAACTTAACAAAGAAGTTGAAAAGTTAGATGCAAAAGGTGTTATTAAAGCACAGGCAATTATCGATGCTAAACTAATACCATCTAAGTAAAAAGGATGAATATAAAAAAGATCATAGCTATCATTACAATTATTGGAGTAACGAGTCTATTTTCATCAAGTTTGAAAAAGATAGATAGATTGGTTGATAAAATTAATAATAGTAAAAATAATACTCAAAGACAAGAATTAATGAATAAATTAAATAATGATATGGATTCATTAAATCAAAGAGATTATTATGAAGCACAAATAATAATTCGAGGAAATTTAAAGTCCTTTAAATAATAAGTTATTCCAAATCCCAATTTCCCTCCTCCTTTGCAAAATAGTTTACTTCAATAAATTATTTTGCATTCAGAAGTGCAATCACATAAATGATAATTCTACCGTTGTTCCTTCATCAATTATACTTTGTATAGTAATTGTTATCTCTAAAATATCACATAATTGTTTTACTATACTCATTCCTATTCCTAAGCCACTTTCGTTTTCTTTATAATATCGTTGAAATACTTGTTTTGTATTTTTAATACCTACTCCTGTATCTTTAATTATAAGTTTATTATCCGAAATGATAATTATTACTTGCCCATTTTTTTTATTGTACTTACAAGCATTAGTTAATAAATTATCTAAAATACGATCTAATGCATTTCGGTTACTTCTTATTGATACATTACTACTGTTTTTTATAAATTCAATTGTAGGATAAATTTTTTGCAATATTTCAATCTTTTGATTTAACAACTCATCTACTATTATATTTTCATCATTTGTGATATTTTCAGGAGTCATTAATTCTAAATTTTTATATAATGAGGATATCCCTTTAGCACATAATTCTATTCTTTCAATCTCTTCAAAATCACCTCTCCTTCTTAACAATTTTGCATTAAGTAAAATTGAGGTTGCTGGAGTATTTAAATCATGAATTAAATCTTTTAAAAACTCCTCTAAAAGATTTACTGCTTCTCTCATTGGTCTTAATGAATAAAAGGAAAAACCAATAGATAAAATCATTATTAAAAGAAAAGTAATGCCAGACAACTGAAATATCTTTTCCAAAATCTTATTATATTGTTCTTGATATTTATCTTTGTTATAAGCTATTTTTAATAAATAAGGTCCTTTAGAAGGTACCTCAAAATAAGCATGTAGAACGTTCTCTTTATGATATATTTTAAATATTTCATTTGTTTTATCATCTTCTATAATATCAAGAGTAAAGTTATTACCTTTAAAGTCATATGAGTATTCTTTCATTTGATAAAGAATATTATTTTCCATTTCATCAATCTCTTCTTGATGATACATATAAAGAACTACACTTGAAAGAAACAGGAGAGGAATAAAAAATAAAAAGAGTGTTGTAAAAAATGATTTCTTTTCATAATTTTTCAAGTTTATATCCCACACCTTTTGTATTAGAAATATTTAATTCTAATAATTTTTTCAATTTACTAATTACAGCACGTAGTGCTGTATCACTTGGTTTATTCATGCAATCAAAAAAGGTAGTTTTATTTACAGTTACATTAGCATTTTTAATAAGTAATGAAAATATCTCTTTTTCAACAAGCCCTAAAGGTACTTCTTTATTAGACTTCACCACTCTATTATCATACAAATCAAAAATAATATCATTATATTTAATTGTTGGATTTTTTCTTTTTAATACAGCTTTAATACGTGCTAAAAACTCATCTAAGTCAAAAGGCTTTTTTATATAATCATCACAGCCGCAATCAAAACCTTCTAAAATAGAACTCGTATCTCGTAAAGATGTAATAAAAAAAGTTGGGGTAGTATCATCAGCATTACGTAAAAGTTTTAGTGTATCCATCCCATTTAATAAAGGAACATTAATATCAAATAAATACAGATCAAACTTATTTTCGTAAGTAATATCAATAACTTCTTCTCCATTTTCAACTAAAGTTACAGCATAATCTTCTTGTTCCAGAATTTGAACCATAGTTTGAGCTAAGATATTGTCATCTTCTAAGAGTAATATTTTCATTTTATTATATTTTGTACATTAAAAGGTTTAGAAGGGAGTTTCTTTTTAGCATCAATAATAGCATTAGATTCATCTCTAGCTTTTTTATTAATCCTTGCAAGTTCTACTTTCAACTCCGATATCAAAATGTTTTTTTCTTCTTTTGTTTTAGATTGTTGTACTTTTTCTAATAAAATATCCACTTTGGTATCTTGAGCTTCAATTACACTAACGAATAATAGGAATAATCCAAAACTGTAAAATAATATTTTCATTTTTGATTTAATACATTTTTAATTTTTTGCAAAGGTGTAAGTTCAAATTTCCTTACACTACATTTTTTCTTTTTAGCTTTTTGATATTCTAAAGTATATGAATTTTCAGCAGCGTTAATATTTTGAGCAAATACACTTTTTGATTTATTATCAATCAAAAAAAGTTGTGCTTTTGCACCTAATATATCCTTATTTTTAAAATATCCCTTTTCGAATTCACTTAAAACATATGACAATGCATAATTCATTATTTTAATATTTTTTTTACAATTAGGTTTCTTTTTTTTAATTTGGAGAGTATTTTCCAAGAGTAAAGGTTTATCTATTATAATTTTATCTTTTGTTGAGAGACAACCAGAAAAGAGAAGTAAAGAGAAAATAATAAGAGATGTCTTTTTTAATATTTGCAAGTCAACTACCCTCCCCAAATTTAAATATCCCTTATCACTCATAACTATTTTCTATTTTGACCTATAATTCTTTTTCCTCTTTGTTTTGCAGTTGGTTTATCTTCTTTTCTTTTTCTTTTTTTACCAAATGCCCCACCAGTCTTTTTTCTTTTAATATCATCTTTTGTTTCAACGATTTTTTTTGTTGATATCATTTTAATTCTAGTTCCAACTTCGAAGCCATCTAAATCTAATCGAGGAATTTTTTGTTCCAAATATTTTTCAACTTCTCTAATAGATGCTATATCATATTCATCAAGTAACGAAATAGCAATACCATTTTTCCCAGCACGTGCAGTTCTACCAATTCTATGTACATAATCAATAGGCATAAAAGGTAAATCAAAATTAATTACATAAAATAAATCTGTAATATCAAGTCCACGAGCAGCTACATCAGTTGCAACTAAAACTCTTATTTGTCCCTCTTTAAATTGTGTGATTGCTTTTGTTCTAGCCCCATGAGTTTTATCTCCATGTACTGAAGCCGCCTTTAATCCATCTAGTTTTAAATTTTTAACAATCTCTTCCGCACTTGCTTTTGTTTTACAAAATACTAAAACTTGTTTCATATTTTTTGTACCAATTAAAAAAGAAAGCATTTCAAGTTTCTTTGCTAATGTTACAGGATAAGCAACTTGCTCAATTCTATCATTAACTCTATCATTTGATTTAATCTCTATTACTTTAGGATTAATCATTATTTGACCAGAAAGTTTTTTGATATTTGGTCCTAATGTAGCTGAACATAAAATTGTTTGTTGTAGAGTAGTTAATTTTTCTAATATATCTTGAATATCAGCTACAAATCCCATATCTAACATACTGTCAGCTTCATCAAGTACAAGAGCATCTACTTTTGTTACATTGATTTTATCTTTTCTAATTAAATCCATAAGTCTACCAGTAGTTGCAATAACTATATGAACTCTTGATTCAAGTTTTTTGATTTGTGGTTTAATATTAGCCCCACCATATACACTACAAATTTTGATATCTAAATATTTTGCATATGCTTCGATACTTTTTTCTAATTGCAATACAAGTTCTCTTGTAGGTGCAATGATAAGTTTTGTTAAAACTACATTATCACCCTCTTGTTCTTTTTTTTGATTTTCAATATCTTGTAACAGAGGAAGTACAAATGCAGCTGTTTTACCTGTACCTGTTTGTGCAATAGCTAACAAATCTTTTTTTCTTAAAAGGTGTACTATTGAATCTTCTTGTATTTTAGTAGGCGCTTTATAACCTTTATCTTCACAAGCTTTTGCAATCTCAGGACATAATCCTAGTTGTCTAAATGTCATTAATTTCTCTTTTTATTGGTTTTATTTAATATAGATTATACCTAAATTATACTTTAGCCAATAAATTCATATAAATTTTAATATTATTTCTATATAATAAGTCAATAATAAAAGGTGGAACTATGACAGAAAATAAAAATATTATAATTTTTGATACAACATTAAGAGATGGTGAGCAATCACCTGGTGCTTCAATGAACACTTCAGAGAAGATTCAAATTGCACAACAACTTGAAAAATTAAATGTTGATATCATAGAAGCTGGTTTTGCTGCTGCATCTCCTGGGGATTTTGATGCAATATCACAAATAGCTAAAACTATAAAAAATAGTTCTATTTGTTCTCTTGCTCGTGCTATTGATGGAGATATTAAAGCTGCGGGTGATGCTGTAAATGCTGGGGGAAAAGGTAATAGAGTTCATACTTTTATCGCTACTAGTCCAATCCATATGAAATATAAATTAAAAATGGATTCAGCTGAAGTTATTAAAAGAGCTGTTCATGCCGTTGAATATGCAAAAACATTTGTTGATGATGTTGAGTTTTCATTAGAAGATGCAGGTAGAAGTGAATTACCATTTATGAAAGAGATTACTCAAGCTGTAATCGAAGCTGGGGCAAGAACTATTAATCTTCCAGATACTGTAGGATATAGATTACCTTCAGAAATCAAATATATGGTTGAACAAATGGTTGGATTTGTAGATTCAATTAAATCTAATGCTATTATCTCATTACATAATCATAATGATTTAGGGTTAGCAGTTGCTAATACTTTAGCTGGTATTGAAGCAGGTGCGAGACAAGTGGAATGTACAATTAATGGTTTAGGTGAACGTGCTGGAAATGCTGCAATGGAAGAGATAGTAATGACTCTTAAAACTAGACAAGATTTATTTCCAGGTATAACAACAAATGTAAATACTAAAGAGATATATTTAGCTTCTAAAATGGTTGCAAATATTACAGGTATTGAACCACAACCAAATAAATCAATTGTTGGGAAAAATGCATTTGCTCATGAGAGTGGTATTCATCAAGATGGTGTTTTAAAACATCAAGAAACTTATGAGATCATGAAACCAGAAGATATTGGAATTGAGAAAAATAATTCTATTGTACTTGGTAAACATTCAGGACGAGCAGCATTTAAAGATACAATTTCTCACTTAGGTTTTGCAGATTTAGATGATGAAAAACTTATAGTTGCATTTAATAGATTTAAAGACATTTGTGATAAGAAGAAAGAGATTACTGATGATGATATCAGAATGATTGTTGCAGATGAGCAATTAAATGAGAATAAAACTTTTGAAGTAACAGCTATTCAAATTTCTGATTTTTCTGATGGTATTCCAAGTGCTGTTGTAACTATTAAGCATGAAGATAAATTAATCACTGATGCAAGTATTGGAGATGGTGCTATGGATGCTATTTTTAAAACTATTGATAGAATTACAGGACACAACGGAACACTTGTTGACTATAAAGTAAATTCTGTAAGTGAAGGAAAAGATGCATTGGCAAAAGTAAATTGTAAAGTTACTTTTGATGATGGAGCTCATACTATGTTAGGTCATGGATTAAGCTTAGATACTATGATCGCAAGTGCAAGAGCTTATGTGGGAGCATTAAATAGTCATTTAAGTATGCTAAATATGTTAGATAGAAAATAATACCACTCTAAAATTAGGACTCTAATGAATAGCTTTTTTATAAATTTTGCATATTTCTTAGAGTCCTCTACAAAATACTACAATACTAAGCATTTTTTTTACCAGTTTTTAGAAGATAATAACTCTAAAAAAAGAAAATATTTTGATTTTTTCATGATATTTTTAGTACTTAGTACTGTAGCTATTTTAATATATGAAGTTAATCATCAACTTTTGCCTTGGCTTGATACCTATGAAACTTTTGCAATTATTATATTTATAATAGAATGGATTAGCAGATTATGGGTGAGTTCCCATTCTCATAAACACATTATCCAAGATTATGAAAAAAGTCAGCTACTCAATCAAGAATATCATTTATCTCATTCATTAAAAAAAATAATGAAAGAAAAACTTTCTTTTATCATTTCACCTATGTCCATTATTGATTTATTGGCAATTTTACCTTATTATCGACCGTTAAGAATTTTACGAATTTTAATGCTTTTTAGACTTTTTAAGATTCTTAGATATACCAACTCAATCAAACAATTTCGTCATGTTTTTTTAGAAAAGAAATTTGAATTTCTTACTCTTGGTATTATGTTTTTTATGGCTATTGCCTTTGGATCAACTATAATTTTTATCTATGAGGGTGCGGGAGTCAATCCAAATATCAATAACTATTTTGATGCAATATATTGGTCTGTTATTACAATTTCCACTGTTGGTTTTGGGGATATTAGTCCAGTTACTATACAAGGAAGAGTTGCTACCCTATTTTTAGTTGTAGGAGGAATGGGAGTTATTGCATTTTCAACATCTATTGTAACAACAGCTTTAAGTGAAAAACTTCTAATTTTAAAAGAGGAAAAAGTTATAGGGGAAGCAAATAGTTTAAAAGACTTTATTATTATTTGTGGATTTGGGCGTATGGGGAAAGTATTAGCTGATGAATTCAGAAAAATAAATCAAAACTTCATCATCATTGACCAGGATGATGATACATTTAAACATGCTGACTATCAAAAACTACTTACCGTTAAAGGCGATGCTACAGACTCAACTCTATTAGAAAGTATAGGAATTAATAGTGGAAGAGCTACTACTATAATAGCCATCACCGATAATGATGCTGTTAATTTATCTATCATATTAACGGCTCGTTCATTAAATCAAAATATTCGCATCATTGCCCGAGCTAATGATACAGAAGTAAAAGCTAAACTTATTTTAGCGGGAGCCTCAGAGGTTATATTATCTAATGAGATAACAGCACTTGTTGCATCAGAATATATAGGACAACCTGTCGCATTTGAAGCAATTGATGATATTTTATTAAATTCTGAAGGTGCTATTATGGATGAAATAGAGATACTGGCAAAATCAAACTTTATTGGTTACTTACTAAAAGATATAAATATTGAAAAATTTAACCTCACACTCATTGGTGTTATTCAAGCAAGTAATAGACAAGAATTTATTTTTAATCCAAAAAAAGACACATACATAATTCAAGGAAATGATATATTTATAGTAATAGGAAATAAGGAATCTATAGCTCAATTAAAAATTGACTTACTTTCAACTAAACCTAAAAGAGTAATAAATGACCAATAATAAAATTGTTATTTTTAGTTTTTCTAAACTTGCTATTCAAATAGCACATATTTTAAATCAAAAAAATTATGAAATAATTATAATTGAGGAAAATATAGAACTTGTCAAGGAAGCCAAAGATTTAGGATATGAGGTAAAACAGATTTCATTGATGGATGATAAAAATATTATAGCACTAGAGATGGATAAAACAATAAATGCATTTTTTTGTGTTAGTGATGATAAAAATAATAATTTATTTGTTACATTAAGTGTTCGTAATCTCAATCCCAACCTTAAAATAATCTCAGTTTCTTTTGCAACTCAAGATAATAAAACTATGCTTTTAGCAGGTGCAAATAAAATAATCAATCCTTACGAAATTGGAGCATTACGAATTTTTCGACTTTTAAATAAACCATATATTTTAGATATTCTCGACAATATATTATTTAGTGAATCTAATATTGAAGTTTCATCTGCGCACAGACACCCGGAAAGAACCAAAGAACTGACAGCGAA
>PJEL010002629.1_pt1 | contig 16214 bp, 16 predicted proteins | sample 1853271 | NCBI WGS metagenome assembly PJEL01 (sample SAMN08108733, study PRJNA415343) | Invertebrate metagenome, whole genome shotgun sequencing project. | host: Globobulimina | place: Sweden: Gullmar Fjord | collected 2015-08
ATATTTGTTATAAAGGCTGATCAATGTTTAATAATTTAAGTTTCAGTAAGAAGTTACTTATTAGTGTACTTTCTGTTTTAATTTTATCTTCTTCAATTACAACATACTTGATATCAACTAAGGCGTTTAATGGAAGTAAAAAACTTTCAGAAAAATATGTAAAACAATTAGCTACTTCTAATGCACTAGAGATAAAATCTGACTTAGAGAAATCTATTGTATTAGTAAAAACATTTACATCAACACTTGAAACATCTTTGAAAGAACAATCTCCTTATTCAAAATCTACTTTAGTTGAATTAATGAGTTCTATATTAGAAAAAAATCCATATATCGTTGGAGTTTGGCTTTATTTAGAACCAAACTCTTTTTATGAAAATATTCCGCGAATGGCAGGAAGATATGCGCATGATGAAACAGGAAGATTTTCACCTTATGTGATGAGAACAGATGGAGAAATAAACCTTATTGAACAATATCCAGTTTTAAAAGATAACTTATGGATTACTGTTCCTCAATCCACAGGAAAAGAATATATAACAGAACCTTACAAATTTGAAGTTGATGGAAAAGAAGTTTTAAACACAACTGTTTCAGTTCCTATGTATTACAAAGACGAATTTGTGGGAGTAATAGGAATCGATATTTCACTAGACTCTATAGTTCAAAGAATATCAAAAATGAAAATATATGAAAATGGTTTTGCATATATTATTTCTAATGATGGAACAATTATTGCACATAAGAATACTTCTCATTTAGGTAAAAATATAAATCAAATATCAAAAGATAAAAATGATTTAATGATTTCTAAAAAGGTAATGGAAGGTAAAAATTTCTCATTTGAAAAGAAAATTGCAAATAATCTAACTTACAATTATGTAAATAGCTTTAAAATTGGTAACTCTGATGAACAATGGGGATTTGGTTTAACTGTAATTGAAGATGAATATTTAGAAGATGCATACATTATTCAGAACTTCTCAATAATTGCAGGAATACTTTCGGCTTTATTAATAGGGTTAGTTCTATTTATGAGTACAAGAGTTTTAAATAACTACTTAAAAACAATTTCAAATGGTCTAGATAACTTCTTTAAATTTTTAAATAAAGAAAGCACTTCTACTTCAAAAATTAATATTACGAGTGAGGATGAGTTTGGAAAAATGTCTAAAAAAATCAATAATAATGTAACAATTATTGAAGAAAATATAAATAAAGAAAACAAACTTATTTTAGATGTTAAAGACGTAGTTAATGATGTTGGACAAGGGTATGTAACAAAAAGAATTCAAAAAGAATCTAATACACAATCTTTAAATGAACTAAAAGATTTAATCAATCAAATGTTGGATAATTTAGAAAATGCCGTAGGAAAAGATTTAAATGTATTATCAAGTGTTTTAGAAAGTTATACAAACTATGATTTTACAAGGTTATTAGATTCAAATGATACAGGAAAAATAGGTAATGAAATTACATCAATGAATAAAATGATTACAAATATGCTTGTATCAAATTTGAATGATGGAAAAACATTAGAAGATTATTCTCAAGAACTTACGACAAATGTAAAAGTTTTAAATTCAAATGCAAATAAACAAGCTGTATCTTTAGAAGAAATTTCAGCATCAATTGAACAAATAACAGCAAATATTACAGGAACAAGTAATAAAGCACAAGAAATGTTCAATATTTCATCTACAACAAAAGAATCAACTGAAAAAGGAAAATCATTAGCAAGTAAAACTGCACTTTCAATGGATGAAATAAATGAAAAAGTAGGAAATATCACTAATGCAATTGAAATTATTGATCAAATTGCATTCCAAACAAATATTCTTTCATTAAATGCAGCCGTTGAAGCTGCAACTGCTGGAGAAGCAGGAAAAGGTTTCGCAGTAGTAGCTCAAGAGGTTCGAAACTTAGCAAATAGAAGTGCAGTTGCAGCAAAAGAAATAAAAACTTTAGTAGAAAGTGCTACATTAAAAGCAAACGAAGGAAAAAGTATTTCATCTACAATGATCGAAGGATTTAATGAACTTGAAGGAGAAATTCTTCAAACAAACCAATTAATAAACGATGTTACTAATTCAGCTAAAGAACAAACTTTAGGAATGATACAAATTTCAGATGCAGTACATAATCTTGATAAGTTTACACAAGAAAATGTTTTAATAGCAGAGAAAACAAATGATATTGCAAAACAAACAAATGAGATTGCAACAGATGTTGTATCAAATGTTCAAAAAAATAAATTTATTATAAATTAATAGCCTAAAAAATAAAGAGAGTAGAATCTCTTTATTCATATACAAGATCACTCAATTTTCAATTTACTATTAAGTAATCTATCCTATAATAACAGCTTCAAAATTTAAAGGTAATATAAAAATGACAGATAGCATAAAAATATTTAACGCTTGTGAAAATAACTTAAAAAATATAAATTTAGAAATACCAAAAAATAAACTTATTGTGTTTACAGGACTATCAGGTTCTGGAAAATCAACACTAGCTTTTGATACACTTTATGCAGAAGGTCAAAGAAGATATATCGAATCATTATCAGCATATGCAAGACAATTTTTAGACAAAGTTGGAAAACCTGATGTTGAAAGAATTGAAGGATTAACACCTGCCATTGCAATTGATCAAAAAACAACTTCTAAAAATCCAAGGTCAACTGTTGGAACTATTACAGAAGTATATGATTATTTAAGACTTTTGTATGCAAGAATTGGAAAACAACATTGCCATAAATGTGGAGAAGCAATCTCTCAAATGAGTGCATCTGATGTTATTAACCAAGTTCTAACATTACCTGAAAATTCAAAAATAGTAATATTAGCACCTCTAATAAATAGAAAAAAAGGTACTTTTGCTGATTTACTAGAATCATTAAGAGGTAAAGGTTATGTAAGAGCCATGATTGATGGTGTTATGATTAGACTTGATGAAGAAATTGAATTAGCAAAAACAAAAATGCATACAATCAAAGTAGTAATCGATAGAGTTGTAGTAAAAGAAGAAAATAAAGAAAGAATAGCTCAAGATGTTGAAAAAGGTTTAAAAGAAAGTTTTGGGGAATTAGAAATTGAAATTTTAAATCATGAAGATGTTGGTGTTGAAAAACATATTCATTATTCTGAACATATGGCTTGTTTTGATTGTAAAATTTCTTTTGAACCTCTTGAACCATTATCTTTTTCATTTAACTCACCAAAAGGTGCTTGTTCATCTTGTGATGGATTAGGAATCAGATATGCACTTGATTTAAAAAAAGTGATAAATGAAGAATTAACTATAGAAGATGGAGCTGTAAAAGTAATCTATGGATTTAACAAAGGTTTTTATTTCAAAATGCTTACTGCTTTTTGTAATGCAGCCAATATTAGTACTACAATTCCATTTAAAGAACTTGAAGAACATCAAAGAAAAGCTATTTTACACGGTGGAATAGAAGATGCAACATTTGAATGGAAAAAACACTCTTTAAAAAGAAAATGGGAAGGTGTTATAAAAATAGCCTATGATATGGTTAAAGATGAAAAAGAAATGGCTGAATACATGACTGAAAAAACTTGTGATTCATGTAATGGAAATAGATTAAAACCATCATCTCAAAGTGTTCTTGTTGCAAAAAAAACTATTTCAGATATCTTAAATGTTCCTATTGAAGATGCTCATGCATTTTTCCAAGATGAAAAAAACTTTGAATATATGAATGAACAATCTAAACTAATTGCAAGACCAATTCTAAAAGAAGTAAAAGAAAGAATTTATTTCTTGTTTGATGTTGGTTTAGGATATATAACATTAGGAAGAGATGCAAGATCAATTTCAGGTGGAGAAGCACAAAGAATTAGAGTTGCTTCACAAATTGGTTCAGGACTTACAGGAGTTATGTATGTTTTAGACGAACCTTCAATTGGTTTACATGAAAGAGATACAAATAAACTAATCAAAACATTAAGAGCATTACAAGAAAAAGGTAATACTGTTATTGTAGTTGAACATGATAAAGAAACAATAGAAGCAGCTGATTATATTGTTGATATTGGTCCTAAAGCTGGAAAATTTGGTGGAAATATTGTATTTGATGGAACACTAAAACAAATGTACAAAGCAAAAACTTTAACTGCTAAATATTTAACTGGTGAAAAGAAGATTGAATATGTTCATAATAGACCTCAAGAAGAGTTTATTGAAATTAAAAATGTAACAATTAATAATATTAAAGACTTAAGTCTTCAACTTCCACTTAAAAATTTATGTGCAATTACAGGTGTTTCAGGAAGTGGAAAGTCATCTTTAATTTTACAAACATTATTACCAGTTGCTAAAGAACTTTTAAACCATGCAAGAAAAGTTAAAAAAATAGATGGTGTTGAAATTACTGGTTTAGAAAAACTTGATAAAGTAATTTATTTAGACCAAAGCCCTATTGGAAGAACTCCTCGTTCAAATCCAGCAACTTATACAGGATTAATGGATGAATTAAGATTGCTTTTCTCTAAAACAAAAGAAGCTGAAATTAGAGGATATAAAATCGGAAGATTTTCTTTTAATGTAAAAGGTGGGAGATGTGAGAAATGTCAAGGTGAAGGTGAAATCAAAATTGAAATGCACTTCTTACCAGATATTATGGTTAAATGTGATGATTGTCAAGGACAAAGATATAATGCTCAAACATTAGAAATTTTATATAAAACAAAAAGTATTTCAGATGTTTTAAATATGAGTGTTGATGAAGCCTTAGAATTTTTTGTTAAAATTCCTAAGATCCATGCGAAACTTCAAACATTAAGTGATGTAGGTTTAGGTTATATTACTTTAGGACAAAATGCTGTAACACTTTCAGGTGGAGAAGCACAAAGAATTAAGTTATCAAAAGAATTAAGTAAAAAAGATACTGGAAATACTTTATATATTTTAGATGAACCAACAACTGGATTACATTTTGCAGATGTTGATAGACTTACAAAAGTTTTACATCATTTAGTTGATTTAGGAAATTCTGTACTTGTAATTGAACATAACTTAGATGTTGTAAAAAACTCTGACTGGGTTATTGATATGGGACCTGAGGGTGGAAATAAAGGTGGTATGTTAGTTGATGAAGGAACACCTGAACACTTAGCTGCTAATCATAACAAATCTGGTTCACATACTGGATATTATTTACATAAAGAACTTAAAAACTAATGAAAATTGATTATTCAATATTTAATCAAGAAACAGCAATAGATAGATTCATTTTTGCTGTTGAAAATAGCTATTATATTCAAGCACATGAATTACTTGAAGATGATTGGAATTTATATAAAAAACAAGGGCAAAAAGAAAAAGCACTTGTTTTAAAGGCTTTAATAAACGGAGCAACTGCTCTAGCCTTGTATTTTAATAAGAAAAAACCAAATGGATATTTAAAAGTGTGGCCAGTACTGTTTAAATATATTCACCTACTTGATATTGTAGATATTGAAAATAAAGATAAATTTTACTTTGCAAAAGAATTACTAATTGAAAAAAACAAATTAGTTATACTCTGACATTGCTTCATTTAAACTCATAACATAAGCTTTTAATTTCATCATATCAGCAGTTGGGTATTGATTTTCTGCATTCCCTCTAATTGCTCTTACATAAAAATCTTTAGAATCTTCGTTATAACCAAAATTCATATTTGTTAAAACTAATTCATGAAAACTTTTAGTACTTTCATCTACAACTTTCTGAATTTTTGATTTTGCATCAACGCCTAAAAAATCTTCTTTTTCTAATTTGTCTAATTTATTATTTTCATCTAAACCTGAAATTTTATTTGGCGAATTTATTTCTTGTGTTTTTCCTAAACTATTATCTTTATATTGTGTAATAACTGAAATTAATCCATGTTCCATGATAAACTCCTAAAAAAACAATTTACCTGATATTATTATACATCAAAAAGTGTTTTTTTGTCAAAAATATATTTTTTTATTAAGTTTATTTTGCTATTATTAGCTATAAAATTTTCAAAAATTAAAGGAGTCCTTATTGGATTATAATTCCGCCAGGTGCAATTTACTAAAAGATGAGACGAAATGGAAATATTAGTCTTATTATTTGTTGCGGTTATCGGTATATCGTTTTTATGTTCTATCTTAGAATCGATTCTACTTTCTACAAATATGGCATACATTTCTGTGCTAGAAAAAAAGAACCCAACAGCGGGGAAATTATTAAAAAAATTAAAAACGGATATTGATAAGTCAATAGCCTCTATTTTAATTTTAAATACAATTGCAAATACACTTGGTGCAACTGCAATTGGTGTTCAAGCACAAAATGTGTTTGAAGGTGATAAAACGCTTGTTATGGTTGTTTCTATAATTTTAACTTTTATGATTTTATTTTTTGCAGAAATCATTCCTAAAACAATTGGTGCTGTTTACTGGAAAAGTTTAGCTCCTATAGCTAGTAAAATTATTAAATTCTTTATAATTATTACTTATCCAATTATAATTATCACACAATTTGTAACTAGAAAAATTGGTCGAGATAATAATGACTCAATATCAAGAGAAGAATTAATCCATTCTACACTTCTTAGTGAAGAAGAAGGTATTATTGGAGATTTAGAATCTGATATTATTGAAAATACGCTTACTTTAAACAATATCAAAATAAAAGATATTTTAACTCCTAGATCTGTTATGTATTCTATTGATAAAGATACATTTATAAAAGACGTTTTAGAAGATAAAAGAAGCTTTAAATTTTCAAGAGTTCCTATATATGAGGGAAGTATTGACAACATTATTGGAATTGTTTTAACAAAAAGACTTTTTAAGCAAGCCTTAAAAGATAAAGATGTTACTATTGAAAGCATCATGAATCCGGTAATTTCTTTAAATGAAAACATACCTGTATCAAAAGCATTAAATATGTTCATTCAGAAAAAAGAACACATGTTTGTTGTTTATGATTCTTATGACCAAACAGAAGGTATTGTTACACTTGAAGATTGTATTGAAACACTATTAGGTTTAGAAATAATGGATGAGTCTGATACAACGGCTGATATGAGGGGCCTTGCTTTAAATAAAATGAAAGAAAAAACAACAGCAAAAGAGAGGAATTTAAATGAGCTTTAAGAATACAGTAATTAGTATTTTTGTGATTGTTGTAATTGCACTTATGCTAAGCGGCGATAAAAAAGAAGTAGGAGCACACTGGTCTTACGATGAAGAGTTAGGACCAAAAGAATGGGCATCATTAGATGAAAAATATGAAATGTGTGCAGAAGGTTTACACCAGTCACCAATTAATATTATTAATCCAATTGATGCACAATTAACTTCTTTAAGTCTTGAGCAAAAATCAAAAGCAAAAACTTTTGTTAATAATGGACATACAGTTCAAGTAAATTTTTCTGGATTTAATACTTTAAATTTAGATAATACAAAATATTACTTAAAACAAATTCATTTTCATACACCAAGTGAAAACCAAATTGATGGTAAATCTTACCCAATGGAAGCACACTTAGTTCATGCAAATAATGCAGGTGAATTAGCTGTTCTTGCTGTTATGTTTGAGGTTGGAGCTGATAATTCTGTATTAAACAAATTATTAAGAAATTTACCTGAAAATGAAGGTGATAAAGAAACTTTAAAATCTGATATAGAAGCTTATGAGATATTACCTGAGTCATTAGATTACTTTAGATTTAGTGGATCATTAACAACTCCTCCTTGTAGTGAAGGTGTTAAATGGTTAGTATTAAAGAACTCTGTTCAAATTTCAAAAAGTCAATTAAAAGACTTTACAGAAGTTATGCCTAAAAATAATAGACCTCTACAAGAAATTAACGCTAGAACAATCTTAAACTAATAAGTAATATATACAGATAAAACTTATCTGTATATATTTACTTTTTCTGATATAATACTTCAAAAAATCACACTTTTTAAATAAAATCAATTATATTAGGAAATTTATATGCCAAAAAATGTAGATGAATTCATAAATGAATTCCAAAGTTTAAATATTAGTACAATAGATAATCAATTAAATCCATTCTCTTCTTATGCACCATTTATCAAAATAGATCATAAGTATTATGTGTATATTTCACAAATGGCAAAGCATACTCAAAATTTACAATCAAATAATAAATGTTCTTTATTTTTTATTGAAGATGAAAATACTTGTAAAAATGTATTTGCAAGAAAAAGAATAATGATTCAAAGTGAAGCAAAAACATTAAAACAAGATTCAGAAAATGAAGAAACAATTTTAGAACAATTTAAAGTTAAATTTGGCGATGAAATGATTTCAATGTTAAAAAAAATGAATGACTTTCATGTTTTTGAATTTACACCATTTTATGGCGAAGCAGTATTTGGATTTGGAAAAGCTTATAATTTAGGTGGAGAAAACTTCAATGATTTTATCCAAAGACAAAGTACATCAAATACAGGTCATGGTAATAAAGAAAAATAGATTAAAATCTATTTTTCTTCACTTTTTATAATTAATTCAAACTTTTGGATTAAATACTCTATTCTTAAATCATATGCTAATGTTAATGCACTATTTCCTAATACATCTTTATGTTCTAAGCAAGCACCATTACTAATCAAATAATTAATACTATGTAACTTATTATATAAAACAGCATAAATTAAAGGTGTTGACTCTATTTCATCTAATTCATTTACATTTAAACCACAACTGATTAAACATTTTATTAATTTTACATCATCTTTATAAACTGCATAATTCATAGCTGATAAATTTGGAGAAATATTTGTATTAATTCCTTTTTGAATTAATTCTTTAATTAATTTATATTCCTTATTATGAATCGCCCAAAATAAATAATTTCTTCCTTTTTCATCTCTTTTATTTATAACTTCACTTAAAGCTGATGAATTTTCTAAATTATGAGTTTTAAAAAAATTATTGTTTATTAATATATTATTTGACATTTTAAACCCTTTTTTAATTACAATATTGATAATTGTTATCATATATAATATTTACTTAATTTAATATAAAACTCTTATATATTTTTTTGTTATAATATCAAATGAAAATTTCCTACCATAGACGTAAAAAAATGAAAATAAGACGTATTGCACTAAGTGAACTTATAAAAAAAGGTTATGAAGAACCTAAAGACTTAGCTAAGCAATTAAAAGTAACTGTAGCTACAATTAAAAGAGATTTAGAAGCATTAAAAGATATGAATGAAGAAGATTTAACTTTTAGAACTAAAAGTACTTCAGAACAAATGTTAAATAAAAAAGATACTATTCTTAAAATGTTAGATAATGAAGAATATTATAATGAAAATGGAGATATCAATATCTCTAAGATTATGGAAGAACTGAAAACTACTAGAGCCACAGTTCTTAGTGTTTTAAATGGAGAATGATTTATTCTTTTTTATTTGAATAAATTTTTCCATCTCCTGATATTAAAATAGCTAAACCTTTAGTATTTTCAAACTGAGATAATATAATTAATAAAATCATCATCATAGGAACAGATAAAAACATTCCAACTGTTCCCCACATTGCTCCCCATAATACTAAAGATAAAATAACTACAAATTGAGATATATTTAATTTACTTCCCATTAATCTTGGGTAAATAACATTTCCTATTGTAAATTGAACAATAATTAATGATAAAAATAAAAATAATACTTCTGATAATTCCGTAAACTGAACAAGTGCAAAAAGTGTCGGAACAAGTACTGCTATTATACTTCCAATTGTTGGTATAAAGTTTAAAACAAAAGCAACAAATCCCCATAGAACTGCACCTTGAAGTGAGAATATTTCACAAATAAAATAAACTAAAAATCCTGTTGCTAAACTTATAATTGTTGTAATTGAAATATACATTCTAATTGTATTTGAAATACTTGTTAAAACTTCATTTGCTTTTTTTCTCGTTTCATAATTTGGAAATAAAGCATTTAGTTTTGCATTAAAAAACCTTTGGTCTAATAATAAAAACAAAACATAAAGAAAAATTTGCATGATATTACTTACTATTGAAGAAAATGCAGATATTACTTTATTTATTAAAGAGGCAATACTAAATTGTTCGAATATTTTCTCAAATCTAGAAGAAACATCAAAACCAGTTAATTGTGAAACTTTTTCAATAATTAAATTAAACTTATCATCAAGTTGTGCAATAGTGGAACTAAGTTCAACCATACTAGAAGCAATAAATCCCCCTATTTCTAACATTGAAAAAACAATGATAATCAATGATAAGGGAATGGCAATAAATTCACCAATATTTGAATTCATATATGGAAATTTTTTGATTAAATTTGCAAGTGCATTAATTAGAAACCAAATTAATACAGCAATAGCAATTGGAGTTAAAATCTTACTCATACTAGAAAAAGCATAAACAATCATAGAAATAAATGCTAAAAAATAAAAAGCTGCTGCAAAGTTTGTATTGTAGAGTTTTGGACTTGCCAAATTTTCAGTAACAACATTTTTCTTTAAATGATCCATTTTTTATCCTTATTTTTTATTTTTATTAAAAAAAGATTTTATTTCCTCTTTCATAGTACTTCTATAACCTTTTACACTTGTATATAAATAAAATGCAGATTGAACCATAAAGAAATAAAACATATTTGTATATCCAATATAAACAAATATAACATCAGCTACAAAAAAACAAATAAAAGCATAACCTCTTATTTTGTGATTATGACTTGAAAGTAGAAAACTTCCAACTATTGCAATAAAAGATGCAATTAAATCAACAGGTAAAACTGTGAAATCAGTATTTTTCATATTAGGAAGAACTATTTGAATCAAAAAGAAAATATAAATACTTAATCCTAATATTATAAGTTTTATATCTCTTTTTTTATCTTTACTAAGTTTATAAATACCAAGAATTGCTGTTGCAAAAAATAGAATCATTTGTATAATAACAGGTACTTTACCATTTAAAGTAAAAAATGTTAATAATGCTAAATTAGATATAAAAAAACTAACAAATCCAAAATATAAAGGTTTAGTATCTTCTTTTGAGCTCATTGACATAAGATATGCCCCAAGTATAGAAAAAATTGCTCCAAGAGCTTCTAGTATAATCATATATGCCTACAAAATTTAAATTTATCAAATTATAATCAAATAAGTCAAAAAAGTAATAAATATAATCTCAATTTGACTATAATTTCAGAAAATAAAAGAAAGTTACTATTGCAAGATTTTGAATTTAGAGAAAAATGTTATAAATGTTATAGACCCAAATGTGCTTGTGTATGTGAATATACAATTAACCCAGTAAAAACAAATACTAAATTTGTAATTTTAATGCACCCAAAAGAGTTTGGAAAAACAAAAAATGGAACAGGTCATATGACCAAAAATTCTATTGATAACTGTGAACTTTATGTTGGTATTGATTTTACAAATCATAGAAGAGTAAATGAACTTTTAAATGATGAACAATATGAAGCTTATGTTTTATATCCAGGAGAGGATACTATAAAGTTAAATAATCAAAAACTCCCAAGCAAAAAGAAATCTTTAATATTTATTATTGATTCAACTTGGCCATGCTCAAAAAAGATACTTAGGCTAAGTACAAATATAAGAGATCTAAAAAGAGTTAGTTTTGAACATGATAAGTCATCTCAATTTAAAATTAAAACTCAACCAAATCAATTTTGTTTATCAACAATAGAATCTACACTTTGTGTACTAGAACAATTAAATAAACAAAAGATAGAAAAAATAGAAGAACAATCTTTAAATAACTTTTTAGAACCTTTTACTAAAATGGTTGAATATCAAATAACTTGTTTAAGTAGTGAAAATATTGATATTCGGTATAAAAAACCTTATAAGAAGTTTATTAAATAATTCTTAAAGTATATAAAATTATCTTTTTAAAAGGTTTTATTATTGTTTTTTAAACTATAATAGTAATAAAGATACTTTTAAGGAGAGAAAAAAGATGAGTAAAATTGTATTATTTATATTAATTTTATCAAATTTAATATTCTCATCCACAAAGGTACAATATATTGCATCTGAAGTTCTTGGGACACAAATAACAAATAAAAGCATTTTTCAAGAACAAAGTAAAGAAAATATAAAACTCTTACTTTCTAAAAAAAGTACTCCATATTTTTTCCTTTCTAAAACAACTATCAAAAATTATTATAAACTATTTAATTATCAATTTATTTGGATTAATGAAGATGGTGTAAAAAACATAGCATTAGAACTTTTATCTGCTATAAAAAATGACCCTGTTTTAAAACCTTATGCAAACAAAGCTTTCAAACTAGATCAGATTGTAGAAAAACTAGTATCATTAGATAAATCAAATGATAAATATATCCAAAGTATGACTCAAATTGATTTTATGTTAACAGGCATGTATAATCAATATATGAAGTATTTAGGAAATGGTTTTATTAATTGGGATTTATTTAAAGTACAAAGAAAAGAGCTAGATAGAAAAAAGGAAATTAATTCAAATTGGGAAAAATATAATTCAAAAAAAAATCGTAAAAAACTTTTACTAAAATCAATTCAAAATAACGATTTATCAATAGCTTTTAATGCAGTAGATTATACTTATCCTAAATCAAAAGAATTATCCCAAACAATAATAAAATTTGAAAATATTTCACTTAATGGTGGTTATACAAAAATACCTAAATTTAGATTATTAAAAGAAGGTTCAATATCACCTATTGTTAGTATTTTAAGAAATAGATTATTAGAAAGCCAAGATTTACTTTCTAATGTTTGTATTATTGATGAAGAGAGTAATGAAGAAAAAACATTAATAACTGAAGGTTCAAATACAATTGAAAATGACTGTTTTAATACCTTTGATGAAAATGTACAAAAAGCAGTAATATCATTTCAGCAAAGCCCTGGTTTAGAACCTGATGGTATAGTTGGAAAAATAACTAAAAAGTATTTAAATATTCCTATTGAAGAAAAAATTAGAAAAATGAGATTAAATTTAGAGAGAATGAGATGGATGCCAAGAACTTTAGGAGAAAAATATCTTTTAGTAAATATCCCAGAGTATAAATTAAGATTATATGATAAAGATGAAGTTGCTTTAGATATGAAAATCGTTGTAGGAGATAAAGAACATCCAACTGCAGTTTTTTCAAATAAAATGTCATTTATAGTTTTAAATCCATACTGGAGAATACCTCAAAGTATTGTAAAAAAAGAGATAGTTCCTAAAATTGTGGAAGATATAACTTACCTAGATGATAAAGGAATAAATCTTCATGAAAATTGGAATCATAATTCACAAAAATATGAAACTAGAAATATAAATTGGACAATTTATGCTAAAAATATAGAAGAAAACAAAACCGTTCTACCAATTAGGTTTATTCAAGTCCCAAGTGATACAAACCCCTTAGGAAGAATGAAATTTATGTTTCCAAATAGATATTCAATTTATATTCATGACACACCTACAAGACAACATTTTGATTATAATAAAAGAGCCTATTCTCATGGCTGTATTAGAGTTGAAGATTCAAAAAAACTATTAGAAGTAATTGCACAAAAAGACTCAAATATTGATTATGAAGAAGCAAATATTATATTAGAAGATATTGATAAAAAAGATTTAAAGTTAGAAAATAAAATACCAGTACATATGGTATATTTAACTTCTTGGATAGATCAAGAAGGAAAACTTCAATTTAGAGATGATATATATAATCATGATTTAATACAAGAAGAAATCTTATTTGATTAAATGCATCTTCTCTTTTATATAATTTATATTAGCAACTGTTAGTTGATGTTTAGGAGCTAAAACTTTCATAAAAAATCTTACTTCTGCATTTGTAAAACCATCTAACTCTTTATCTTTCATAGATACTTTATCTTCTTCTAGTCTTACTCTTTTAAGTTTACCATTTGTTTCTTTTACATAATAAACAATATCTAATTGAGTTTGATTTACTTTTTCAATAGAAACAATAACTCTATTTGTTTTCACAATAAGCTCACATTCTGGGTATAAAACTAAAAAATCTTCTGTTACGATATAACCAATATACAGTTTTGTGAAAATATCAAAATATAAACCTAATCTTTTTGATGTGAAAAATTTCATATCAACTGTATATTTAGGATTTGCACGGGATTTATTTAAAATCCATTCTAATGTTGGAAAGTATTGAAATTTTTTGTATTTAATTTTACAAGTTTCTATATATTTTTTATGTCTTGTTGGAGTTAATGTTACTTTATTTTTTGTATTCTTTTTAGCAAAAATAATTTTTTCAATTAATTTATCATCGCCTAAATCTTTAGTAACCCAAACAGTTGCATAATCAGGAAAGTTTTTAATTCCAACAGAACCTTCTGTTACAATAATTAAAGCTCTAATTATAAGTGTAGGAAATATCATTTTTAAAAGTGCATATTTTTTAACTAATCTTTTATTTAAACTAGCTGTTTTCTTAGATGTACTCATTTCTACAAAATAAACTGAATCTTTTGTAAAAAATAATGCATCAAATTCACTAATATCTTTATATGCAGATTTATATACAATTTGAGCACTTCTATCAATTAGAAGACCGCTTTTTATGTATAAATTTTCTTTATCTTGATATGGGCCTTTTAATACAAATCTAGTAATCAAATCTTCACTTAGTGCATATTCTAGTAATAGTTCATATACTACATTTTCATAAACTTCGCCTCTAAAACTACTATATGCAGAAATATATGACATATCTTCTTTTGATATATTGTTTCTAAATAATGAACGTAAACTTTTGCTATCATATGAATAGTGAAATAGATTATTCTCTAAATTATCAATATCTAAGTTTTTTATTTTTTGTGTAATATTAAATTGATGCACTTTTATTAAAGTAAATAAATACTTTTTTCCTTTTATTTAAGTGAAATTATTATAGCTAAAAAAATATTAATTGAGTTTAATTTATTATTTTTTTCAAATAATAAACTTTTTTGATAGAATACATTATAAAAATAATATAAAAGGTTAATAATGATTAAAAGTATTTTGATTACTGGCTGTAGCTCAGGATTAGGTTTCTCCCTTGCAAATTTTTATTTAGAAAAAGGCTATAAAGTTTATGGAATTAGCAAATCAATTCCTAATATAAAAAATGAAAATTTTTTCTTTAAATCTTTTGATTTAATTAACACTTCAAGTATAAAAGAAGAATTAACTTCATTTATTACAAATATAGAAGAAATACATACTGTATTTTTAAATGCTGGGATTTTAGGTGAAATTAATACATTAAATAACATAAGCCTAGATGAAATAAAAAAAGTTACTGAAATAAATGTTTATGCAAATAAAGAGTTACTAGATATTTTATCAAATATAAAAGTAAAAAATATTATTGCATTATCTTCTGGTGCTTCAAAAAATGGTTCTAAAGGATGGGGTGCTTATTGTTTATCAAAAGCTGGAATTAATATGTTAATAAATTTATACTCAAATGAGTTAGAAAATACAAAACTATTAGCAGTAGCTCCTGGTGTTATAGAAACACCAATGACAGATCATATTAGATTTGAAATAGATGACAATATTTTCACCTCAGCAAAAAGGTTAAAAGAAGGAGAAATACAAACTCCTTTTGAAGCTGCTAAAAGACTGAATGAATTAGTAAAGAGAATAGATAAATTTCAATCAGGTTCTTTTATAGATGTAAGAGATATTTAAAATCTCTTACACTTTTTCTTTTATAGTCCTAAATTTCTCATAAAGTTTGAGGCAATTATAGAACTTCTTTCTTTGAACTTATTTGCAATATGTTCTTCAAATATTTTATCTACAGATAAAAAGAATATTTCTAACCAAGTTTCAAAAGCTTTTCTATCTAAACCCATTATTTCTGTATGAGGAGGAAATGGTCTTCCATTATAATCACCTCTTCCTGTTAACATTGTAAACCAAAAATTTGTTAATAATGTTATATGAGTTTGCCAAATATCTGACTTCATATCTTCACCTAATTTTTGTACAAAAAAAGGGCCAAGTTTTTCATTTTTTAGTACAAGTGTATAAAAATTTATAACTAATTTATTTATATTTTCTTTTGTAAGTTCATTACTTTTCATTAATTTCTCTCTTTATATATTTTTCTTTAAATTTATTTTCATTTTCTTTATATTCTAAAACAC
>PJEL010002630.1_pt1 | contig 16211 bp, 10 predicted proteins | sample 1853271 | NCBI WGS metagenome assembly PJEL01 (sample SAMN08108733, study PRJNA415343) | Invertebrate metagenome, whole genome shotgun sequencing project. | host: Globobulimina | place: Sweden: Gullmar Fjord | collected 2015-08
GTATCGCAGGCCTCAGTGCTTCTCCAATAAGCGTCCTAATCTTATAGATTAATGCCTGCACCAATCAAGATGTATTACAATCTTCCTTAGCCTATCATTTTTTAAACGAATCGTCAACTTTACTGAATGTTTTAAGGATTTTGTGGTCGGTCTACAATAGCCAAGTTGAGTCTGATAACGGGTGCAGTAGGCATCAAAGCCAACTCCCAGCGACACCAAACGGACTTGTTGGCAAATCCTGCAATATCTCGGTTCGCTGCGTGGCAGATGTGGACCACACCGATGTTGGTCTCGGTGGCAATGCAGCCGGGGCCAGCGTCTTCAAAGGTGGTGCGGAGTTCGGGGGGGAGGTCGTTGCTTGTGATGGTCTGTGGCTCTTTTTCTGACACAAGGTGATTGTATCACCCTATGACCGACCAAACATATTGGTCAAGACATGTCCTCATATTGTTGGATAAAAAGAATCACGGTAATACATCAAATTTGATCGACTTGAATTCATCTTTAGCAATGATTGCTAGTTGCTCAATAACCCGCTCACGACATTCTATAGCAAGGTCTATGCAAAGAGCCAATTCATTATGCTGCAAATCGTCAACTGTTCGATGAGGATAGATAAGTTTGAGTAGACCCGAAGCAGTTTTGGTAATAGCAGTTTGGTTGCGACCGGTGATACCAGTAAAATCAGCCTGATCTTGGATCGCCAGACTAAAATTTGTTCGTCGGCGCAAGCGGGTGAAGATTTCGGCTAAATAGTCGGTGATAAAACCGTAGCCTTGAGCATAGTTCTCACGTTGAATCTTGGGTATTTCCCAGCCAGGTAAAAAGGCGTGGATGCGATCCAAAAAAGCTGTATCCGCGCCTAATTCTGGCGGCATAACCTCAAACAGATGGAGGTAGCGATCTACGGGTTGCTTACGTTGAGTGTCGGTGTCAATATTTCCACCCAGAACAATGCTAGCGTTTGAGGTAAGTTCCTCGGTTCCCCGGCTAAATCGCCCGGTTTGCATATAATCTTTAAGCACGCTTATGGTAGTTTCCGGGTCACCAAAACGAGTGTTAGCAATTTCATCAAAAAAAACAACGTCCCGATACCCCAAAATACCGATTTTTCGGCTGGCTAGATTGTAGAAAAGAGTGGCTGGCGTTGCTTTGCCGCCTGAAATGACAAAAGAATGGCTAGAAGTATTGCGGTAGGTATAGGTTTTGCCAGTTTCTCTCGGCCCTAATTCAATCAAGTTGTAGTTAGGTTCAACAAAAGGCACTAAACGTAACAAGTACAGCATTTTAATCCGTTGATCAAATTTGGCCGGATTAAAGCCGATACTGGTGATGATCAGATCAATCCATTCCTCATCGCTGAACAACTGCCGTTTGGCAATGTAGTCATCCAGATCAAGACGGGTAATCTGAAAAGGTTTGAACTCACGAATAAAAAAGGGATAAATGCGCCCGTTCAACTCATAGCGAGCATCATATTCGATGGTCATTGTACCCCAGGCTCCCCCGGTTAGCAGGGTATCTCCGTGGTCTTGTAAGATGCGCTGGCTAATCCGAACATGATTATCCCCCAAGGCCGGTACCTCGGCCCAGTAGTGGTCACGCCCGGCATCTAGCCGCACTTGTAAAGAACCCAGCAAAACATACTCATTTTTCTCTCTGATACGGCTTTTAATTAATTCCCTGGCCTCGCTATCTACGTAATGTTCTTGTAGCAGGCGATCAATGCGTTTTTGTCCGGCTATATGATTGTCCGGGTCCACGTAGCGGGCGCAGAGATATTCCATAACATAACGGGGGAACTCTTTGTAAGCATCGTTCCAACGGGTCAAGGGTTTAAGCACCACCCGGTCTACCATATGGGTCAATACTTTTTCATCTGTTGCAGTCAATTCAGGCATATTTCCACCTTACACTTATCTTATCCTGATCGAAAATTATAAAGCTACATTTCACTATATATACTAAAATCTGTTTTCAGTATAACAATCAGTAACCACTATTCACTTTCCACTGTTCACTTATCACTATTCACTTATCACTTATCACTTTTCAGATATCCAGGTCTGCCAGACCACCAAAATCTAGCTCTACCACATCGGTTCGCTTATTTACTTTGACGGGTACTTGCTTTGATCGTTTCTTTTCTCGACCTTCGATATTTTGGTAGACTAAGGTGATGTCTACCCGCTCGGTCGAGTTACCATCGCTGCGGTAATCGCCATAAACATTATAGCTCACCTGTTGATTTTCGCCGGGCTGTAGTTCGATGTTGTAAACAATAGGTTCGGTAGCACTGTTAGCCTGGATGGTCAGCTTCCCGATTACAGAGATATTCCCCTCGTTGGCGACCAATACAGTCAGCTCTTTTGTCTCTTTTTCTTGCAGTTCCAACTTGGCTGGACGGGCGGATAGCACCGGTTTTATTTGTTTGGTGGTAATGCGTTTCAAGATGGCTCCGGGAACAACCATCTCGGCCAAGCTCAAACCTCCGTGAGCATAGCGATCCTCTCTGCCCCGGCTATCGGCCCGCTTGAACCAACGTTGACCAATGGCCACCGTATATTCACTATCGAAACCACGATAGGCCACTTTTAACACTGGTGACAGGTCAGCCGGGATTTCATGCGTGGTTAGATAACGGTAACGCACCAGATGTGCTTCACCACGCTGATACCGTTCCCATCGCTGGTCATCCGGCACAACGATGGCATCCGCTTCATCAAGCTCTACAAAGCCGTGGTCGCTAGAGATGATCAGAGTATCCTCCGGCTCCACCATATTTTTAAGTGATTGCAGAATGGTTTCCAATAAGGTGTTCACCACCTTGTTCAATTCAGCCAGGCTACTTTGTTGGCTGTGGAGATTGTCGTCGGAGATGTTGTAAACCAAGATATTGTAGGGATAACGGGTGTTACTCTGAGCCTGACTGTATTTACGATCAGACTCCATTGTGGAGTAGAATTGCAACTGTTTACTTTGCTCCCGTTGCGGAATGTTAAATAGTTTAGCCGCTAATTGGGCCTGATTTCGGGTCGGATTGTGCCAGTAACTTTTCCAGTCGCCTGGTAGCCTACCAGCCAACAAGCCTGTTCGAGCGATACCCGTCCAGGAGGGCAACAGACTTAAATAGGCTTTTTCGGTTTCAACCAACTCATAAGTCTCAAGCAAGCGAGGTTTAACATGCTTGGCCCAGGTATCCCAACGCATACCATCAAAGACCACCACCCATAGCCGGGTCTGTTTATCTATCTTAATCCGCCGTCGCTTGACCAAATCATTCAAGACATTGGTGGCTAAACGAGGATGGCTGAGATAGCTGCCCCAGTCGGGTGTAATCAAATCGGCCAGAGCATGGTCAAGTTGGTCTAAATATTGACCAATTATTTTTTTCTGCCACTTCAAATACTCCTTAAACTGATTTTGTAGCTTCTCATCAGTTATAAACAATAGTTCATTGCCGGCGCGGGCATGAGCATATTCTAGGTCATACAGTTTGTGTTTAATGTACCAGTCGAGCAGGCGGGCGATATCCCTTTGTTTGGGTAAGATTAGGGGTAATCGAGTGTCGATAAAACTTATTTCATCCAAAAACATAGCCAAGTGTAACACCTGATCCTTAAACTCTGTGTCTGGTAAGTTTCCCAGAATGTAGGGACGATGTTCAATCCAATAGAGCGTATGTTTGTAGGCACCTTTGGTCTCGAAGGCCAATGTAAAAAACTTGACCTGTAAGGCATAGAGTGTAGCTGGTGTGTCTGCCAAAGCAAAAGCTTCAGCGACAGCAAGGGGCGTATCTAAACCTAAAAGCTCAATGACCCGATTGATATCTTCCACGGTTAGCGTTGCTTCAGCCTGACGAATAACCTGATAACGCCAAGCCGAATCTTCATTCCAGCGCTCCAATATCCTGCCGACTTGGGCTTCTAAAATATCGGTTTCAACTTGGAATAAACCTAACCCTCGCAGTTGATTGGTGATATTGGGGACTTTGAAGTTGCCAAGACAACGACGCAAATAAATATAAAGGGCCAGCGTAGACGGCGGAATATTGAGCCAGGCTTCAATATCAGCTCGTTGTTCCAGGCGGGGGGCATCATGAGCTTGTTTTTGCAATAGGGTTAAACCTACAGAGGACCACTCAGTACGCCATAGTAGGTCAAGATAGGTGTCCAATATTCGAGTGAGGGTGTCAACCTGAAATAACAACTGACCGATAGGGATATGAGGTTGTTGACAATGCAGAGCCAGGGTGCGGATAATATGTTTATCGAGAGAGATAGGTTGCTTTAGATTGGGACGTAACTCTTGCCAACCTTTAATCACGGTTGGTAGATTTTGGCTCAGGATATCGGCTTGGTCCCAAATGGCTGCTTCGGGCCAGGTTTCTCCTGGTGCTAACTGGCGCAAAATGCCAGGCAAACTGGCATCAATGAACGCTTCGGATCGCTGCCAGACATCCATCATGCTTTGCAACTGAATACGAGTTCCCAGATCACGGTCTAAACCCGGTGGGGCGGTTACCCAGACCAAATCGCTCTGCCCAGGCTGCTGGTTCTGCTGTTTGCGAAAAGCCAGGTCATTGCCATCATAGTGAAGCACACGCCAGGTACGCCCACTGCTTGTAGGAGCCGCCGATGGCGCGGGGGGTGTGGGGGGTGTCCCTCCACTTTCTTCCCCGCGCCACACGCCCGGTATGAAACCCTCTTTATCGGGTTTCATAGGAGAAGAATCTTTAATGGATAATGTGTCTCCCAAATCCAGGTCAGCATAAGGGTCAAAGACCACTACTAAGCGAGTGACGGAAGATAGTTTGGTCAGTTTAGTGATGACAAAGTCCTTAATGGTGGTTGGTATCATATATGCTCCTCACCTAACTATCCTCTTTTTGCTCGCATACGGCATATCTTGGCCCGGCGCTTAGCCCGTTCATAAAGCCAGGGTTCAACAGCGCTCTGGTCAATCAATTTAAAGAGTTCATCCCCTTCTTTGAATAGCTCGAAAATGTAACAAAACTGAACCCAGTCACACAGAATGTCATCTGTAGGGCGATTCGCACGCCCTTGCAGAAAAGCCTGAATCTGGTCGATGTGTCGGCTGAGAATGACATAAGCCCCGTAATGATTTTGGTTGATAACTTGTGGTTCAACCGCTTGCTTTGACCCGGAAGGAACCGCTTCAAAAACAGTGCAGAGCATAGAGTGGGTCAGGTCAATAAAGGTAATCATTAAATCGGCGTACTTTTCAGCCTGGGTCTTGATTTGTGTTGTTGCAGATAGAGAGATAGCCACCTGTGCTTCATTCTTCTGCCACAATCTAATAACAAGGGGATGTTCAAGCTTCTGTCGTAATGAATATAAGTGCATTTCAAATAGAGAAAATCGGCTCTCGTTTTTTATTTTTCCGCCACCAGCAAAACGAAAGGCGATTTCGGTTGTTTCATCATTGCAATAAACCTCATAATAAGAACTGTCCAGTTCAGGATAGTAGAGCCGGACACTATTTTTGCCGGGATAAACCCGTATCTTAGCATGTCGAACTTGACCTGGTAGCTTATCGGTCAAGCAATTAGCGATATGTTGCAGAAAGCTTTTGTTCATAGAAACATTGTTAAGACGTATGGGTTCGTATTTGGCACACTTTGGCCAGGCGTTTGGCTCGCTCATAAGGCCAAGAGTCCACGGTTGACGGGTTGATGAGCTTAAATATCTCTGCCCCTTCCTGGAAAAGCTGGAAAGTGTAGCAGAAGTAAACCCACTCGCACAATACCTCATCAGAGGGAGGAGCGATGCGCCCCCGCAAATATTCTCTAATTTGGTTAATTTGCTGATCAAGAATGGTATAGGCTTCTTTATTATCTCCATTATAGGTAGTAGAAGCAGCAGCACGCTTACGACGTGTCGAAGTAGCAGCAAATGCTAGACCTAAGATTGAGAAAGTCTCGATAATAAACTGTGCCATCAAATCTGCATAAATTTGAGCCTGATCCGATGTCCAAAGAGCGGGTTTAAACTCAATCGCCAGGCGTGCCCAGCGAGTACCCCTCGGTACAGCCACCACCTGATGACCAAGAACCTGGCTGAGATGCTCAGTGTGCGGCTGTACGTGCCCTAAACGAGCCAAATTTTTGTTTTTGTTCCCTTCAAAATGAAAGGCAACTTCATCAAAACCACGCCCCAGCCGTAGCTCATAATGGGAGCGAGGGAACTCTGGGTAAAAAACCTGAACCCAGTTTTTACCAAGCGAAAGTTTGATGTTGCCATGGCTCACATTATCATTTAACTGCTGGGCTAAACGGTCAGCAACGAGTTTAAAGAATCCATCACGCAAGGCGACTTTATTTTGCCTCGTTATTTGAGGTGGATTTGATGATAGTTCTATACGCTGCTTGCCCACTCGTCGGGATTCCAAACCAATCTTCGCTAGTAGACGGCGGGCTGTTGGCGAGTCAAATTCGTTGTAACCGGCATCTGTGATTAGATGAAAGAGCCATTTTGCCGAAACAGGTTGTTCATCAATGTAAACAGCCCAATTTCGGTAGCGTGTAGCTTCTGAGGAAGGACCTTGGGCTAACAAATCTCTGGCTTGTTTGATTAGTTGTTCGGTATCAACCTGCCATATCTGGTCACGCCAGCGAAAGCTCTTGACAATTGTTGCTGATGTCTTTTTTTGAGTAATGGCTTTCAACGCCAGAAGTTCTTTTTTCCCTCCAGCAGGGTACTGGCGTAACCATTCACGCCCGACCTCAGTGATAGTCCAAATACCTCGGCCTTCGCTCCCCATTAAGCCTGAACTATACAAGTATTGCCTGGCCCAACGAACATAATGTTCCCACTTAATATAACCGCTGCTAGTGGTTTCGTGATGTTCAGGTGGAATCAGGTCTCCAAATCTACGCTCAAATTCGACCAAGACTTCATTAACAGAGGCCGAATTTAATCCGCCCATTAACCACAGCAGGGCTGGACGATAATCGGTGGATTTTTGAAGCGTGGTCGGGGTCATAATATCTATCCCTTCATTGCCTCTTTACTAAATACCTGTCAGAAACCCGTTTTTTAGAAAAAATTAGGTTTCTATAATTACTTCTGCCCCGCCTTCATCTTCGAGACAGTAGCCATCCGTTTCCCCTCGTTCCCAAACTCTGTTTGGGGACGCAATTTTGACCTGCTGCTGAATGTGACGGTAGTACTCCATCTCAGTGGGAGAGTCCCCCGGTGGAGATAGATTTTGTTCCAACCAACGGGTGATTTGGGCTAATTCCTCTTTTTCTGCAGTGGTCAGGCTTTGGTCAGCTTTGAGTTTAGCGTTAAGGCGGGTGTAGGTTTGCATTTTTGCTTCGCTTTCAGGATCACGGGTGCTATTGAGATTGAAGAGCGGAGAAACTAAAATTTGCTCAAATCGCCAGCCCTGTACAGAATCAAGCTCCTGGGTCACTTTAACATAATCTGCATCAGGTGAAGGTTTGCCTAAGGCAAAGATTGCTCCCCGGTCAGCCGCGGGTGGAATAAAGGGGCTGTGGGTGGTGACAATAAATTGCAGATTGGGAAATTTCTCTTGCAACCAGAAGCCAACCTGACGCTGCCAAGTGGGATGAAGATGGGCATCTATTTCATCAATAAGGACTATACCTTTAGTTTGCAAAGAGTTGAGATTTTCAGGAAAAGATTTGATGGACCAGTGTAGTAAGTCAAGAACGAGGGCTAACATACTACGATAGCCATCACTTAAATGCAGGGCGGGCAGTTGGTTATTCTTTTTAAACTTAAAAAAGACACCTTTGGCATTGATATCTAAGCGGACAGTTTCGGGGAATAGTTCGTTTTCTAAGGTGTCTTTGACCATTTCCAGGCTGTTCCTGCTGGTAGTTTCTTCTTGAGCTTGAAAATAAAGGGCTTGCAGCCATTGCAGTTGTCGATCCAGAGTAACCCCTTCATGAAAAAGGGTAAAAAAGCGGGCGGCTTTTGATTCCGCAGGGGGTTCCTCAGAACCGCCACTCAAGCGGCGGAATGGGCCATAAGCACAAGCCAGCCAGTCCTCAGATTCATCAATCCGCTCCCGGTAGGCTGTGCGGGTCAAGAACTTGAAATCATCATCAACTCTCTCAATAATCGTTGGACTATCAATATAACGACCATCCGCTGTTTTGTAAAGTTGGCTACCAGTAATGGTATAATAAGCCGTGTATGAAGTGGATGGGCGGAAATCACTGCTCCTCTTTTGAGCAGGGTCTGGCTCTGGCAGCGTATCGAAAGCATACAGTTTAAACCCCGGATCGCGGATGGTGGCTGAAATAGTGCCATGTGTCTCTGTATATCTGGCCCAGCCATCTGGTCGGGGCAGCAACAAACGGGCCGCTTCCGGTCCGGCCAGAGTCAAAGCAATGGCTTGGAGTAAAGTGCTTTTGCCCGCGCCATTTTGGCCCAAAATCACGTTCCACTTTTTTATAGTTCCGTCAGGTTGGGTAAAATCAAAGCTGGTTTTGTGAGCAAAGCATTTAATATTTTCAAGCTCAAATTGTTCCAGATACATAGTTTTGCCTCACCTTCATTTTTGAGACGATAGTTTGCTAACGTTTGGTGAGAAACCCAAGCGTAAACGTCTTGGGCTTCAGCCAACTCAATGGGTTTCTCACCAATACCAAAAAGACCTGCGAAGTCTGACTCGCTTCGCAGGTCTTTTCTGTAGGAAGAAACCAAATAAAGTCCTGGCAACAAAAACGCCACTTCTTTAGGCTTCCGGGTCAACGCCCAGGGCCTTGAGTTGGGCTAATAATCGCTCGGCTCGTTGTTCGGCCTGCTCGGCTCGTTGTCGCTCCTGCTCGGCCTGTTCATCAGGTGTCGGAATCCAATTATCATCACTGTCATACCAACGTAGCCATTGGCGGTCCACAGTCTGGTAGCTTCCCCTCCATAGCCCCAAGCCCAACTTTAGCTCTGGTAGCCACACTTGCTTCTGGGGCAAGGACATCTCCTGATAGCGGCTTCCAACTAGCTCAAAGACACGCATCTCATCCGTGTATCGACTGAACACCACATAGTAGGGTATGCCCAATATCTGCTCATACACTTCCCACTTAGTTGGTGGCTTGCCCGCTTCTCCTTTTTGGGTCAAGCCCAAATCCTCTTTCTCCGTGCTGGGCGAAAGCAACTCCACCACCAGGTATGGTATCGTTCTTTCTTGCCAGATCACATAACTCAGGCGCATATCTTGTTCTTTATAGAGCTTGGGCACTCCCAACACTGCATACCAATCAGGGCGTTTATACCAGGTAGGATGGTTAACATCGTAGTAGAGGTTCAGGTCACTGGCGACCAACAACTGGGTTAAGGGATAGCCAGGGGGACGAAAGGTTTGGCTTAATAAATCAGCTTGCCAACTATGAAATAGGTCAGGCACACCAGGTTCCTCCGGGTTTTCGCTGGGCAGGTCATACATCGTGGGCAGGCTTTCCCTAAAATCCTCTTGCTCGATGAACTTTCTTTTCCTCAACTGTGGCTGAATGGTCATTCTAATTCCTCCGCATCATAATTCATCCCAAGTAGCCTATTAACATTTTATCTTAACCACTAACATTTTACCTTGCCCCAAAGATATTTGCAAAATTGGTCAAATTCTGTTTCCAAAACTCCGTTTCCACTACAGAGGGGTGAACGATTACTTTATAGTTACTTCTGCCCCGCCTTCATCCTCGACACAGTAGCCATCCGTTTGATAATTTTATACTCAGCGGCATTGAGTTGGGTTTCATCGATTTGGGGAAAGAGTTCGGCGGTGTCGTTGTAGAATTCGCGGGTGTAGCAGAATTTTAGCCAGGCCATGAGTTCCTGAGAGCCGGGTTGGCGGTCAAGCTCACCAGCCAGGTAGCGACGCACTACCCGCAGGTGGACCTGGGCGCTTAAATCAACGCGGGCACTCATTTTTTCTCGCTCTACGGGGGTGGGAATGCGCCAATGTCCGCTACGTTTATCTTGCCAAAAGTTTTGCTCCAATAAGCGATCCATGCGACCGGGGTCGGCATTGCTGTGAGCTGTTTCTTGCTGCCACTGGGGAATCAGGTCGCCGATGGTTTGGGGGGTGTTGAGTACGGCAGTGAGCCAGGCAATGGCCCCGGCATCACTGGCCAGGTCAAACACGTTGCCACCCATACATAACCGACTCGCCCCGCAGATAGTAGCGACCATCAACCTGTTTGAAGGTTTGATAGTGGTAGGCCAGCATTTCTTCCACGTCGGCCATGCTGGCTTCAACGCTGCCATCCCGTAGCATATCATAAAGAACGTGGTTCCAGAGATATTGCAGGGTGCGTTGGTCAAGCGGGGGGTTCGTGGTCAGAAAATCGGCCACCTGCTCTACTACCCGCTGTTCGATTTCAATGACATCGGTAATGTTTTGAGTACGATGAACCCCTCGCCACATCTCCCATGAACTATCGAAAGGAGTTGTAGGATGCCAGTATGGGATTTCACTAGCCTCAATCTCAGCAATACGCACTTTTTCTGCCTTTGTAGTAGCATGTTCTGCCCGTTTGGGCTTACAACTTTGGCACTCATAATTAGTTATCACTGGCACAGAATACAACCACTGTAAGTCTGTTTTCTGCCATTCAGCTTGACAGGTTGGACACTGAAAAGTTTTATATACTTTACGGCTATCTCTATCAACTGCTACATCCCAAAGCACAATTTCATTCCCACATCGATCACATTCAAATATATCGCTCCACACAGTGTACTGAATGGTGGCTGGGCCACTGCATCGATCACAGGTTGTGCCATACAACCAATCAAACTCTTCTTTGACAGCAATCTTGATGCGGTTAAATTCCTGCGTCAGAGCATTCACATCCACGGGGGTGGTATAGTTACTAGCAATGTGGACGGCAGCGGGAGAGAGGTCATTGAGAATAGCGTGGCGACCAGTCATCAGGGCGGCTACGCCAGTCATCCCGGAGCCACAGAAAGGGTCGAGGATGAGGTCGCCGGGGGAGGTATAATGTTCAATGTAGGGTACAATGCCAGTCGGTGGCACCTTGGTGTGGTAAGAGTGGGCGTTGTAAATCGGGCTATTTTTGCCTGCTTTTATAGACTGGGCAAAGGGAGGGCGGCGGTAGGTGTCGCTTTCGGGATTGTATGGGGTGGCGTGTTTTTCTATGAAATCGGTCAAATTGGTCATTACATATTTCCTACCGCAAGGTTAAGCGGATGGTCTTTTTATCTGGGTTGGCCTGTTTGGCTTCGGCAAAGGCTTGTTTTAGGATATGCTTGAAAGTATCAAGCACCTTATCAATATCCTTCTCCTCCAGGTTGGTAATCTGCTGGCTGAGTTGAGCCAAGACATCTGTTTTAGTGGTTAAGATCGACTCTTCGGCCAGCAGACGGTTGATAAAGTCAACCAGATCAGGGTTCATTACATCAACCAGCGCGGCCAAATCGGAAGCCTGCACCGCTTCGATAAATTTCTGCATATCATCTCGCCCATCTTTAGCCAGCACCTGGCTCACGGCCTCACTGGCTAATTGGCGTGTTTTTTGTTTTAGGGCATCGGCCAAATCTTGCAGTAGCTTTTTTACCTCAGCTTCAGGTGGCACACCCGTCAGACGCAAACCGCACTCAGGGCAGGCTGAGCGGTATTCGACCTTAACCTGGGTAACTTCGGTCACTGGACATAATTTTAACTTGGCTGTAAAACTCTGGTATCGCTGGGCCAGGTCTTCACCAGCAGTCGCACCTAAGTCTTTAATGCTGTTCAACAAATCAAGGGCTTGCAGTTGGTGGGACACATCGACTAGCGAGTCCTGCAATTGAGTAACTGCTGCATAATAGTCCCGATGATGTTTTTGATATTCGTTGCGGTAACGGGCCTTGAAGCTATCAAAATCATTCCGCAGGCGCTGCCACATCTCCGGCTGATCCACCAAATCATCAAGCTTTATCTGAGCCGCAATGATCATTTGGTCGGTGGATAAAGCACGGTCAGTGTCACGCAGTGTAACCTCATCCAGGTAACGTTTGGTCGTGGTAATTTCGGTGGCTATATTGGTCAATTCCTGGAGGTGGGTGAACGTTTGCATGGCTTCTCGCAACGTCTTGGGATTAGCAAAGGTCGCTTCAGCCTGATCATAAAAATCACTGTAACTGGTTGGTGTATCGGCCAATAATTGGTTTAAATTGTTCAGGGTCGCATTTCTGGCCGACGGCAGGGTGTCATTCAAGGCTCCGGCCAATTCTGCCAAATTCCGCTGTTGGGTGGTTACCTGCCCATTCAGTTTTTCATTGGCCTGGGCTAAACGCTGAAATTGGCTCTCGATTTCAGTCTGGTTGGTGGTCGCTTTCAAATCATCCAATATTTCCCGAGCATAAGGCAGCACATCGTTCCATTGGGGGCCAACGCTGGGTACCAGGGCATCAAAATTGTTTTCCAGTCCGCTCTTCCAAGCCAGGTCAGCCACGCTACTGGCGGTTAAACGATCCCGAGTAATCGGCTGACGGCTTCGGTTTTGTAATTTTTGATTGGTTTTCAGTAACAGATCAACCCGGGGGTCGCCATTGCGCACAAAGGCCAGCAGGTAAAGTTGAATAACCGCATAAGGGACCCCATAAGGCAGCCCGGAGAGATTATCATAAAGCTGCCAAATAGCCAGATCACTGCTCTGGCGTTTGGCCAGCATCGTCTCTATCAACTTAAACACGGCCACACCTTGGGGATGGGGGGCAAAATGCTCAGATCTATCCCGGTGAGACAACCCCAAAGCCACCCCATAGTTGCGCGTGGCCGTCTTATCGGCTGTACGGGCATCTTTATTAAAATAACCAGCAAACACCTTCCCCACCTCACTAGGATTGAGTATGCGCCGCAGTTCATCGGTCTGGATAGGCAGGTTTCGATAGGCTGAATTAAGTAGGCGTTCGACAATATAAGCAATACGATTGTCGTTACCCCCACCTTGGCCAAAAGCCTCGCGGGCGCTAATTGCCAAATCGTCGCGAGTAAGTATCCGACCAGCCTGGTAGAGTTTTAGCTGGGTTGTGGTTAAATCGTTGTAAATACTCTGCTTACGGCTATCTAACCAAGAACGAATCTCGTCTGCGTCGCTGCCAGTTTGGGTCCGATATTCGTTATCCATACTGTGCCAGGCTACGTAAGCTGCCGCTGCTTCGCGGGCCTCGTCATTCATTTCCCCCGCTAATACCACCGCAATACGCGGATCTTGCAAATCCTTTGCTTGGATTGATTGAACCGCTTCGGCTGTTAAAATCACCACCCGAAAATGACTATCCTGCTTGGGTAGGGGCAGACCGTAATCAAGACGTGGTGAACTGGTAACCAGCACCTCGCCGCTATATTCTAACTGACGACATTCCACCCGCTGGGTTTGGGTCGTATCGGGCGTAAAGCTATTGAACAGACCACTGGCTCCACCGGCCTCACGAGGGGTAAAGAACAGGCTGTCGGTCCATGCTTTTTCTAATTTATAGCGGTCCCGTTGAGCACGACGTTTATGCTCATTAAAAATGGTTAAAATTGATGGCCCTTCGCCACCAGTGGGTTTAAATGCTGCCGACTTGTTATCAAACTCTACCTGTCGCAAGACTTGCATGCTATTAAGGATATAAGCTACGGTATCTTCAGCCCGTAGGATGTCGTCAGTTGTCAACGTAGCTTCAGCCAGGTCTTTCAAATTCATCCGGCGTGGCTGCTCCATAAAGGCCAGATGCCACAGATAAAGCGTTGTCAGAATGTCTTGGGCCAAAGGCATGTCTTCCTGCTCAATGTCTATCAAGGTGATGGCTTCAAGGGCGGCTAAATAGGCGTTGTGAGCTTCTTTGTAAACGCTTTTGGTCAGACAGTCCGCAACCAGGTGCGTGCTACGGGTCATATCGGCCAGACGAATCAAGCGAGGTTCCCCAAGTAATTCCACTTTGTTAACCACTTCCCAAAAAACCAGCAAACCTGAACGAGCGGTCGGAAGATCACGAGCCGTGATGCGACGGATTGTTTCAAAACAACGGGGCTGGAACGGAAAAATATCCTGAAACTCCGCCTCAGACAAATTCTGGGCAAAGGAAAAGTGCTGCCTGTAAAAGGTGTAGTGATCGTTGATTTCGGGGATGTGGCTCTCGTTTAGGCCACGAGCGCGGCGGGAGATAATTAGATCATAATCTCGCTCATTATTTTGAGCCAGGAGGGGGATATTGATGAAGCGGTCGCCAGCTTGACTGCCCTGTAATTTTGCTGGCACCGCCGATTGCGAGGCCACAATCGTATAGACTTGATAGCCCATGTCTTGGGGCAATAAAAACCCTAACGTTTCCAAAAGTTCCGCATCGCGGCTCAACTCTTCCGGGGTACTATGCCCCTTTTCCCAACCCTCGTATTCATCAATTACAACCAACAAGCCGCTGTATCCTGGCCCGTCCGGGTCTGTGAGTTGGCGATAAATATGCCCCAGACGTGCTTTTACCCCAGCGGCAATATCAGGCCGAATACCAACGCTGCTAAAGTATTCGCGCAGCAAATCTGCCGTGGGTTGTACCCCCTCGTTATCACGATAATCAGCCAACGATTGTCCGGAATGTTGCCGCACAAAGCTTTCAGCATCGCTTTTAATAGCCTCACTGGCCTTGTGGTCTAACCACTCTAAAATATCTTCAGCCGCCGTTACCTGCACCTGATCTTCTATTTCGGCTATCTCTAAAGCCCTCTGAAACCCCTCTTCCAAGAGAACCTCAAGTAGCGAGCGGCCCAAATAAGAATCCCCGGCTCCGTGCCCTCGTAAAGACAAAACCACCGGGAATAGGCGGGATGAGGCCAGTCGCTTATGGGCTAATTTAATCTGGTCATCCTGTACGGCTTGCCATACGGCATCACTGGAATTTGCAAGCATTGCGGCTAAAGCCACCAGAAAGTGCGTTTTACCTGCTCCATATTCGGCCTGTACCCAGAACGCCTGGCCGTGCCCACGGGCCACTGCGTCCAAAATTTCTTCGAAATGGGTGCGAATAGTGTCGGTAAAAATGTAAGTCTCTATCATCTCCTGGGCGCTATGTTGAAATGCAGGCACAAGTGATGGGGTAAGGGTTGGTTGGGCTTTTTGGGTAATCAGATCTCGTATGGGAAGACGGCTCATTAGTTATCCTCTTCTACACTAATTGTTGCTACTGATCCAACGGTGGTCTGCAAATATTCAAAGGGCACTGACGTATTTAACTCAACATAACTGGGCAGTGATGGCGGCGGCTGAAACCGGGTCTCTGCCGAAACTACAACAAAAATAATCATCCGTTTTTCGGAAGCAAGCTCAAAAAATGGATTGAGTGAAACTTGATAACGTGACAGTAAATCACAGCCAGTTACGACAAAAATCTGCTGACCGTTTGCGGTAAGTTGAGTATTGAGCGTTTTTTGGATAGTATGCCGTAATAGCTTGCGTGCTTCAGTGGTTGCTCGCGGGGTTCGTGGTAGATCTATGGCCAAGCGGTGCAAATCAACCCTGGAAACAGATACTTCGTTTGGTATTGCTTTGAACAATACTTCCAGTTGACCATGCCACAAGTAAACATGTCTACCACTTGTTAAAGCGGGTACAGGTCTATTAGAAAAACGGGAAATCAGGTCTAAAAGTTCAGCTTTTGTCATCATTGACCATAATCCAATTTAAAACGCGCTTTCCTTAAAGAAGCGTCGTTTAAGGTTCTAAGTTTTCTCTGGAAGCCGCATTGCTTTTCCAAAATACTCTTCCCGGCTGTAACGGGTTGTTACCTGCTCCAGTTCATCCACTTTACTATACCGAGATATTAACCCCCCTATTTCTGCCTGATGCAGAATACGGCGGACATCCTCAATTGATCTAAGACCCAGTAAACGCCACCAATCCGTTTCGATAATCTCGCTTAGGCGAACAATGCGCGGAGTTGGGGCCAATCGCTCGTGTAATAGAATAAGGAATGTACTTGCCGGTGGGTCAATACGCTCAATGAGCAAATCGCCATTATACCGGCCAAGCAAACCCAGATTGCGGCAGGTTAGAAGTAACCGCTGGTGAGATTTCCGTTTGAATTCACCGTAGGCTTCTTTAATAAATGCTTTGGATAATTCCAGGTTTAAGGTATCACCGGGTGCTTTAATCAAAATGATGCGCCAGATTGTACCTATTGCAATGGACATTGATGATGTTGACGGCATTCTGGTTCCCTTTAAGATGTTTCCCA
>PJEL010002631.1_pt1 | contig 16210 bp, 11 predicted proteins | sample 1853271 | NCBI WGS metagenome assembly PJEL01 (sample SAMN08108733, study PRJNA415343) | Invertebrate metagenome, whole genome shotgun sequencing project. | host: Globobulimina | place: Sweden: Gullmar Fjord | collected 2015-08
CCAGCAGGCAACAAGGTCCGGACACGTCAATCCGGAGGGATTGCTCAATCACCTCACCATTCCCGCGCTTGCATCGCAACCGCAATTGCATGTTGTTTCAAAGCGTGTGATTGACCTCATTGAGCAGCAAGTCTTTCTCACGGGGAGCGGCTCGACACTCTTTGTGCCTTGTGAAAACGCCGTGACTGCGGATTGCATCGCTGGCGCAATCTGTGATCAATTGCCCAATATTCAGGCGATAACGGCAGAATTACACCGTGAATCTAATTCTTGACAGAAATTCCAGCCCCAAACATCCTATTAACCCTGTAATGGCCTCCAATTCCGAACCTAGGGGTAACACCCTACGTCTAATGGTGTGATCAGCCCACAAAAGTCGATATTCACGGGAGATTGCTCCCTGAAACGATTTGAGAATGGGAGAGTGCCACAACTGGTTGCTGCGTCAACGCTTCAGCCAACTTCAGTGGTCATGCGAATGACGAAAGGACTGCTTTGATGTTGAAGAAGATGTTGAATTCGAGTCGCTTCTTGCAAGACAAACCACTACTACGCCAATCGTGTTCACTGCGGGGCGCAGCTGTCGCGATCGTATTGGTTGTCGCAGGCACGCTTAGCGGTGGTGTCGCGTCGACCTTTGCGCAAGACAATGATGTCGCCCAGCAGGCACGTTACGCTGAGATTATTGATTCCAAAGCGATCAATGCGGCAAATTCACTCAGCACCGCATTTCGCAATGTGGCGTCGCTCGCCGAGCCTTGTGTAGTTCGCGTGATTGGCTACAACGCGCGTGGGCAAGTCACCGGAACAGGATTCGTCATCGATGCAGATGGAATTCTCGTTACCAACAACCATGTGGTCGAACCCGCGGACCGTTTGTTCGTTGAGTTCACGGATCACACTCGATATCCTGCGACCGTCATCGGGACGGACCCGCTCACAGATCTAGCAGTATTGAGCATTAACGCAAAGAACCTCAAAGCCCTCAAATTTTTTGAATCTGAAACCGCGATCGAAGTCGGCGAATGGGTCGTTGCAGTCGGTTGCCCTTTGGGACTCGAACAGAGTGTAACGGCAGGCATCATCAGCGCCAAGGGACGCCATCTGGACATTATTATCGCAGATGGTCGGCCTGGATATGAAGACTTCATTCAAACGGATGCCGCCATCAACAAAGGAAACTCCGGCGGGCCATTGATCAACCTCGAAGGCGAAGTGATCGGGGTGAATAGCGCCATCATCACAGAAACAGGTGGATCCGATGGACTCGGGTTTGCGATCCCAACGTCGATTGTAAAACGCGTTGTTCGTGAACTCCGTGAGGATGGACACTTCGACCGTGGTTTACTTGGGGTTGGCATACAGGATTTGTCGCCAAACTTGGCATTGAGTTATGGATATGAACCTTCAATGCGTGGTGTACTGGTCACCAATGTTTCCGCCAACATGCCTGCAGCCAAAGTTGGATTGCGCTCAGAGGACATTATCACTGCAATAAACGGCAAGCAGATTCAAAATACGGAACACTTGCGGTCGGCGGTCGCGTTGCATCAGCCCCAAGAACAAGTGCGAGTTGATATCCTGCGGGCGAATCGAGAAATTTCGTACAACGTCGTCCTTGCATCAATGACCGGACTCGACAACAACAACGCGAACGGCGTACGCGTCAACCAGCGATCATCTCGTGACATCGGCATGGGAGTAGATATTCAAAATGCTCGCACCGGTCGTAGCAAAGAACTACTCGCTTACGTCGACAAATTGATTCCCGGCGGCCCTGCTGACCTAGCAGGCCTGCAACGCAATGACATTATCATTGATATCAATGGCCAAACTGTCGAATCACTTGCGGCAAAGGCCCAAACGTCACCTGCAGACTACGTTGATTCGATCTTTGAGAAAACGAACGTGGGCACCATCTTACGTTTGAAAATCGAGCGGCCGGGACCAGGCAGAAGCTATATGGTCAAATACATAGGCGTAGAAATCCCGTGATCAGAGTGTCGAATAGTGCGCCCTCAAGATTGAGGATACAACCAAAATCACCTAATCTCCCCTGTTCGCGTTGGCGAGCAGGGGAGATTTGTTTGCGGTTCGTACACACTTTAAAAGGCATCGATCTAGACTCGCAAGGTCGCATCTATGCATGCGCAGATCGCAAACAGTCCCGCTTTGTACGCATTATTCCAGCACCGCAGGTGGGTGGTGTTTCCACGCCATAGTCTGTGAGCCCGTCGACTGACGTCCTTGCAGATGACCCGCACCGTGCTGGAAGCCTGTGCGTAGATCCTGAAGGTGCTATCTACGTTTGTGAGGACCGCAAGGGGGGGCGGCTGCATCGACACGCTGTTGGCGAGGCCATTCAGGTTTTTGCCTCGGGATTGTACAGACCGCATGAAATTGGGTTTGCCACAGAAGGGTCGGTGTATCTCGCTGAACAAGGGAGAAATCGAATTTTCCACTTTCAATATGCACCGTTTCTGAATTGGCCGCCCTGAATCAGCTCGTGAATGAGCGAATTTGCTCACATTGACATCGGGAAGACGGTATTCAGGTTCTTCTCCTGTCGACTGTGGGCGTTAATTTCATATGATTCCTATTGCTTTGCCGATAGTTGAAGGGAACCATGATTACAGCAGCATTTATTGAAACAAACGGCGTTTCCTCTACGGACGCAGATCAAGACACGACAGACCAGGAGTCTGGGGCCGACCCTACCGACTCGCCTGAGCCGGTGGTCAACTTGGACGAGTTGAGTCCGTTGGTCGAAGCCATTTTGGTCACCTCCGAAAAGGCGGTTGGTCCAGCCCGCATTGCGGACATTCTGGATATCGATTTGGATCAAGGTGGAGGCAAATCAGTCCTTCAAGCGATAGAGCATTTGAACACGATCTACGCTGATTCCGGCCGCACTTTTCGCATTGAAAAAGTTGCTGGCGGATACCGCTTAATGACGCTTCCCGAGTTTGCTGATACGGTGCGCAAGCAACGTCAATCGAGTCAATCCACAAAACTCAGTCAAGCCGCTCTCGAAACTTTGGCCATCGTGGCTTACCGCCAGTCGCTGACTCGCGCGGAGGTAGAGCGTATTCGCGGAGTGGCGTGTGGCGAGGTGCTGAGGAGTTTGCTTGAACGTCATCTGATCAAAATCACCGGTCGAGCTGACGAAGTTGGCCGCCCCATGTTGTACGGCACCACTCGTCATTTCTTGGAAATATTCGGCTTGGCGACGCTCAAAGATTTGCCTGACTCGAAAGAATTGCGCGAGCCCTGATCAGGGTTGCCATAAGCACTTCCATCCGATAACTCGATACCAAAGACTCCAAAAGCAGATGTTTGGGCGTTTCTCGCTCCCGATGTGCAGACCTTTCAAGAGGTCTCTCACCTTTGCCGATAGTACTCGTACCAATTGAGTACCGGGGAATCTTTACGTCCGGTAGGTAATGGATGGATGGATGGATGGATGGATGGGGTTTATGATCAACAGTATTGCGACATCCGATTTGGCGTCCACGTCGATCTCATCAGGAATGATGAATCGGATGATTGCATCTGCTGCCCGGCGACCCGTTTCGTCCGCGGCGAGTTCGACCACTCCCCAATCCACTGAATCTGCTAATCACGCACACGATAGCACAGCGACAACTCGAGCAAAACAGACCGAGCAACCGACAACGGCGTCTGCAACGGATCAAAAGACGGATCACTCCGAAATTGCAGGTGGTTCGAAAATCGGTCGCGCTCCCGCCAACCCACAAGGCAAATTCGAGCTGACCGAGGCGGAGCAGCGCCAAGTCGCTGAGATGAAACGCCGGGATGCTGAAGTACGAGCCCATGAAAGTGCCCATTTGGGCGCAGCGGGTGCCCACGCACAAAGTGGCATGAAGCTCAAATTCAACACCGGTCCAGACGGCCAACGCTACGCAACGAGCGGTTCGGTGAGTATCAGTTTATCTGAAGTACCTAATGATCCTGCAGCTACCGAACGCAAGATGCAACAGGTGCAGGCTGCAGCCCTCGCCCCTGCTGATCCATCTTCACAGGACCAGCGTGTTGCCGCACGGGCAGCTCAAAAATTGAGCAAAGCCAAAGTTGAGAAATCGCGCGAATCCCGCGAATCTGTAGCCGATGATTCTAAATCGCAGATGGCGATGGACCGGCAAGACGGTGAAAGTGTTGGCCGGCGTTCCTCTCGTGCTGATGATGCAGTCGAACCTGCGGATCGCACATCAACTCCATCAGGGCAGCATGGTCGACGAGGACTTCGGCATGACTTGGGTCAAGCCTTGGAATTTGTTGCTCGCGCCCAACAGCATCCATCAACTCAAGCTGGTCGATTCATTGATGGTGTTGTCTAACCGACCGCCGAAGTCAATCCCGAATCAATTAGAAGATCCATTTTTTGGCATCATCAAGGTGCCAAGAATTTCGGTTTCCAATTCTTCCATCCATCCATCAGTGGCGTAGGTTTTGCTCAACGCAAAAATTCCATGAACGGTACACAGCACCATACGTGCAGCGAGATGGGGAGTATGGCGGACCTGCATCCGACCCGTTTTCACACCTTCCGCAATACAGTGTGAAATACCAGATTCGACTTGATCCAGCAAGTCGCGAACGACCGTAGCTATCGCCTCGTCATGAGGGATCTGTTCCATAACTGTGTTTGCAATGAGGCATCCATGTCGATCATCGGTCTTACACTGACCAACTGCGGATCTCAAGAACTGTTGCATTCGATCCATTGGACAACGACTGTCGAGCATAGGATCAATCAGTTCTGCCTTTACCATATGGGAGTAGAACTGAATGGATTGCAGAAACAGCGATCGTTTATCGCCAAAGGTTGCATACATGCTCCCTCGACTGATATTCATTTCATTGATCAAATCTTCAACGCTTGTCGAGCCAAACCCTTTGCGCCAGAACACATGCATGGCGATAGACAGTGCTTCATCTCGATCAAACTGCTTCGGTCGTCCGGCCATTCTGGTACTCTCTCTTCTGGGTAGAGAACACTACACCTACTCCATGCCCGTCTTGCAGATTTGCACAGGAGCATTCTCAACTTCTTTATTTCACTCGCATTTGCTTTGAATTTGTTTGTGTGCGCTTTCTTCAATCACTTCTTCGATGGTGCAGTTTGCTCTCTCTGAATCAACTGCCCACACGCTCCTCCGATGTCATCTCCCATCGAATACCGAATCGTCACCGTTAGTCCGTTATTCCTAAGAATAGTTGCAAATCGTTGAATTTGATCCTTCGAACTAGCTCGAAACTGCATTCTTGCATCGCTCACATTATAGGGTATCAAGTTAACATGAGAACCAATCCCAGACAAAAAATTTACCAATGACCGTGCATCCTCAATTCGATCTGTCAGATCTCCCAACATGAGGTACTCGATCATCGGTGGTCGTGATTGCAACTGTGCGAGTTCTCGCAAGACTGTTTGCAATGATTCCAGTGAATGTCGGTGTGCTAAGGGAATCAGTTCCGCTCGAGTGTCCGGATCCACGGAATGTAAGCTCAATGCCATACCAACATTTGGATACGTCTTTCCAAATCTGAGCATTTCGTTGGGCAGTCCGACCGTGGACACATTGATCCGTCGTTCTTCCAAATAGAAACAGTGTGGCGAACGCAATACTTCCACTGCATCGGTCACATGCTCGTAATTGTGAAACGGCTCGCCCATTCCCATGAAGACGACATTGCGGACTCGGCGTTCTTCTGGTTGCAACACACGGTTGGCATGAATGACCTGATCCAAAATCTCACTCGTGGTCAGATTGGCTGTCAATCCCATATCGCCCGTTGCGCAGAATGTGCAACCGGCAGCACATCCTATCTGGGAAGACACACACAATGTGGTTCGGCCTGTGTCATTGCGCAAGATGACCGATTCAAAAAACCCTGAGCGATCATTCGGCTCATCGCTTGAACGTTTGAAAATGAGCTTTGAAGCCCCATCGATTTGAGAATCCAAGCGATCAACCAATTCGATTGCGTGGAATTCAATTCTATTCGCAAGCGTACTTCGCTGTGCAAGGTCCCGAATTGTCTCAAGGGCCACGGCTGCGCATCGCGATTTCTTGTAAAAGGCGTTCCGTAACGGTCGCATCAAATGCGGATTGATTTTCAATTCGCTGAGCAAGGAACGAATCGCCGGCTCATCATGAATGTTGATCAGGGACATCGTCATAATAGGAGGAATCATAGACTCCGCAATAGTTAGTCCAGTCACTCAAGAAACTAAGATCAGTAGCCCAATTGCGATTAACGGCCTCTTCAAAATAGTCGCGAAGAGACAAACCATATGAGGCTGACAACAGGAACAGCCATGAAGAGCAGGAAGAAACCCAGCAGAAAGAAAAGGAATGCACGGTCGCCAAATTGTCGTGCGAGCTTTATTCGGCCAAAGGATAATTCTCTGCCAGCACGGATCGAACACCACATTGCAGCTGCCCCACAGGGCGGACACAGGATGAGCATCAATATCGCTCCTAAACGAAAGGTACTCACGCCTTCACGAAGCAGCTCCCGCATCGCCACCGGATCTAGTTCCTCGCCGCACTCAGAACAGCGTTGTGAATCCGTTCCACGCAGGTCGTACCCACACATTGGGCACATAATCTGAATCGATGATTGCCATGAATCATCGCCTCGATCGGCACGAGTTTCATGCTGTCCAAGATTAGACTCCGTCATACGGGTTCTTCCAAATCATCTCAATCCAAACGGACCAGTTCATATCCGCTTCCCCCCATGGTCCTGAGCAAGGACAAGTCAGCGATCTTTGGCGTCACTTGAAGCATCATCATCACTCTCAATGTTAGTCGAACGAAATTCGGTTTAAGCTGTTTCACAGCATTTCAGTTGGGTGGACATCTGAAACTAGTGGCGATTTCGGACGTTGAATCGTGGTAGATTACCCAACTTCCCCCAATTCTGAACTTTCACGCCAAACCGCGCGTAATTATCGAAGAATCCTATCAGGTAGTTGGTTTTCGTGATATTCTGTGCTTGCAGGAACTGTGAATTCGGAGCCAATGCTGACTGTTTCACGATGAGAAGAGACGCCTCGGTGGGATCATGGCGTTTTCCTTTGGTGATGCAGTGGGTGGTTGATTGGCGTCCTGGTGGCTTACCCGGCGACTATGGACGTTTGCAGTTGGCTCTGCCGTGGCCATTTACCACATTGACATAGATGATGTTTAACTTACTAGATTGATCCCCAAACGTGGCTTTGTTGAGGAGTTTGTTCGATGACAACGGGAAAGATAACATTTCGTGTTTTTTCTGCGCTCGGTGTGACGCTTGGATTGTGTGGCATCAGTTTGGCCGGAAGCGATTCGATGAATGCTTCCTCGCCGATCGATGGCGTTCAGCCCATCACGTTCGTTGAAATCGAACATCAGCGTGAATTCACTGGCCAGATGATTGTGCGACCGCTTCAAATGAAACAGCTGCAGCAAGAGCAGCGAATGAGCCAAAAGAAGGCTTCGCAGATTCACCAGCAAGCTGCGGATGCAATCGCTGCATACGCGCTGCGCGAATACGTCACCGCCACTGATGAGTACATCATCTTTGTGCCGGCGGGGCAGACTGAAGCTGACGTTGCCAATGATCTCATGGCGACCGACCTCTTCCAATATGCTGAACCCAATTGGCGTGTGTATCCCGTCGATTGCCCTGATGACCCAATGCTCAATCAGCAGTACCAGCACAACAGCAACATCATGCAGTCATGTGATGCGTGGGATTTAACCCCGGGCGATCCAAGTATCTCTGTGGGTATTTGTGACACCGGCATCTACGTTGACCATGAGGATTTGCTGGAACGGCGGCTCGAAGGTTACAACGCCGTCGACAAGAAATGGGAATCCGAAGGCGGCTCGATCAACGATATTAACGGACATGGCACCGGAACGACCGGGTGCGCTGCAGCCAATGGAAACAACGGCATTGGCGTTGCTGGTACCGGCCTCATGCTCAGCCACCGAATGATGCGCGTCAGCAATAGCTCTGGCGGCGGATCTGATCTCGGAACATTGACTCATGCTGCTCGAACTTCAATCGAGAACGGCGATAAAGTCGCCAACGTCAGTTACAGTGGGGTTGACAACCAAACCGTTTTGACCGCGGGAACCTACATCAAATCGTTGGATGGTTTGCTCGTATGGTCAGCAGGAAATGATGGCCGAAACCTCACCTTGGGTAATCGCGATGCGGATGACGTCATCGTCGTCGGAGCGACAGATTCCAGCGATTCCAAAGCGGGATTCTCCGCATACGGGCAGTTCGTTGATCTGGTTGCACCTGGCGTTGATGTCATGTCCACCACATCCTCCGGTGGGTACGGCAAATCTAGCGGAACAAGTTTTTCTGCTCCTCTCACGGCTGGACTGATCGCCTTGATATGGTCAGCCAACCCTACGCTGTCCGCAGATGATGTAGAGACATTCCTCAAGTTGGGAGTTGATGATCTCGGATCTAGCGGAGTTGACGACACATTCGGCTACGGCAGAATCAATTCGTTCAACTCCGTCACTTTGGCCCTAGTGCCATTGAAATTCACCTACCTTTCTGGTCCTCCCATTTTGGTTGAACCAACTGGAGGCACGCGATTACGAATTCAAATCGAAGGACAGGCTGAAACGCCTGTGGAAGGATCCGGCCTCCTGCATTGGCGAGAGAATGATGGCGACTGGAATGAATCTGCATTGGAATACCTCGATCACGATCTGTACCAAGGCGTGTTCGGTACCGCAGATTGTGGTAGTACGATTGAGTTTTACGTCACCGTTGACACCGTCGAAGGGAATACACTTTCCTATCCAGCGGGTGCTCCGAACGCGTTGAACAGCGCCATTGCTGCAACCCGAATCAACGAATCGCTGGTCGACTCGTTTGAAACGGATCAAGGGTGGACAGTGGTCAATGAAAACATCGGCTCCGGCGGGTGGGAGCGGGCCATCCCGATAAACAACAAACGTCAAGACCCTGAAGCAGATGCTGACGGCAATGACTGGTGTTTCGTCACTGACAACAGTCAGGGCAACTCTGACGTCGATGGCGGACCTACTCGATTGACTTCACCTCAATTTGATGCGACAGATGCGGATGTTCTGGTAACCTATGAATATTGGTTCTCCCAGGCTGTTGTCGATAGTGATGTGATGGAGGTCGAGATTTCGAATGACTTCGGCGCAAACTGGACATTAGTCGAAGCCCTAAGCGATACGTCGGGCGGCCGGGCACCTGAATGGCGAACTGCTCATATCCGAGTGGTCAACCACATCGTCCCCACCGATCAAATGCTCGTACGATTTAGCGTCGCGGACAACCCCAACAATTCAATCACCGAGGCAGGCTTGGACAACGTCGTCATCGGTGCCCTCGATTGCAGCGGCGATCCTGACCCGTGCATTTTCCTCACGGTTGACAATCTCACGGGAGGCGAGCAGGCGACCTTTACCGTCTCTGGTGGTATCCCCGGCCGAAGAGCCGTCACGGTGTACGCATTCGAGTACGGCGAAACAAACGTCTTTGAAATGATGGAATACTGTGCAGAGTTTGGACTCCAAGGAATCTCCACGCAGCGTGTCATTGGCGGATTGAATCGCCGATTCAACGCAGGAGGCGAAATGTCATTCCGCAAGGGCATCCCGATTTCAGCGGTTGGCATGACGGTTCTCTTCCAATCCGCAATGGAAAAGACCTGCCCAACCGGTTTCCCCTGCATGACCAATATTGTTGAGCAGGTCATTCAGTAAACTGAATGCCAGCTCAAAGCGATGATCTCAACCATGCCTCTCGCCCGTTGATTGGGCGGGAGGCATTTTATTTCGGCACTGATCTTGGTTGGATGGAGATGTTTTTTTGGCTAAATGGCCGAGAATCGGCCTCTAATTGGATTTTTCGAGAAGAAAGGTACCATCCAACCGGTTGCATAAAAGTGGGTCTTCTTGTAAACTGCTCCAAGCAGAGTCGATCCAATGGTTTGAGAAATTACTAATACTGTGAATTGCCCAAGGGGTGTTTCCTTAGTGCAAACAAATTGAATCCGTTCGGATTCCATGAACTTGATATCTTTCACCCTTCATTCTTCTACCGAGGAGGAGTAACAACGATGAGATTGAAAAAACGTATTCCCGCGCTCGCAGCAGCGGGGCTTATGTGCGCAACGTTTGGCCTTGCTTTTGCAGGCGACGGTGTCGAGGCACAAACTGAAACAGTACAGGCAGCTCCAATTCTGTTTACCGCTATTGACGGTAACCGCGAGTTCTCTGGACGCATGATCGTGCGCCCTGTGCAAATGATGGACATGCAGAAAAACGGCATGGATCAGCTGGATGCGCAGCGTAATGCCGATGAAGCCAGGACCGTCATCGATCAATACAACTTGCAGAACTATGTATGGCAAACTGATGAGTACATCATCTATGTGCCCGCTAACAAAACTGAAAATGAAGTCTCCCAGGCTTTGATGGCGACCGGTCTCTTCCAATATGCAGAGCCCGATTGGACTGTGTACCCCATCGATTGTCCTGATGATCCCCAGCTCAATAGCCAGTATCACCACGATGCAAACATCATGCAATCTTGTGATGCATGGGACATCCATACCGGCGACCCCACCACCACTGTTGGTATTTGTGATACCGGTATTTTTGCAGGGCATGCTGATCTGCAGTTGCATCGCAAAGAAGGTTACAACGCCGTTGACCAGCAATGGGAAAATGACGGTGGCCAAATTGATGATATCAATGGTCACGGCACGAACACCACCGGTTGCGCTGCAGCCAACGGCGACAACGGCGTCGGCGTCTCCGGCGTCGGCTGGAACCTGAGCCATCGCATGATGCGCGTCAGCAACTCATCCGGCGGTTCATCCAGCCTTTCTACATTGCAGCACGGTGCACGAACATCCATTGAAGCGGGTGACCAAGTTGCAAGCGTCAGCTACAGCGGCGTGGATGCAAACTCCAATCTCACAACCGCAACCTATATCAAATCCATCAACGGACTCTTGGTATGGGCAGCCGGTAATGACAATCGAAACATCTCCCTGAGCGATCGCGATGCGGATGACATTATTGTCGCATCTGCAACCGACTCGGGTGACAACCGCGCTTCATTCTCCAACTTCGGCCGCATGGTCGACGTCGGAGCACCTGGCGTCTCAGTGTTTACAACAAATCGCAGTGGTGGATACAGCGGCGTTAGCGGTACCAGCTTCTCTTGCCCACTTACCGCTGGTTTGTGTGCACTCATTTGGTCCGCCAACCCCAGCCTTACCCCTGATGAAGTTGAAGCCATTCTTAAGAGCGGCGCTGACGACATTGGTTCAACAGGTATTGATGATCAATTTGGATACGGTCGCATCAACTCATTCGGCTCACTCGGCCTCGTGTCGCGTGCAGTTGTCTTTAGTTATCCCGACGGATTCCCCGCATCGATCAACCCCGCAGGTGGTGACACCGTGCGCGTCATGATCGAAGGCGAAGACGAGTCACCTGATACCGGCACCGGCATGTTCTACTGGAACGACGGTAGTGGCTGGAATTCATCTGCAATGAACTACCTTGGTGGTGACCTGTACGATGCAACCTTTGGTGCAACCACGTGTGGCAATGATGTGTCCTTCTATGTCAGCATCGAAACGACCATTGGCAACACCTACACCAACCCAAGTGATGCACCCGCATCGTCATACAACACATTGTCCGCCAACGGCATCAATACTGTCTTTGCGGACGACTTCCAAACCAACAAGGGTTGGACAGTCGAAAATGTGGCTCTTGACGATGGTGAATGGCAGCGAGGCGTCCCCGCCAACGGCGACCGAGGCGACCCGTCTGCTGACTCTGATGGTTCTGGCCAATGCTATGTGACCGACAACGTTGCCGGTAACTCAGACGTTGACGGCGGGCCAACCCGCTTGATCTCACCCACCATGGACCTCACAGGAACAGATTCGACCGTGTATTATGATCGTTGGTTCTACAATGATGATAATGATGCTGATCGCCTGACCGTTGAAGTTTCCAACGATGGCGGCTCCAACTGGACCACCGTCGAAAGCATCGGCCATTCCGGCGAAACATGGGTCAGTGCTTCTTTCCGTGTACTCGACTTTGTGACCCCAACGTCACAAATGGTTGTACGGTTTAGCGCTACAGACAATCCTAACGACTCCGTTACCGAAGCTGGTATCGATGCCTTCCGAGTCGAAGAAGTTGATTGTGGTGGCGGACCGAGCGATTGCCTCACCTTGGCGGTCGACAACCTCGTCGCTGGTGGTTCTGCAGCGTTCACAATCACCGATGGTGATTCAGGTGTGCGAGCAGTCACGGTGTATGGTTTGCAAGCTGGCGTGACCGTAGTCAACAATGTTTCAGGCTACTGTGCAACGTTCAACATCAAGGGCGTTTCGCAGTCCAAGGTCTTGGGCGGCTTGAATCAGGTATTCGATGGCAGCGGTGAGATTTCATTCAATGTCAACATCCCGAATGGAACAGCCGGCACCACCGTCTACTTCCAATCTGCGATGCAGGACACCTGCCCGGATGAATGTGTTTCCAACCTTGTGCAAGCAGTGATTCAATAATCGATTGGATTGATGCATGCACGCACGTTCAAAGTAGGTTGAATTGAACACGCCTGTGTGTTCAAACTGAAACCTGATAGACATTCACAACAGACGCGTCTCGCTACGGCGAGGCGCGTCTTTTATTTTTGCGTTGCGCACTCGTGCCCTAGAGGAGAAAGCCTCAGTTGTTGCAGTCCTCTTCAAGCAATGCCAAACGCATCCGTGTTCCCATCCCTGCCTGCATATAGCCCCATGTTGACATGGGTTCTTGCTACAAGCCGATACAAGATGCCCGCCACCTAAAGTGAATGACGAAGCAAACATTACACGCATTACGAATAAACAGAACGCCATACTCATCGCGAGTTTCACGGCATGGTTTATTGGGAATTGTCCCCAATATTAATGGATTTTCACCGCCGACTCCGGATCAATATCGGGATGATTCCGCAGTACATTTGCAAAACAGAGGTGGCGATGAGGTTTTGTTTCAAGCAGTGACTGTTCATGACACCGTTATCCTCCATCGCCTTCCACACCCTCAGTCGGCGAAGAGCTGTCGGTCTTCTTGGTATCGTTGACGTTGGTTCTGATTGTTGAGATACCATCCCAGAGGATAACATTCCGGCTCGGACTCTGCCCTTCCCAATCAGGAAACGGTTGAGAAGGGACTTTAATCCATCTGAATTCATTGGACTTGTTGAGTAATGAATCGTCCCAATGTAGGTCGCCGGGATTCGGATCAAGATAATCAAATCTCTCGGTGAACCAATTCATCCAATCTAGATACCTGTCACCCACATCGTCAGGCGTCGCGTCTTCTAGCATACTAGTCTTGCGCGTCGCCTCCATCAGAACAAGTGCATTGCGTGCATACCACCAGTATTCGTCTGGATCGCCCGCTTTCAATCCTCTTTCAGTTTCGTTCGCCCAATTCCTGAGGCCCCCGCTTCCAACAAGACGGGTGTACTCATTCCACAGGGCCGCTCTATAGTATCTCGATAGTAAGTCAGGATTTTCAAGCAGTCTTTCTACAAAACAGCGGCAAGCCGATACTTGGAGATTCGCATATTCTTGCCCCGAAATACCATGTTTGTCCTTTGTAATCGGGATAATCCTAAAATCGCGATGGAGAGGCATGTTGATACCAGATGCTCCATAGACAAGAATAAAATCCGCATAAGGTCCATACTCTCCAAACGCTGAGATTGCTTCACATAACGCTGCTTCATTCTGATCGCGAGTCAGCTTCCCAAATATATCCTCTGCCTTGTTCATCCTCACTAGCCAAAATTCATCCGCGGCAAACTGTTCCGCTTCTTCAGCGGTTGGTGGTGTAGCAATCTCGATCAACTGCTGAACAATCTCGGATTCCGTTTGCAATGTGATCTTGCTCTCATCAACACCGCTTTCACTTTCATCCCCTTGGCTGGAAGTCGGTTGCTCGCTTGAGCAACCGACAACGAAAATAAGAATGATGAATGTACAAACTTTACTGATTGAGTAATCTGTGCGAGTCATTCTACAACTGTCCTTGATTACTAAAATTGGAACGGAATGAGCATAAGGAGAGAATGATTCCTGCCCCTCAGCATTTCACCTTGGCTAATGGCCTTGCAGCCGTTCGTCAAACAGCCATGGTCCCGGATGATCGAGCGCATGTTGTGGGACTAGGTACTCTCGAATTGTCGTGGTCAACAATTCTAACCCAACCGATTCGACATTGGTGTTGTTTTCATCATCATGTTGTGCGCAAACGTGCACATCGATAGGCGAATGTTCATCGTCATCACAATCGTCGTTCGCAAGATCTGCTTTGAGTTGGATACGCAGATCAGGTATGCGTTGTGACAACATATCTGAATTGTCACGCCCTCTTGGGCAACTATCAGGCGACGTTGCTTCGATCAAGAGATCAGCATGCGTGATCAAGTGATCGGTGAGGCGAATCGCCTCTGCTTCGATCGCATCATCGGTTGCTCGTTTGCCCGCAGTATCAAACCACCACACCGCCAACCCACCTAAATCGAGCTGTGCACCCACATAGTCGCGTGTCGTTCCTGCAGATGCTGAGGTGATCGCTGTTTCTCTACCCATGAGCGCATTGAGCAATGTACTCTTGCCTACATTGGGTGGTCCAACCAATACAATGCGCGGCGGATGAACCAGTCGGTTCAACATCATCGCACGGGCCTTCATCGATTCTAATGACTCTCGATCATCAACAGATTGCTTTCGATAGGCTGCCCATCGAGCTGGCTGCTCCAATAGCAATGACGTCGCGAGAGGACTCTGTGCAATGGATAAACACTCGAGCATCAACGCTTCGTCGATTGATTTCGACTCTGGCCACAGGTCACAAATGATTGAGAGTTCATCATGACCAACCGATTCTACCGCACATGGCTCAGCGCCCGCATGGGTAAGTGCTTCAAGCAAACGTTGCATCACTCGCGGTCCGCCGTGCGGCATAAGTTGCACGCAAGATTCTGTGGCGCGCATAACCATGCCGGTGTCGATGGTCGATCCATCGGCATTCAAGAACGAGGTCAGGGCTATTTTTTCAGGTGTCGGTGGTCGGCTTGAAATGACTTTGCAAAAAAACGTATCGAGTGACGGCCCGATCACATCCACGACGGCGATCGCACCGGGGATCCGGCCAGTAGCGCAGCGGAATTGGACACGCGTGTTCTCGCTCAATGATTCTCATCTGCCTGTGATGAGTCTGAATTGCTTTCAAGTTCTCCTTGCTCTTGCTCGATTGCAATTCGACAACATGCTGCAATACCCCGCAATGATAAGTCGGCATCGACCGTGTCTACCAATTCATCTTTGTCGAACAACACTTGCGCATCACCGCCGGTCGCGATCACAGCCGGGTAGGCCGCATACTCCGTTGCATACCGTTCAATAAGATGCCGAACCATGCCGCGTACACCGTAGAACACGCCGTGCAACATTGCCTGTTGGGTGTTCGGGCCGAATGCATCACCACTATCAGGCGCAGCAAATGTCATCTCCGGAAGTTGCGCTGTATTATTATGCAATGCATCTAACTGCAGTTGGCAACCAGGTGCGATTGCCCCGCCATGAAAAGTGCCTTCACCATCCACAAAATCAACCGTCACGGCGGTGCCTGCATCAACGACTACACACGCTTGCTTGATGCGGTCAAATGCAGCTGCTGCATTGATCAGCCGATCATCACCGGGAAGTGCCTCTCGATCCAGCTGTTGGCCGATCGGGATCGCAACATCCTGCCCAATGCGAAGAACAGTTACTTCAGTATGTTCGACCAGTTCTTTGCGAATCAGGTTGGCGATTTCATCATTGACGGATGCAATGACAACGTAGATTTCATTGGTTGCAGTTTGCTCTGCTTGATCAATGTAGCATTTGATTTGTGCGTGAACCGCTGCAACATCATCATTGCCGACCCGTGCGGAGACGGTCAGATCTTTGCCTGCAAAGAGGCCGACCCCCGTGCGGGAATTCCCGACGTTGACCGCGATGATGGCTGTATTGGATTCGTTGATATTGTTGGTGTCTTCATTCATCCTGCAAGGGTAGGCTCAATCCGCCTTTCCCCTCATTTTTATACACCATATGAAA
>PJEL010002632.1_pt1 | contig 16207 bp, 19 predicted proteins | sample 1853271 | NCBI WGS metagenome assembly PJEL01 (sample SAMN08108733, study PRJNA415343) | Invertebrate metagenome, whole genome shotgun sequencing project. | host: Globobulimina | place: Sweden: Gullmar Fjord | collected 2015-08
CGGCATTATTTCCCACCCTGATGCGGGTAAAACCACCATCACCGAAAAACTTTTATTATTAGTTAATGCTATTCAGTTAGCGGGCACGGTGAAAGGTAAAAAAACTGGCCGTATGGCAACCTCGGATTGGATGAAGATGGAGCAAGATCGAGGTATCTCGATTACGACCTCTGTAATGCAGTTTCCATATAACGATCGAATGGTTAACTTGCTAGATACTCCTGGGCACGAAGATTTCTCGGAAGATACCTATCGAACCTTAACCGCAGTTGATTCTGTTCTCATGGTGATCGACGGTGCTAAAGGGGTAGAAGATCGAACCATTAAGCTAATGGATGTATGTCGTTTACGCGATACACCGATCTTTACCTTCATTAACAAAATGGATCGTGAAGTACGCGACCAGATAGATGTACTGGATGAAGTTGAATCGGTTCTTAAGATTAAATGTGCCCCGATTACCTGGCCAATAGGCATGGGTAAGGCATTTCGCGGTGTGTATAACTTATACACTGATACCGTGCATTTATTTCAGCCGGGACAAGCCAGTGTGGTTCCTGATGATGTACAGATTCAAGGGCTAGATACGGATGAAGCGCGCGCAGAATTAGGTGCTGATCTAGTTGAAGAGTTAATTGATGAAGTAGAGCTGGTTCGCGGTGGCAGTTATGAATTCAATTTGGAAGAGTATTTGGCGGGTGAAATGACCCCTGTATTCTTTGGTACGGCTTTAGCGAATTTTGGTATTCGTGAAATGCTGAACTATTTTGTTGATTGGGCCCCGGCTCCAATTAGTCGTGAAGCTGGCGATCGTACAGTTCAGCCTGATGAAGAAAAATTCAGTGGTTTTATTTTTAAAATCCAAGCCAATATGGACCCTAAGCACAGAGACCGTATTGCTTTTATGCGAATTTGCTCTGGCACCTATAGCCGGGGTATGAAAATGAAGCACTCGCGCTTAGGAAAAGATATTAAAGTTGCAGATGCTGTAACTTTCTTAGCTGGAGACCGCTCGAATGTAGAAGAAGCGATTTCTGGCGAGATTATCGGTTTGCATAATCACGGTACGATACAAATTGGTGATACCTTTACTCAAGGCGAAGAAATGCGCTTTACCGGCATTCCTCACTTTGCTCCAGAGCTATTTAAGCGAGTACGCCTGAAGGACCCTCTGAAGATGAAACAGCTGCAAAAAGGGTTGCAGCAGCTGTCGGAAGAAGGGGCTACTCAGCTATTTATGCCGCTAAATAATAATGACCTTATTCTAGGGGCAGTTGGTGTGCTGCAGTTTGATGTAGTGAAGCAGCGCCTAAGTGATGAGTACAAGGTTGAGTGTATTTATGAACCTATTAGTGTCAGTACAGCACGCTGGGTTTATTGTGATGATGATAAGGTATTTACCGAGTTTAAGCGTAAAGCGGCCGATAACTTAGCAATGGATGGTGGTGGTCACTTAACTTACATCGCCCCGACTCGAGTTAATTTGAGCTTAACTCAGGATCGTTTTCCGGAAGTTGAATTCCGTTCGACACGTGAGCACTAATGCGGCTTATTTATTTAACATTTAAATAGGTGACTTAAATGCCAATCAGTAATTAACTGGTTGGCATTTTTTTGATTGTATAAATCTAAAAATTATTACTTTTTTTATAGCCGTTTTATCCTATATTTAAGACAGTTAGTCTTATATTCTGGTTGCAATAATCAGCTGTAAACGCTAACAAGTGAAGAGCATAAAAGCTAAAATAGACTACATGATTTATAAACAGAAATTGTTATGAATAATAAAATGTCACCTGACACTTATAGTGTAAAAATTCTCTCGTTTCTTTATAAATATTTAACGGAAAATGGCTATGATTGTACTGATCTAATAGCGGAATCTGGATTGGAAATCTCTGTGTTGGATGATCCAGATAAAACGATGACAATACTGCAAAAAAAGCAGATAACAAAAAATATAATAGCGATAACGAAAGATCCTCTGATTGGTCTTAAAATGGGAAAGGCATTTCGCTTAGATGATTTTGGCACCCTAGGTTATGCTGCATTGTGTGCTAAGACTCGTGGTGAATCATTAAAAATATTATTAAGCTTGCAGTTGCTGATAATTACTGAATTTTAGATAAAGACAGAATTGCAAGGAGAGGAATTCTCGATTCAGCTTTACTCAAATGAAAAAAATATGGATGATGTTTTTACTTTTCATTGCGATATGGAAACAGCTTCGACGATTTTTAGTGAAGGGGATAGCGAAGATAATAAAAAATCCTTGATTGCAATTAATTTTATGCATAATCAAACTCATCTTAGACAAGAGTATGAAAGTTTTTTTGGCTGTACAGTGAATTTCAATCGACCTTTTAATGAGGTTGCTCTTAAGAAAGATTACCTCGAAATAGACATGCCGCGAGCAGATATACAAACCTCTAAGCTTTGCTTAGACCAATGTAAAAAAATCCTGTCGGAAATGACTAGAGTCTCTGGGCTCATTGAACAAGTTAGAGAAATTATGCTTTCTAAGGCAGGAAATTTCCCCAATATTTTGGAAGTGTCTAGCGAGTTGAAAACATCTGAAAGAACTTTAAGACGAAAGTTAAAAGAAGAGAAGACAAGCTTTCAGAGTATTCTTAATGAAGTTCGATCACAACTTGCTAAGGATTATCTGAAGACAGAATTAGCGATAGAACAGATCGCTGAATTAATTGGCTATAGTGAGCCCGCTAACTTTTCTAATGCTTTCAAACGCTGGACGTCATTGTCTCCAAAAGAATACCGTCAAACTTTACAATAACTATATCTCTTGACAATTAGGGTCGATGATTAACAGCCGTTCCCGAGAATATATTGATGCTACCGGTTAAATCAAATGTTCCAGTCATCTTCGCCGATATAAAAAAATTGCTGCCTAGGTTATCAATGCTTCTGGTTGGATTAACTGAAATATTAGTAAGGCTTGCATCTTCGCCTGCGACGCTGGCAACAGCTACTAGATCACCGTTGCTATCGACAAGAATGATTTCACCATCGTCAGTTCCATCACAACCGAAAGGACCGAAATCACAATTTCTTTTATCTTCAGAAACCACGGATAAGTTGATTAAGCTGGGATCTGAAATAGAGAATGTAACTGAGGCGCCATCAATGTTGCTGTTTGAAAGGTTTTCAGAATAACTACCATTAAAAATTCTATTGAGGTCCCCAGAAATCGATAGGGTAAAGTCGTCGTGAGCAGGATCATCGCTAGTGCTATTTATATATGCAGTATAGGTTTGTGCTTGGGATCGATAAGTTGTAGGGGGAATTTCTGCGGTCTTTGATAGATATAAAGATGCATTGAGCCCGTTTTCTAAATTACCAGTAATTGGGTTTCTTTGACCAAGAATAAATTGTTTCGGCAAACCAACCGACAAAATACCATCATTTAAAATATCTAAGGCTAGGCCTTTGTACTGATAATTGAGTATGGCTCTATTATTATATGGATTGCTGTCGAGAGGATTTCCAGTAATAACACTGACGCCTTCACTACCTTCTAGATCAAGTGTAATGCTTTCTACAGAAAGAGGAACTTCTCTATCAATCGTAATTCCAGATTGTCCTATCTGTTGTGATAAAGCATGGTCGGAAATTTTTTGAAGTTCTGAAAAACATACTTCGGGTATTAATAAGCATAATGAAAGTACCCATATCTTACGTGTTGCGAATTTACAATAAGTCATGAGTAGTAACCTTTAAGTATTGTAGTTGTATGCCTTCAATTTCGATTGCGCCAGATTCGTAGCCATTCATTGTTATGTTATCAACATAAAGATTGCCTTTATCTGCATTATAAAAAGCTTCAGCACTGGCTAGATCGATCGCTTTTAATTCTAAAATTAGGTTTAAATCGTCATCGATATCGATGTTAAGCGGTTGATAAAGTGTGTTCCCCAGAGGAAGGTCTAATTCTAAATTATCGATTACCCATTGGCTGCTAGTATCAAAACCTGGTTCATTGGTTTTTATGTTGTTTGCATCAGCGACAAACTGATCAACTCGTAAGTTGATCAGTCCAGAAATACTTAAACCACTGGAGGGGTCAACCCAGAATTTAGTGTAGGTGTTATCTAAACTTACGCCTTTGAGTGATAGCCATGTATGTAGTTCATTGCCGGAGAGATGGGTTAAAGACATGAGGGTTGTTAAATTAAATGTCGAATCAATACTGCTGTCCAATTCATCTCGGTAGTGACCAATAGGGAAGGCGTAAACTAAAGAAGTCGCTGCGTTCGTATGATTGAAACGATCAGTGAAAATCTCTTCTTGAAGTGTCAGTGTGAAAGGATCGCTTCGACTGCCAATAGTGAAGCCATTTGTCGAGTTGAAATAACCTGAGGAGCTAGAACCGACTAATGAAAGCTTGCTGAATTCAGTTGGTACACCAGAATCGAACCCCAATTCTAAATAAAAGTCTTCACTGGCAGCCGAGTAGTTATCAAGGGTATAGCTTAAAACACTGCTGCTTTGGCCGTTTACTTGATGTAAGGCTTCATCGCTTAAAGGTAATAATTCAGCTTGCACAAAAAATGGAAAGAAAAGGATTAATAATGCAGCTACAAAATCATTCTTAATAGAATCTATTGAGCTCAATTGATGTGTATTCATACATGCTCCTAAAAGTAAGGGGTGAATGAATTATTAATGCGAGAATTCCTAGAAAATAAATCTGGGCCTCCCCCTGTAGGGCTTGCACCTAAAACTATTTCTAGGTTCGGTGCTCGGTAATTATCTTGTAAATTTAGCCAAAAACCTGGTTGTGCAGTCCCTTGCGGGCCGGCTCCAACTTTCGGATAATTAATTTCTTCAGACTGAAAGCCTAAATATAGATTTTGAGTACCTGATAGCTCGGTATGTCCTAATTCACCTAAGTGCAAGGTGAGTGTGGGGGACCATAACCCTAGGGCATCTAAAGCCTCTAGTTGTGTACTTATTCGGTTTGTTCTACTGACGTGATTAAAAGGGTACTCTCTTAAATTGAATGCGCCGATAGGAATAGGGAGATTATTAAAGCCAATAGAATCAACTTCGGCGAGAGTGGTGATGTCACCCGATAAGGCAATAATATCGTGACCAATAACACCACTCGCTTCTTTAAAGCCTAAACGAACCCCTGTTAGTTCGTTATCTGCATTGCGTGCTATTTCAATATAGGGGTCCCGAATATTAAAAGTCTCTAATAAAGGGTTGCCATCTTGGTCTGATATTTGACCTAAACGCAGGTTATTCAAGATGACATCTGCTTCTAGTTCGGGCATTTCGACTTCACTGGCGGGGCGTGGGCGTTTACCAATAACGGTGCGGTCAATGGATGCATTCAATTCAATGTCGGCGCCGATCGTGATTCGTGTGAAGCCTTGATCTCTATCTGAGCCATCAGGACGGATGCCTGTTAGGTTGCTAAAATCTATGGGAATCTCATCGACCTTGATAGCAGATTGTCCTGTCATCTCAGAAAGCGAATCGTCGTCCATAGGTTGCAAGTCGGCATGAACAGCTGAAAAAATAGTCAGTGAGAATGTGGCCCAGATTATTTGGGTTATAGGCATGTTTGCTACCTCAGATATAGGTCTTTTTTTATAATGGGTATCTGATTAGTAGCTTGGTCTATTGGTGAGGGGAGTAGAATGTTAAGACTGGTCAGTTATTGTCAAAGTCGGCCACTGACGTTATTTAAACAAGTACGACCGTACTGTTTATTGTAGGAAGGCTCGAATTTTACAAACGAGCCGTGTTTTGATGAGCCTTTTAGAAGTAACCTTTTTAGCATTAAGCCTCTTGAGCGGCGACTTCAGGAAAACGTTCTTCCCAATTATCAATCAGGGCTGATTGATCAATGTCGGAAGGGTGGAAACCGCGTTTAAAGAATTTTTTCACCCCATGTGCATTGGCTCGTAAAATCCCTTTTTTGCCCCAAAAGAATTGGCTGGCTTCTTTCCATTCTCTCCAGTTCGGTAAATGTTTTGTTTTCATCAGCATTCTAATTTGAAAATAAGCAATGCGAGAAAATAAGGAAATCATCGCGATCACCATAACGCGACGGCGCATGCTTTCGTTATTGACCTGACTGCGAAAAACATCGAAGGCAACTGATTTGTGTTCAATCTCTTCGACTGAGTGCCATAGCATCATCTGGCGAAAGGTTTCTGGAGAATGTTCCAGTACATCTGGGTTTTCTAGAACAAATTCAGCGAGGCTTGCGGTAAAATGTTCCATTGCAACTGTGAGAGCTAGCTGCCTTGCTGGATTAAATCTGCGTTTTAACATTTCGACCCGGCTCGCCATATTATTCGAGACCATGGACATGGGAATGCCAAGCTTCTCAATTTCATCATTTAAGTCTTCATGGCAGCGGCCATGATGAGCTTCTTGGCCTATGAATCCACGAATTTGGGCAACTAGCTGTTCATCTTGAATGGATTTCTGATAGTTTCGGACAGTGTGGATAAAGAAACGCTCACCATCAGGAAACATTCCCGATAATGAATAGAAGAATGTGCTGATTAGAGAGTTGTCTCTCACGGCGAATTGCTTCATCGACATGTGCTCTGTATCGAATTGCATGCGACGTGGTCTTATAGCAGCATCTTTGTGATTATTTTGAGTCATAGTGTATGCCTTAATTATTGTTATTCATTTACTATGTCATAAAGAAAATGATTGCTGTAGGTGAATTAGAAGCAATAACAGGTGGTTTAGGATCAAGTAAATATGTCTATGAGACCTATAAGAGAGCAGCAGGAAAACAATAAGGTTGGAAGGGGAGAGTTGCGTATCTCTTCTGATTATTTAATCCTGCTATTAGAACTGGGAATGGAATTAGGGCTAAAACAGAGTGAATTATTATCAGGCAGTGAGCTCGGTTCTGATATTCTTATTCGCCCCAGCATATCAATTGGTCACGAATCCTTTTTAAAAGTAGTTTCTAATTTCATTGAACGGGAGTCTGATCTTTCCTTGGCTGTTGCTTATGGAAAACGAATGACGCTATCAAAGCACGGTGCTTTGGGGATTGCTGCTCGTCACAGTCGTACAACCGATGATGCTGCGGGCGCGGTGACGGCTTATATGAGAACCCGGGCTGAGATATTCAGTATTCGGCGAGTACGGGATGAAGATAGTCGTCGCCTATATGTGGATTTAGAAGTAGCACCGAGTGATGCAGTCTATTTTATGGTTTTGGCCTATCTGACTAGTACTGAGTTGATCATTCGACAAATGTTGGCAAATAAAGAGGATATTTCAACGCGGATAGATCTGCCAGTTACGTGCACCAAGTGGAAGAATAAAGGGCTCGATCAGAACAGTGTTTTGCTGGATAAGCATGCCCCGGGGGCCGTGATTAACTTTTCTGCCGAAGAGTGTATGTTGCTATGGCCGATTACTTTTCTAAATGATCTTTTGCCGCTGTTCGATAAAGATCTTGTGAACATGGCTGAAGAAGCCTGTGAAAATGAAATGCAAAGTATTGCTAAAGCATCCACGATTAAGCAGTTTATTGAGCAGGCGTTTAAGCAGGCGAAAGGCGAGCTGCCAACTATTGAAGGGCTTGCTGTGCAATTGAATATGTCTTCGGCAACGCTAAAGCGAAGAATGAAAGTTGAAGGGGTAAGCTTTAGAGACGTTAAAGATGATGTCCTTTTTAAAAGAGCCGCTTCTTTATTAAAAGATTCTCAGTCTTCTGTCGAAATGATAGCTGAGCAACTTGGGTACAGTGATTCAAGTAATTTTGCTAAAGCTTTCAAAGGCTGGTCTGGCATTAGTCCATCAGAATATAGAAATAGTTGAATCCGCTTAAATTAGTAATATTGACATTCTGAACTAACCTTTTGTCAGGGGCTGGGCTGATAATAGCAGCAGGGCTCTTTTACAAGCATTTCAGGATGAATAAAAAATGATCGCTTATTTTGTAATTTCAATATCCATGACGGTATTAATCTGTTATGGTGCGTACCGCTTTTTCCAGCAACAGGTGAATGCCTGTCAGCTGACATTAGATGATGCCAAAGGCTATTATCTAATTGCAGCTATCCTAATCGGTTTTTTAGGAAGCGGAATTAGCTTTTATGTAGGCCAGGTACTGGGCTACAGTAATCAGGAAGAAAGCTCTAGTGCTATGGCGTTGGCCATCTTGTTAAACATTATGGCGGCCCTCCTGACTTTAATTTGGGGTTTGGTGAAGTTTCACCAGCCTGAAAAATATTAATACAATGTCTGAATTTAGCTCGCCCCGTCCCCCTGAGCTTCATAACGACGTTGTGTACTTTGTAACTTCGTAAATTGGGCTTGCGCGGTGACTTCTACTTGTGTAGAATTTCGCCTCTTTTTTAAGATTGCAAAGCCCTAGAAAGGCGAGAATTTAATGAAAACTTATAGTGCAAAACCAGAAAGCGTACAACGCGAGTGGTTTATAGTTGATGCCGCCGAACAGACTCTGGGGCGTCTGGCAACTGAGATTGCTCTTCGTCTAAAAGGCAAGCATAAGCCAGAATATACTCCTCACGTAGATACTGGCGATTACATCGTTGTTATCAATGCGGATAAAGTTCGTGTTACTGGTAAAAAAACGACTGATAAAATGTATTACCGTCACACTGGTTACCCAGGTGGTTTGCGTTCTATCTCTTTCGACAAGTTGATCGATCATAAGCCAGAAATGGTTATCGAACAGGCTGTTAAGGGTATGCTTCCAAAGAATCCTTTAGGTCGTGATATGTATCGTAAGCTTAAAGTGTATGCAGGATCTGAACATCCGCATGCCGCTCAACAGCCACAAACTTTAGAGATTAACGGATAAGACATGGCAGCGACTCAATATTACGGTACTGGCCGTCGTAAGACCTCAACTGCACGCGTTTTCTTGCGTCCAGGCACAGGCACTATCCAGATCAACAAAAAAGCAATCGAAGCTTATTTCGGTCGTGAGACTGCACGTATGGTAGTACGTCAGCCGCTAGAATTGACTGAAAGCTTAGAAAAATTTGACGTGATCGTAAACGTAAAAGGCGGCGGCGGTAGCGGTCAAGCTGGCGCGATTCGTCACGGTATTACACGTGCATTGATGCAGTATGATGAGACTCTTCGTCCTACTCTACGTCAAGCGGGTTATGTTACTCGTGATGCTCGTGAAGTTGAACGTAAGAAAGTTGGCCTACGTAAAGCACGTAAGAAGCCACAGTTCAGCAAGCGTTAAGATCAAACTTGCGCTACATCAAGAAACGCTCAATGTATTATGCATTGGGCGTTTTTTTTTAGCTAAAGCCCCAGCACTATTGGGGTTTTTAGTTGTCAGCGGGGCGCATTTTCATTACTATGTGCGCCGCTTTGTATATCTAGCTGATGCTAACGCAGGTTTGCATGAAATTGCGGGCTATACTGCGTTAAGCCAAAAATTATAATGATGGGAGAATAGGTGATGAGTCAAGACGGCGTGAATAACAGTCGACGTCTGCTACTCCTGGGTTCGACCGCTGCTGTTGGTGCTGTAGGCGCCGGCTTTGTTGCTGTTCCATTCCTAGCTTCATGGAACCCTAGTGAGAAAGCAAAAGCTGCTGGTGCACCTGCTAAAGTAGACATTAGTAAATTAGAGCCTGGTGCTATGCTGACTGCCGAATGGCGTGGCAAGCCAGTCTATGTTGTACGCCGTACTGAAGAAGTACTGGGTATGCTAGAAGGCTTAAATGGTCGTTTGAAAGATCCAGCAAACGATAATAAGGCACAACAGCCGACTTACGCAGACAATTTACAGCGCTCTCGTCAGCCTGAATTATTGGTTCTACTAGGTGTATGTACTCACCTAGGTTGTGCACCAAAGTTCTATGCTGAAGTTAAGCCAGAGCCATTTGATGCAGACTGGAAGGGTGGTTTCTTCTGTCCTTGTCACGGTTCGCGTTTCGATATGTCTGGCCGTGTATATAGTGGTTCTCCTGCGGCAGATAACTTGATTGTTCCTCCTTACTCGTTTGAAGGTGACAATGTCCTAGTAATCGGTATTGATGAGGAAACTGCATAATGAGCCAGCAGAAAAATCCTATCATGGGCTGGATTGACGATCGTCTGCCAGTAACCGTGACTTACGAAAAGCATATGTCTAAGTACTATGCACCCAAGAACTTCAACTTCTGGTATTTCTTCGGCGTATTGTCGATGATTATGCTAGTAAACCAGATCCTAACGGGTATCTGGTTAACGATGAACTTCACTCCTAGCGCAGATGCGGCTTTCGCATCGGTTGAATACATCATGCGTGATGTAGAATGGGGTTGGTTATTGCGTTATATGCATTCTACTGGTGCTACCTTCTTCTTTATTGCTATCTACCTACACATGTTCCGCGCAGTATTGTACGGATCTTACCAGAAGCCACGTGAGCTGATCTGGTTGTTCGGTATGGGAATCTATCTAGCACTTATGGCTGAAGCTTTCATGGGTTATGTATTGCCTTGGGGTCAGATGTCTTATTGGGGTGCTCAGGTAATTATCTCTTTGTTTGGTGCGATCCCAGTCATTGGTGACGACCTTACAACTTGGATTCGTGGTGACTTCCTGATTTCAGGCGCTACGCTAAACCGTTTCTTCGCACTACACGTGATTGCTGTACCATTAGTGATTGTTGCTTTGGTTGTATTGCACTTGTTGGCACTACACGAAGTCGGTTCTAACAACCCAGATGGTGTTGATATTAAGAAGCACAAAGATGAAAACGGCGTACCTTTAGATGGTGTTCCTTTCCATCCTTTCTACACAGTACACGACATGGTCGGTATCGTAGTCTTCTTGATGATTTTCTGTTCGGTCATGTTCTTCTTCCCAATGGGTGGTGGATTCATGCTGGAATACGCGAACTTTGAGCCTGCGAACGGTCTGAAGACCCCTGAGCATATTGCTCCGGTATGGTACTTCGGTGCTTTCTATACCATCTTACGTGCAATCCCTGATAAGTTATTAGGTGTTATTGCGATGGGTGCTGCGATCGCTATCTTGTTCGTACTACCTTGGTTAGATAAGAGCCCTGTGAAGAGTATTCGTTACAAAGGTATGATCAGTAAGACCTTGATCCCAATCTTTGGTGTGGTATTCGCTATCTTGACTTGGTTAGGTACTCAGCCATCTGATGGTTACTTCCTAGGCTTGATCAACAATACAACTTTGGCTCAGTGGTTAACTGCTTTCTACTTCGGTTATTTCTTATTGATGCCTTTCTATACTCGTATGGAAAAAACCAAACCTGTTCCTGAACGTGTAACTGGAGGCCACTAGAATGAAAATAGTTATTGCTCTGTTCGCTATGATGGCTTCAACTCTTGCATTCGCTGCGGGTAGCAAGATTCCATTGGATGAACATAAAACAGATTTGAGTGATACTGCCTCTTTGCAGCGTGGCGCTCAAACTTTCATGAACTACTGCATGGGTTGTCACTCACTAGAACACGGTCGTTATAACCGTGTTGCTAGAGACTTAGATATCTCTGAAGAGTTGATGCAAGAAAACTTAAACTTCGCGGGTAAGCGTTTTGGTGATCTTATGACGATCGCTATGCGTACTGAAGATTCTAAGAAATGGTTCGGTGCTACACCTCCAGATCTTACTTTGGTTACTCGTGTACGTGGTGGTGACGGCGATTGGTTGTACACTTACCTGCGTTCTTTCTACGAAGATACTAGCCGTCCTTGGGGCGTGAACAATACCGCATTTAAAGATGTGGGTATGCCTCACGTTCTTGCTGACTTGCAAGGTGTGCAGAAGAAAGGTTGTGCACCGGTATCAACAGGTTATGATTCTTTAACCGGTACTGAGATCATGGTTGATAGCTGTGAACTTGAAACTCCGAAAGAAGTATTATACCTAGCGGAAGAAGGTCAATTAACTCCAAAAGAATACGACAATCTAGTGTATGATTTGGTGAACTTCTTAGTATACATGTCTGAGCCGATCGCTTTAGAGCGTGAACGTCTTGGTTGGTGGGTACTATTGTTCTTGGTTATTTTCCTAATTCCTGTTTACTTGTTGAACAAAGAATACTGGAAAGAAATTCACTAGTTCGATTTCGAATTAGTAGAATTACCTGTACTGCTCGGCGCGGAAACGTGTCCGGGCTGTATTTGTTTTTGAATAGTTAAAAATTTTATTTAGCTGGGGGATTATATGGGTGTTGTTGCTAAGCGTTCTTCAATGACGTTTTATTCGGATGGGACTGATCATTATAGCCATCGTGTACGCATTGTTTTAGCTGAAAAAGGTGTAACCGTAGAAGTTCACGACGTAGACGCTGATAACAAGCCAGAAGATTTGGCTACTTTGAATCCGTATAATTCATTGCCAACATTAGTTGATCGTGAATTGGTGCTATACCAGCCAAACGTAATGATGGAATACTTGGATGAGCGTTTTCCACATCCACCATTATTGCCTGTTTACCCGGTTGCTCGTGCGGAAAGCCGTTTATTGATTCACCGCATCGAAAAAGACTGGTGTGTATTAGTAGACACTATCTTCTCGCCAACGGCGAAAGATAAAGATAAAGAAAAAGCACGTAAAGAATTACGTGAAGGCATGATGACGATCGCGCCTATCTTTAAAGATAAGCCGTACTTCATGAGTGAAGAATTCTCTATTGTTGATTGCTGCATGGCTCCAATCTTGTGGCGTTTGCCGGCAATGGGTATTGAGCTAAGCGGTAAAGCTGTTGAGCCTTTATTCCATTATATGGAGCGCTTATTTGATCGTGAATCTTTCCAAGCTAGCTTGTCAGAAGCTGAGCAGGAAATGCGCGGTTAATTGAGATGCAGACAATGACACCGAGTCGCCCGTACTTAATGCGGGCACTGAATGAATGGATACTCGAGAATGATTGCACGCCTTATGTGCTGGTCGACGCGGGTTTACCTGGAGTTCAAGTACCAGAAGATTATGTGAATAACGGTCAGATCGTGCTGAATATCAGCCCTTCAGCCGTTAAAACACTGCTTATTGATGATAATGGTTTATCGTTTAACGCCCGCTTTGGTGGTGTTCCGATTGACCTTTATGTACCTATGGTTGCGATCTTGGCAATTTATGCCAAAGAGAATGGCCAGGGAATGGTATTTGGCAATGAAGCGGGGGCGCCTGATCCTGATCAGCCACCTGAGCCAACTAAGCCTGATACTCGTAATGACAAGCCGACAAAACCTCGTCCAGCGTTAAAAGTTGTGAAGTGATTGAGTGGGTAAAAAAATACCCCAGAAGATGATTCTTCTGGGGTATTTTTTTGTCTGAAATTCACGTTAAGGAAAATGGTTATTGGCGGTTAAGCTGCCAGTTGTAATCTAGAGTTTTATAGCGTGAGAAGCGTCCTACTTCGATATTGTATTGAGCGATAAACTTTAATACCCCTTGTTCGCTCTTGTCCTGAGTAAAATCTTCAGAAAACCAATTGAAAATTTTGGAGATGTAAACTGTATTACCTTGAATGCTAATGCCTTTGTTTTTATCTGCTAGAAAAAGCTTTGTTTGTTCATCGAGTTGTCTATCGATAGTTTGGCTATCATAGGCTTCTGTTCTTAAGTTAGGGCAACTAAGGGAAGCGCAGACGAGCGCAAAATGAATTCTAGGTTCTTTCATTTTGCGCAATATTTTATGTTCTATGGTATCAAGGCTAATGGTTTTGCCTGCTAATACCCCCGCTGGCTTCTGCCATACTGGACTGAACCAGCTGCCGATATCTCGGATGCTCTTTTTAGGCTTATGATCGATGACCAGTTTAATCGCTAATAAATTGTAAGCATTAATATAAAAGGCGAGTTTTTCATTATCTGTTAAAGCGGTGCTATCAAACAGTGCAAGGCGTTCTAATAAAGCAGGATATAGCGGGTCTTGGCCGAAGCCTTGATAATCCACGAGGTTGCTGTGAATACCTGAAACTTCGGCAATGGCAGTGTACTTGGTTAAAAGCTTTGAATAATTTGACCAATCAAAATTGGCCGAGCTGTACTGGCTAAAAAAGACTAAGCACAGTAGTAAAATACGCATATCAATCAGTCCCTGTAATATTTACTAAACCTAGTATAAATATAACTAAGGGCTCTGTCATTGAGCTTAATCATTTAGTCGAGCTAAGCAGGGTCTCAATAAATTGATGCGTTTCGTTATTATCCCACTCCCTCTCACCTAGAATACGACCTATTAACTGCCCTTTTTTTCCTATTATAAAGGTTACAGGTAGGGCCGAAACTTCGTAGATATCACCTGCAGAATCACCTTCCAATGCAATTGGGAACTCCAACTTCATTTTTTTGATCCACTTTTTGACCGCTTTCTCACGACCAGAATCTACAGAAACAGCAATAACAACAACGTCATCATTTTGATATTTGACTGAAATAGCTTGTAGAGAAGGCATCTCCATTCGGCAGGGGGCGCAGAAAGTTGCCCAAAAGTTTAGCAGGACAATTTTACCTCGATAGTCAGAAAGCTTTATTTCTTGCTCGCTCGTGCCTGGCAGAGAGAAGTCAGGGGCCATTACCGGAGGTTGTTGCGAAAATCGTTCATATGGCATATTGGCGAAGCTGGTAAGCGTCAAAAAGCTAGCGAATAGTATGCTTAGTAAAGTGGCAAAAAAATTCATGATGTTACCTATGCCTTATAAATTATCTAGCACGTCATATAAACGAGACTTATAGACTTCGTTAAATATAATTTCTTTTTGATTATTGATAATAACAGTAGAAGCCATTTTGCCATCATACATGTCTTGTAGTGTGTCGTTATTATCTACAAGGGTAGTCATTTGGTTGTAGCCATTATCTCTTTGGTAGTTTTTAGATTGAGAGATGCTACTGGATATAAAGTCGACCATTAAAAAGCGAATGTTGGGGTAAGAATCCATTTTATAGTTGATCTCATCCATATGACCGCTACATGTGGTACACCACATAGTGAAATATAAGACAACGGCATCATGATTTGCTAATTCATCTTCTAATTCTATTGATATTTCTTCGGTTGATAGCAGATTAAAATCATCACTAATAATAATTTCAAAATCTTCACTGCTACGAATGTCTTTGCTTTCAGGGGCGAGATCTTCAACGCACGCGCTCAATAAGAGTGCCATTGAAATACAAATAAAGTGTTTAATTGAATGCATAGCTTAAGCCTAAAGTAATAATGTCGGTAACTGGAAAGTTCATTCCATGATCATCAGAGGCAAAAGCATGGCTCCAGCTCGCTTTGTATATATAGCGTAGATCTGGGCTTGCATAGGCTGTGGTTAATGATGCTGATTGTTTTTCTAATTGGCTTTTAGCTTCTTTATGCTTGCCTGTTTGAGCTTTCCCTTCTTTCAAGCTCGCCAACGCCGCTGAGAATGTTACCGTATCTAAATCTTCTAAAAATACAGTATAACCTATAGAAGCTGATAAAAACCGGCGATCGCCTAAGCGTTTAGTATAGGGCTCAACGGCTTCTCCATATTCTTGGTTTACTGGGCGAGCGAAATGTTTGCCGTAAGAGCCCTGTAAAGTAGCAGTAAGGGGGTAGACTGTTTTTTCAATGATAATGTTGCTATCAAAGCGGTATAACCCACGACCAGTGATATCGTAATTGACACTGGCACTATCACCATACATGGAATTTCCTGTCGGTACGGTGAGACTGCCGCCCAAATAAATAGCCGGCTTGAGATCTTCTATACTATTCACTTGATAAACACAGGTCACGCGATCAAATGTTTCATACCAAAAACTTAAGCTGGTATCACCAAAGCCATCAGATTTGATGCTATCTCCAGAAAGCTGATTATCATTCCAGACATAAGGGACAATGATGCTGGCTTGCCAGTTTTTGGATAATCTTTGTCCATAACCCAAGTTTAATCGATATTGATTAAGGCTGTCAGAGGCAGGATCGGCAATGTAGTTTCGATCAGAATCCCACTTCCCTTTGTATGACTCGATATCAAAAGAGACATCCACTACTTTCTTCCCAAACTTTGGCAACAACAATGAACCTGCACTGCCGCCACCGCAGCAGGAGGCTGCCAAGAGGGATGACGAGCTGAGCAAGCCGATGCTAAGAGTTAGAGCTTTTGATACAAAAATAGTAGATTCTTTCATTTGCTTAGTGCGCCATTTCAGGCATGGCTTCGTCAGTAGTTTTGGCGAAGGTGGCAATGGTTTTGTTCCTGGA
>PJEL010002634.1_pt1 | contig 16204 bp, 17 predicted proteins | sample 1853271 | NCBI WGS metagenome assembly PJEL01 (sample SAMN08108733, study PRJNA415343) | Invertebrate metagenome, whole genome shotgun sequencing project. | host: Globobulimina | place: Sweden: Gullmar Fjord | collected 2015-08
AGCGCAGTGGGTGCCATGCGCCCTCCCTGCCGTATGAACAGGGGATCTCCGTAGCGATCTCGCAGCCGCCCCAGCGCGTGACTCGCCGCGGGCTGACTCATGCCTACGCGCGCCGCGGCCCGGCCGACGTGTCCCTCCTCGTACAGAGCCGCGAAGAGCACGTACAGGTTCAGGTCGAATCCACCCAGCTGCATGCAGACCTCTGTTATCTGGATTCTGAATAATCACGATGCAGAACATGCATTTGACTCATAACACGCGAGCCATAGGTAGGGGGCGCAACCCACGGACACCCGAGGAACCATGAGCCAACTACACCCAACCCTGAACGCCTACTTCGCGTCCCTCGGTGCCCACGACGCCGACACCTTTGTCGGGCTCCACAGTGCCGAGGCCGTGTTCCACGATCCAATCGCTCCAGAGCCGTTCCGAGGCCACGCTGCCCTTCGCGCCTTCTTCGAACAGGTCGGCGGCCTCTCCGAGACCCTGGAGGTCATTGACGTGGCGCTGCTGTTCAGCGGACCCACGACTTTTGCTGTGCAGTGGACTGCGTCCGCGACCCTGGCCGGATCCAAGAAGGCCGTTCGCTGGCCGTGTGTCACCAACTTCCAGCTCGACGGAGACGGTCGGATCTGCGCCGCGCTGGCAGTCTGGGACCACGAAGCGGCGATGCGCGACGTCATGCCGAGCTGAGGGCACTCCTTCGACCTTGCCAGCGATTTATAGTTGACTCTAAATTTAGAGTTGACTATAGATTTTCCATGAAGACCTTCTCTGACCTTCCGCTGCGCATCCAAAAACCCGCCCGCACTCGAGTCGCACTCGTCGAGGCCCTGCTCGAGCGGCTGGCGGAGCGCACCCTCGAACAGATCCCGGTGAGCGAGCTGGCCAAGGCCGCGGGCATCAGCCAGGCGACCTTCTTCAACTACTTCGGAACCAAGGGCGATCTGCTCACCCACTTCATCCAGCTCTGGTCGCTGCGAGTTGGCATTGTAACTCGCGAAGTCGAAGCCGAGCACGCCAGCGCTCTCGCCGCGATCGAGGCGCTCTTTGTCACCACAGCCGAGATGACGGCAGCCACACCCAGGGTCATGCTCGAGGTCATCGCCCACCAGGCCCGCATGCCGGCCGATCTACAGGTCGACCCCATCGATGACGCCGAGCGCCTGCACTACCTCGACGACGACCCCGATGCGCTGACGTTGCCAGACCGGGGTCTCGGCGCCCACCTCCCCAGGCTCCTCGGTCGTGCAGTAGCACAGGGAGAGCTGCCCGCTTCCACCCATGTCGACGAGCTCACCCTGGCCGTCGCGTCGGTGTTCTTCGGCGTTCCCCTGTTGCTGAGCGCCAGCCAACCCGACGCAATCGCCATCCTGTACCGCCGTCAACTCCAGCTGATCTGGGCGGGAGCCCGCGCCGCGGAGGTCACATGAACAGGAACACCTGGACCTGGCTGCTGCTCGGCATCGCAGTCACCGCGCTGGCGGGGAACCGCTTCAACGTGGGCCTGCTGGGCTGGGTCGTGGCCGTGCCGTGGCTGGTCTATCTGCGCCGCACCGAGGGTTGGCGCAGTCATCTGCTGTTCTTCGGCGCCCTCCAGATCGGCACCTTCCTCCAGATCGTCAAGATCGTCACCGAGCCATTACCCTGGTTCTTTGCGCTGATGTTCTCGATACCGATGGCCATTGGAGCCTTCCTCGCCTTTGCCCTGTTCGAAGCGCTGCGACGCCGACTATCAGACCGCTGGGGACTGGTGCTCTTCCCGGCGATCGCGGTCCTCTCGGACTGGTCGTCCGCCACCTTCTCGGAGATGGGCAGCTGGGGTGGACTGGCCTACACCCAGCTCGACAACCTGCCGCTGCTGCAGGTCACCTCGCTCTTCGGGCTGAGCGGCGTGGCGATGTTGCTCGCTGCGACCTCGGCTCTGTTTGCCGTGCTCATCGACACCGACCCGCGGGAGTGGAAGCGCGAGGCAGCAGCGCTCGCCGCGCTTGTCCTCGCCGCCCACATCTACGGCGCCTTCCGAATGTATCGACCCCTGCCAGGTCCACTGGTGACGGTCGCCGCCGTGGTCTCGGATGTCGCCTTGAGCGGCGGCGAGCTGCCCCCCGCGGACGAGCTCGCCGAGGCCAACGACCAGCTCTTCGAGCGTTCCCGGGTCGCGGCGGAGCGAGGTGCGGAGATCATCGTCTGGAACGAGGGTTCCACGGCGATCAACACCGACGATGAGCAGGCCTTCCTCGCTCGGGGGCAGGCGCTGGCCACCGAGCACGGCGTCGATCTGGTGCTCGCCTATGTGGTGCCTCTCGATGGCATGTCCCGCTTCGAGAACAAGTACGTCTGGCTCGGGCCGGAGGGACCGGTCGAGACCTACTTCAAGCACCACCCCGTTCCCGGCGAGGGCTCTGTCCGCGGCACCGAAGCCATCGCGGTCCACGCGCGCCCGTGGGGTCGCGCCGCAGGGGCTATCTGCTACGACTACGACTTCCCGCAGATGGGTGCCGCTCACGCCGCCCAGGACGCCGGGCTGGTGGTCGTGCCGTCGAGCGACTGGCGCGGCATCGACCCCTACCACACCCAGATGGCGTCGGTACGGGGCATCGAAGGCGGATTTTCGGTGCTACGCCCCGTGCGCTGGGCGACCAGCACTGCCTATGACGCCCTGGGCCGGGCACGGGGATCGATGAGCTGGTTCGAGGGAGAGCGCCTGATGCTGAGTCGAGTGCCTGCCACCCGAATTCCCACGTTATATGCCCGTATTGGGGACGTGCTGCCGGCCGGAGCGGGGCTACTCCTGCTCCTCGGGCTGCTCACCCTCGTGCGTCGCGTCTACAGATAGGAAACCCCAGTCATCTCCTGGGAGACCTGCCACAGTCGTGCAGCGTGCTCGTCGTTCAGGGCGTGGGCCGAGATCTTTGCCGGGCCGGGAGGACCGTTCATCTCGCGCCAGCGCTGCGGACCCCAGTAGTCCCCTCCCCGCACGTCCGGAGACACAGCAGCCAACAGCGTCGGGAGCGCGCCATCGGCCTGGGACTGGGCGAGGAAGGAGTTCAGGAAGTTGAAGAACCCCACATGTCGCTGGAGCTCGGTGGCCGACCAACCGGGGTGCGAAGCGGTGGCGAGCACATCGACGCTAGAGGCCTTCAAGCGCCGATCTAGCTCGAGGGTGAAGTGCAGGTTCGCGAGCTTGCTCTGACAATATGCCGACATCGCCGAGTAGCGCTTGTTGGCAAAGTTCAGGTCATCGAAGTCCATGCGGCCCTGGCGATGGCCCATGCTGGAGAGATTGACGACCCGGGCGCCGGGGGTGGCCTGGAGCATGGGCAGCAGCAGACCAGTGAGGGCGAAGTGGCCGAGGTGGTTGGTGCCGAACTGCAGTTCGAACCCATCCTTGGTCTTGCTGAACGGAGGCATCATCACGCCGGCGTTGTTGATGAGTAGATTCAGCTGCTCGTAGCGACTGGAGAACTCGGCGACGAAGGCTCGCACCGAGGAGAGATCGGAGAGATCCAGGGCCAAGAAGACCAGCTTTCCGGCCGGTGTTTCGCTCTGGATCTTCTCGATGGCGGCCTGGGCTTTGCTCTCGGTGCGGCAGGCGAGAATGACCTCGGCACCCCTAGAGGCGAGGGCCTTGGCGGTCTCGAAACCGAGTCCGGCGTTGGCTCCGGTGACCACGGCGATGCGGCCGCTCTGGTCAGGGATTTCGGCGACTGTGAACGTCTTGCTCATGAGAACCTCAACTTTAGAGACTGATGGTCTCTTAATAAGGAACCGCTGGTCTCTTGTCAAAGAAAAGATTAAGAGCACTCCATGACCTGGAAGCGAGCTCGAACCCCCGAGCAGAAACAACAGCGCCGCGCGGAAATCGTCGCCGCAGCGGCCGAGCTGCTGAAGGATCACGACCTCCAAGACGTGAGCCTCAACGCCATCGCGCGGGAGACCGGTCTCGCAAAGTCCAACATCTATCGGTACTTCAAGACCCGCGAAGAGGTGTTCCTCTCGCTGCTCTCCAACGACATCGCCGCGGCGGCAGCAGAGGGCGCCCGGCTGATCGACGAGCTCCCCGACTCCCCTACCGCCGAGCAGATCGCCGCGGTCCTCGTCCAGAGCATGGCCGGCACCCCGCGCCTGGTCGCCCTGCTCGGTCAGCTGACCTCGGTGATCGAGCGCAACGTGAGCGTCGAGGCCCTCATCGCCTTCAAGCTCGATGCAAAGGCCCAGGTCCAGCAGCAGTCCATCGCCCTGAGCGAGAGGGTCTCCTGGCTCGGACCAGAGGACGCCCTCCAGCTCACGTTCTTCATGATCTCGCTGATTCAGGGGCTGTGGCCGATCCACCGCCTCTCTGGAGTGGTGGCCAAGGCCATGGAACATCCCGACCTCCAGGGCTTGCACATCCCGTTCGAAGTGGCCCTGCACCGGGCGACCGCACTGATACTCAAGGGACTTGCCGCGGAGCGCGCCCAGTGAACGTCACCTGCTCCACCTGAGTTCGATCAGGATCCGCTCAGGATCTCGCGTCTAGAGGACCGGCACTCATAGCTGCACCGGGTCACAGCTCGGAGTCCCGCATGCAACGCCACATCTTGTTCCACTCGGTCCTCTTCGGGGCGGCGTTCGCCAGCTGCAACGGGGCCGACGATCCGATCGACTCCGACGAGCCCACCACCACCACGACGGCCGACACAGACACAGACACAGACAGCGACGCCGACACGGATGCAGACACCGACACCGACACCGTCGAGGATCCGGGAACAGCCCCCGTTGCTGTGGACGACGCTCTCAGCATCGACGAGGGCGAGCTCGTCGTCATCGCCATCCTCGACAACGACACCGACGTCGACGGGGACATCGACCGCGCAGCCGTCTCCGTCATCACCAATCCGGTCTACGGCCTGATGTCCGTGAACCCCGACGGCACCCTGGACTACCGCCACGACGGCTCGGACAGCGAGTATGACAGCATTGAGTACACCGTCGATGATCACCAAGGAAACACCTCGAATGTGGCGACCGTGAACATCGAGATCGAGGTCGTGAACGCGCTCCCTCTGGCCTATGACGACGGCTTCAACGGCGATGAGGGCCAGATCACCCAACTCGATCTGGCGGGCAATGACGTCGACATAGATGACGGCCTCGATCTGGCGTCGATCAACATCTTGAACCAGCCGAGCAACGGCACCTTGTTCCTCAATGGCGACGGCACCGCGGACTACACCCACGACGGCACCGAGACGCTGTGGGACTCGTTCACCTACACCATCGACGACCTGGCCGGACAGACCTCGAACGAGGGCGGGGTGGCGCTCACGATCAACCCAATCAACGACCTCCCAGTGGCCGTGGATGACGCTGCAAACGCCATAGAGGGCGACATCACCGTCCTCGATCTCGCCGCCAATGACTACGACGACGACGACGGACTGGACCTGTCCTCGATCGACATCGTCACGCCCCCCAGCGATGGAACCCTCACCGTCAATGCAAACGGAACCGTCGACTACGCCCACGTCGGTGGCACCGTGCTCCCCGACCAGTTCACGTACACCATTCAAGATGTGGCCGGCGCTGCGTCCGCTGAGGCCACAGTCTCGATCACCGTCGACCCGCCCTAGATCAATTTCACTCTCTACCCGCTTTTCCGTAACGGCTTCGGCGGACTCCGGTGTCCAACTGAGCACGGAGGGTCGAAGCATGAACCCGAACCGACGACGCCACTACCAAAACGAGGCTTTCCCCTTCGCCACGGAGCTCAAGGCCCTGGTCTGGACAACCGGTGTTCGAATGGCACTGTCGGGGCTGCTGTTCATCCCGAGCCCGGCTATCGCCGCCTGGCTGAGCTAACTCGAGGTCTTCCCTGCCGAATCCCCCAACCCGAACGGAGGGGGGATCGGGGGCGGCACCCACTCGGGAAGCGTCTGGAGCAGCCCGTTCCCGCAGCCGCCGGCACACTCTCCGGGCGCCTCCCACTCGCCGCCGCGCTCGCGGGTCAGGACCACCACGCCCCCTTCATAGATGTGCTCTCCGATCGCGGTCCCGTCGGGCCCAAACCGGGTCCAGGTGCCGGTGCGGTTGCCGTGTGCGAAGGGACCACTCTCACGCAGATACCCCTGACCGTACAGCTTCCAGACGCCGACCTGCTCGCCATCCCGGTAGCTGCCCTCGGACTGAAGCTGGCCACGCTCGCTCCAGGTCACCCAGCGGCCGATCTGCTCGCCGGCGCGATACCTACCGGAAGAGGCCTTCTTCCCGTTGTCATGCCAGCTCGTACAGAGCCCTTCCCGAGCCCCCTGCGCATACTCGCACACCCCGGCAGATTGGCCATTGGGCATCCACTCCCGCGAGACGCCTTCCAGCTGGCCGTGAACGTAGTGCCGATCCGAGAGCAGCTGGCCGTTCCGTGCCCAGGTGCGATTTCGTCCGTGCAGCACCCCCAACACCGACATGCTGGCGGACTCCTGCTGACCGTCCTCGAAGAAATGCTCACAGGCTCCCTGGGCAAGATCCTGGTCAAAGCCGCACTCCGAGGCCAGCTGACCGTTCAGATGCCAGGTTCGCTGCAGCCCCTGTTTCTTGCCTCGGTCGAGGCTCCGCTCCTCGACGAGCAAGGAGCCGAGGTGAACGGTCCACTGGCCGTCGGGAACGCCAAGGACATAGGAACCATCGAGGCGCTTGCCATCCTCGATCTCAGTCCAGACACCCTCTCGGATTCCAGCTCGCATCTCTCCCCGAAACTGGAGTTCTCCGGCCGTGTTCCAGGCCTCCTGCAGGCCCTCGATGGTGCCGCGAACGTAGGTCGCCCGGGTGAGCTGCTGACCGCTCCTATCATAGGTTTCCGTTACGCCATGCAGCAGATCGAGGTCCCAGTCCTGGAGGGAGAGGAGCTGCCCTTCGGGAGTGCTGTGGCGGAAGGTCCCCTGGCGCTTGCCATGCACGTACTGACCCTCTCGAAGGATCCCGTCGCGAACGTCCCAGAACGGCCCGTGCGAGACGCTCCTATGCAGCCCATAGCGGGCGACCTCCTTCCCTTCTCGGGTGAAGACCCACTCCCCGATACGATCGTCGCCGACGAGCTCTCCGGCGGCATAGAGGTTGCCGTCCTCGGGCAGCATCGCGTAGCCGTGGATCCGCCCCATGTCGTAGGTCTTCAGCCACTGCAGCTCCCCCGTCGCGTCGTGGAGCTGACTCACGCCGTGTCGCGTTCCGCCGAGGTAGGTCTGCTGCAGCACCTCCCCGCTGCCGTTCTTCATGGTCCAGCTGCCCTCGCGACGCCCGCCCTCATAGGTGCCTCGAGCTGGTCCTCCCGAGTCGGGCTCGAGCCAGGGACCCTGTCTCTTTCCTGCCTCATACAGGCCCTCCTCCACGAGCCGACCCAGGTACATCCTACGATACGGGCCATGCAGGATCCCGGCTTCGTACCAGGACTCTTCCTCTCCGTTCCCGAGGACCAGCTTGCGCCCATCCAGCTGCCCCCGCGAGTAGGTGTGCTCGGAGGTGAGGGCGCCGTCGCCGGAATAGAAACACCACAGGCCATGCCGCTTGCCGGCGCGGTTCCTACCCTGCGCCGAGATCTGCTTGTCGAAGTGAGCGCGTTCGCTGTGCACACCTCGCTCTGGGGTGCTCGGGCACTCGGGTGTAGTGGCAAGGGCGACTGTGGCGAGGAAGAGGATCATGGCTGTCTCCGCAGGTGAGAGACATCGCCAACGCGTCTTTGTTCCTCTGCCGTCAGCGGACCTGAAGCGGCTCTGGATACTCGTCGTCGGTCAACTCGGTGTCGTCGTGCCAGGTCTCGTCGAGCGTGATGGTCGCAAAGTTCACGAATCCGACGATGGGAGCGCGCACGAACAGCTCCAGCCAGAGTTGATCTTTCTTGCCGAAGAACTCCCCTTTCGCGCGGATCAGGTTCCCATCCAGCTCCGTCTCGACCCACACCTCCGGGGCCTCGATGGTGATGCCGGAGATCTCGTAGAACGCCGGCCCCTCGAGGGTGATCGAGCCGTTTGTGAGAATCCCGTCGAACCAGACATCGGCGCACTGGCTCTCGCCGCAGGGAACCAGATCCACCCAGAGCGCGGCGTCGTACACGGTGACCTGGGGCTTGAGTTCCTCGGAGACAAACTCCCCGGCGAAGCTGACGGCGTCGACCACGTCGATGGTCTCGCCATTCCATGCGGAGGAGGCGCAGCCCGAGAGGCAGATGATGATGCACATGCCGACGGCTGACCTCAACGGCCACCTCCTGAGATTAAGCGTCTGAGCCTCAATCGGCAGGGATCGAGCCGCCTTGAGGCCTCCTGCACTCGCTGCCGGGGTCAGATGGTGTTGTGCGGCTGGCACACGTCGGGACAGGCGTCTCGATGCCAAACACAGACCTGGAGTGGCCGCACAAAGTCACGGTCGTCTCGACGCAGACCGACCGGAAATCGGCTGTCTTGTTTTCCGTCTCTGAGCCCTTGCCGTTGCACGCGAACAGCACCATAAAAGGGACACCCTCCAATGGTCCGAGGCCAGCCCCGCAGAAGGCATTGCGTCGCAGATCGGACTCGCCACAGGGGTTGAACAGCGATGGACGAGCCCGGCGACACACTCAGCGACGTAAGACCACAGCGAATCAGCCATATCTCCGCGTTGCACCAGCAACTACCCGACGATCTCGTCGACGAGTCGCTGCGTCGACTCGGTTCCATCGCGCTGGCGATGGCGGCCCTGTATTCGGTGACCGTCATCACCGGCGAGATCTTCTCGGTGGCGCTCCCGCTTCGGCTCACCGGAACCAGCTTCTCGGTGGCCACGCGCCTGTTCTTCATCGCGATCTCGACGGCGATGTTCTTCGTCGCCCGCTCCAACCGGCTCGGGCGATGGCTCAAGAGCGACCTCGGCGTCCTCTACGAGGTGATCGGAGCGGTAGCCATCGTCGCGGTCGAGGTCAGCATCCTCGACGGCTACGACATCCACATCGGGCCCACCTCCACGGTCGTGATCTGGCTGATGCTGGTCCGACTCATGGTGCCGATGGCCCTCTTTCGAGCCACGATCGCCACCGGCACCGCTGCCGCTGCCGCCATGGCTGCCCGGATCTGGCTGGCAGAGCTCGATCCGGACGTCGACCTCTGGCTGATCAGCGGAATGATGGAGATCACGTTTGGCGCGGCGTTGATCGCCGTGTATGCCTCCCGCAGCGTCTATCACCTGGGCACGTCGGTCACCCAAGCCCGAGAGCTCGGGGCCTATCAGCTCGAGCAGATGCTGGGTCGGGGAGGAATGGGCGAGGTCTGGAGCGCGAGCCATCGCATGCTGAAGCGACCAGCGGCCATCAAGCTGATCCGTCCAGACGCCCTCGGCCCGCGAGCGGCCGTCTCTCCGGCAGCGACCCGAGAGCGCTTCGAGCGCGAGGCGCAGATCACCGCATCGCTCCGCTCCACCCACACCATCCAGCTCTACGACTACGGCCAGACCGACGACGGCTCGTTCTACTACGTGATGGAGCTGCTGGATGGCATCGATCTGGCAACCCTGGTCGAAAAGTACGGCCCCATTCCCGCAGAGCGCGCCGTGCACCTGTTGTGGCAGGTCTGTCACTCCCTCGCCGACGCCCATGACAAGGGCATGATCCACCGCGACATCAAACCCGCGAACATTTTTTTGTGCAAGCTCGGGCCCGACTACGACTTCATCAAGGTGCTCGACTTCGGCTTGGTGAAAGAGACCGGCACACCTGGGGACTCCGATCTGACAGCGGACACGACCGTCGGCAGCCCGGCCTTCATGGCGCCAGAGCTCGCCACCCACAGCCACGCCATCGGTCCCTACACCGACATCTATATGCTGGGATGTGTAGGTTACTGGCTGCTCAGCGGCGAGTTGGTGTTCACTGGTGCGACCCCCGTCTCGGTCCTGTGCAAACACATCAGCGACGAACCGGTGCCGGTGTCCCGGCGAACCGAGCTCGATGTTCCACCCGACCTCGAGCAGCTGATCATGGACTGCCTGGCCAAGGACCCGAACGCCCGTCCGAGCAGCGTGCTCGAGGTCCAGGAGCGGCTGGAGGAGTTGGTCCTGCAGCGGCCCTGGAACGGGAGGCGCGGTCGAGCCTGGTGGGAGAAACACCGGCCGAGCAGCCACTGAAGCTATCCGCGCTCGCGACGGGCGAGAGCGAGCATCGCCAGAGCGCCCCAGAACGTCAGACCGGTCCCAGAGACGTGGCTGCAGCCGGTTTCTTCAATCTGGCAGGCATCCCCGACATCGTCGCGGTCGGTGTCGAGTTGATCCGGATTGAGGTCGTCGGGGCAGTTGTCGCAAACATCGCCAAGCCCGTCGCCATCGCTGTCGACGTTCTCGTCGCTGCTCCTGGCATAGCAAAAGTCGCAAACGTCACCGAAGCCATCATCGTCGTAGTCCTTCTGGTCGTTGGTGATTTGCGGGCAGTTGTCGCAGGCATCTCCGAACAAGTCGTCATCTTCGTCCGCCTGATCGAAGTTGGCTGTCCCCAGGCAGTTGTCGCACACGTCGCCGACTCCGTCGCTGTCCTCATCCTCCTGGTTGGGGTTGGCGTATCTCGGACAGTTGTCTTCCTCGTCGAGGAACCCGTCCAGATCGGCATCCTGAGCGATTGCGACTGCGGGGATCAAAAGGACGGCAAGGACGGCAAACAGGCGGGCCACTGGCAACTCCAAGTCCCGCACAACATAGCCGGGCTCCAACAGTTCCCCAGCACTCCCGATACCTAGCCCGGCGCATCTCCCCGCAGTGCCGTGCCTGCAGCGCCCAAGGCATCCCCTGCAGCGGGCCCGAGCTCGAGCTCGAGTTGTTGTTGTACCCCCTCCCACGCCGGCAAGATCTGCTTCAATAGCCCAGTTCCAGCCGTGGTGATCACGAGCGGACGACGCTTCCCGACCGCTCTGCCGCGCCCCAGCCAGCCAGCGTCGAGCAGTGGTCCGACATTGCGACTCACCGCCGATCGCTCCAGATCGAGCAGACGCGCCAGATCCGCCTGCGTCAGCTCTCCGCAGCCGGCCACCGCCACGAGCAGGTGCATCTGGGTGGAGCGAATGCCCCAAGGGCGCAGGGCATCGTCGAAGCGACGAGTGATGAGTCTCGAGACCCGCCGTGCCTTGAGGGCGAGGCATCGCCCAGGAAGCGAGCGCAGGTCCTTGGTTTGATCGGAATCCATGCTCCTCAAGATAGCGGATCCTGGTCGACAGCATCCATATGGTGTATATACATCATAACGGAGGTGTTGTTTGATCGCGGACAAAGAAGCCCAGGCCGTCCTGGAGCGGGCATGGGAAGCTCACGGTGGTCTGCACCGCTGGAGAGAGGTGCGGCGAGTGGACGTTCGACTCTCGTGCGGCGGGCCGGCGTTCTGGGCCAAGGGCAAGGGCCTGTCGGTGGGCAGACCCCAGAAGGCCCAGGTCTGGACAAACGAAACTCGAACTCGAATCTCACCTTTCGCCAACGTCGATGGGACCACGGGGGAGTACACGCCCCAGCGCCTGGTGATCGAGGACGGCGAGGGAAAAGCCATCCTCACCCACGACGACCCGGAGGTCTTCCGCACCATGGGCAGGCGCCTGCTTCCGTGGACCCAGTCCGCCATGCTGTATTTCATCGGTTATGCCCTACACAATTACCTCACTCTTCCGTTCTCCTTGGCGTCACCGGGCACCAAGATCGAGTCCGTAGATCCCGTCGGAGAGTGGCCTGGCATCCAAGTGACCTACCCCGAGGGATTGGTCACCCACTGTCCGGTGGAGCGGTTCTGGTTTGGAGCCGACGGACGGATCGCCCGCCACGACTACAACGCCGAGCCCGTCGGACCGGTGGCCACGGCCGCTCACTACTCTTCGGACTACTTCGAGGCCGACGGCTTCTCCTTCGCGCATACCCGGCGGATCAAGCTGCGTATTGCTTCGACGCCTCTCCACTTCGTCCAGGTCATCTGGGCGGACATCCACGAGGCGCGGGTTCATGGCTGAGGACCTCAAATTTCCCGTCGATCGCGCACTATTCCCGTTCACCTCGCACTTCGCCGACATCGAAGGGCATCGGGTCCACTACCTCGACGAGGGGGAGGGTCCGGTCCTGTTGATGCTGCACGGCAATCCCTCGTGGTCCTTCGTCTACCGGAAGCTGATTCGCCTTCTTTGCGGTCAGCATCGCTGCGTGGCGATGGACTATCCGGGCTACGGCCTGAGCGTTGCAGCGCCGGGAACTGACTTCTCACCCGCACTGTTCAGCCAGGTGGTCGAGGGTCTCGTGGACCGGCTCGAGCTGAGAGACGTAGTGGTGTTCTGCCAGGACTGGGCAGGACCCGTGGGTCTGGGTTTCGCCGGTCGTCGCCCCGACCTCATCGCCGGGCTGGTGATCGGAAACACCTGGGCCTGGCCCCTGCTAGACGACAGCAGGGTCCGTCGGTTCAGCGGGTTGATGGGGGGCTGGGTCGGACGTGGGATGGCCTTTGGCTTCAACGGCGTGGTCCGTTTCTTCATGCGGGAGGGCATCCGATCGGGCTTGAGTCGCGACGAGCTGGCGATGTACCTGGCACCCTTCGCTCACCGACCGTCGCGGAGCATGTCCTGGCAAGGCCCGCGGGCCCTGATCGCCGAGGCCGAGTACCTGGAGAGCGTCCAAGAAGGCTTGGAGAACCTGGCCACCAAGCCGGTCTTGTTTCCGTGGGCGGGCAGGGACTTCGCGTTCGGAGAGTCCTATCTGGAGCGCTTCAAGGTGGCGCTGCCCAACCACACGGTGCTGCCCCTGCCCGCCGCCGGACACTTCTGGCAGGAGGATGCCGCCGAGCGGGTCGCGCCGGCGGTTGAGCAGCTGGTAGCACGAGTCTGACACGTCGCCCGTCGTTGGGGTCTGACACGTCGTTGGTCGTTGGGGTCTGACACGTCGTTGGTCGTTGGGGTCTGACACGTCGCCCGTCGTTGGGGTCTGACACGTCGTTGGTCGTTGGGGTCTGACACGTCGTTGGTCGCTCGGGTCTGACACGTCGGTGGTCGTTGGGGTCTGACACGTCGTTGGTCGTTGGGGTCTGACACGTCGTCGGTCGTTGGGAGCAGAACCGAGGACTGAGGCTCCATTCTGTGCCGGTTGGGCAATTGCCTGGAACCGCGACAGCCGCCCGCAGTCCAAGGTCCCATGTGCTCCGTATTGTTCTTCTTTCCGACCGACCTGTTCATCTGCCCGCTGGCCATCTCGGCTTTGTGCGGGCCATCGCTTCCTGCCCTCGGGCTGGCCGCCGCTGGGGCCGCCGCCGGCAGCATGGTGTGGACCTCGCTCTCCCGTGGGACCGACCCGGGCACGCAAGTGCCGTGGTGGCCTGTGTTTGCCGCTCCAGCACTGCTCGTCGCTGCGAGCCCTTGGTGGTCCTGGGTTCCCGTCTACGCGACCTTTCTCGTGTCACCGGCTCTCGCGGTGTTGATCACGCTGGCAGTGCTCGGCTGGGCGCGGCGAACCGGCAGGCCGCCGAACCTGGCTGGGTGGCTCCTCGGGCCGTGCATCGCGGCATGTGCTTCGATCCTGCTGGCGGACCTCCTCTTGTATGCGCCTCCACGCCTGCCCCTTCCTGACGCACACGCTGCGATGGAGTACTCCGTCCCGGTGCACCGCACGCTCGTCGCGATGTGCATCGGTCTGGTCGGAACGGGAGCGGTCCTCGCCCTGTCGAGCTTCCACCACCAGGCACGGAGGTGCGGACACGGGCCACGGCTTGCTCTGCTCGGCGTGTTGATGATGTGCTCCGGGGGTCTGGCAGAGTGTACCCGCGCCTTGCTCATCACCTGGCTGCAAGGGGACTTCCCAGCGGCAGAACAAGCCTGGGCAATGCGCGGAGCGCTCCTCACAGCGATGGTCCTCGTCGCCGTCGTGGTTCCAATAGCAGCCCGGCTCTTCGCTGTGCCGCCGGGACCGGCCCACAACAGAGGAAACGCCATCGCGCTCGTGATGTTGGCGGTGTTGTCCGCAACCTGCGCGCTCGGCGTGCACCGGACGAAGCTGGCGCTACAGCCCTTCGCGGACGGACCCGTCTCGCTCACGCAGGAGCCGAGCTGCCCGGTGGGCACCTGTCTCCGCCCCCATGGTGTGAGGAGCCCGTATTCCTACCCTCCTCGGACTGCGGAGGCGTGGATGGCGTTCACGCCTGAGCTCGCGGTGATCGACGCCACTCTTCAAACAGCGGAACCGGTCAGGAAGACGGACTGAGCAGGCCGCGAAAGGAGGTCTCGACGGCGTCGTAGATGAGTGCCCAGTCCGCATCATCGCCGACGCGAGTCGCTCCGAAGACCGCGATCCGACGGGACCGCACCAGCAGGTAGTGCGCCCCAGCAATATGGAGGTTCATCAGGGTGAACGCCGACTGTGGCAGCTCCAGTGGGGCCAGGCGAGCCTGGAGTTCCACCGCCCACTGCTCGCGGACCTCCTCGAGCACCGCGAGGAGCGGATGATCGGCCGCCATCTCCCAAGCCAGGAGCTGCAGGGTGACCGGTCGCCGTCGCAGGGCAGCGACGTAGCGCTCGAGAAGAACCCGAGCGAGGCGCGCGTGGTCGGGCTCCCGGAGCAGTTCTTCGTCGGGTCCCAGGACCTCGCTCGAGGTGGGCCAGAAGTCCTGGGTCCGCGCCCAGTGGCCCACCAGTCCGTCGAGGCCATCGTAGTACCGATAGATCAGGACCTTGTCGACGCCGGCGCGGCGGGCCACCGCGTTCACCCCGAGTCCGGGAACGCCCTTCTCGCGCAGCAGATCGCCGACCGCATCCACCAGGCGGCGCTCCACTCCAGGTCGATCGTGCTTCGTCACGCCTCTCCCTAACCCAGGACCTCCTCGATGGATCGGCGCGGACTGGCGAAAGGCGGCTTGCGGTGCACAGATCTCCCGATGCGGAAGATCATCTGCACCCCCTGATCTGGATCTCGCACCAGCTCCTCCAAGAGCGGCCCCCAGGTGGGAGCGCGGCCGAGCACTTCGTCGCGATCCTGTTGCTCGGGCAGCTGGTTCAGAGGTTGGGTGGCCAGGCCCTGGCTCGTCGCCCACAGGGCCAAGCGCTGGTAGATCCTGCCCGCGGCGAGCTGCTGACTTCGGTCGTAGCGGTCGACGGTGCCCAGGATCACGAACGCCGATGCGGTGAGCTGCCGCTTCTCGGTCGCCTTGTACCAGTACTCCCCCGCCGCGTCCGCCTCCGGGCCCTTTCCTGTTCGACCAAAAGCCCTGATCAACCAGGGATTGCCGGTGGCGGCCAACGTCACTCCGTCTCGATGAGCCTCGATGTCCTTGGCCTTGTGTCTGTACCAATGGTGCCCGTCGGCGCTCATCTCGGCGTCGGCGTTGATCGCTGCGGTCGCGTCGAGGGTTCCCCGGCGGACCACCTCCATCGAGGCGGGATCGTCGACGACAGTGAGGCGCACGTCGGGCTCGTCCAAGAGCCACGCAAGCACCTTCCTCAATCCAGGTATCTCCTCTCCTTCCTCGTATTCGCCGCGATCGGTGTGGCGGCACGGGATCACCTCACACAGCGGGTCGTCGACGGGGTCCGTAGCGGACAACTCGAGGCGGGCCACGAGGGTCGGGTCGGAGGGATCTGGGAGGAGGTCGACCGCGGCATGCAGCCCGAACATTGCCGCGGCACGAACGGCATTCTCGACCCCGCAGCCCACGCCCAGGTGGAGCTCGCGACGCAGGCCGTCCATTGCCCCGAGGTTCCGGTCGAGGTCGGCGAACACATCGATGCGATCGGGATCGACGCGGAAACGCCACGGCTGCGTGTTGTGGGGATTGGCGGCGAGGAGAGCCGCCGCGGCTGCGAGCATCTCCGGTCGCGTCTCGTCGAGGGCGGGCCACTCCCATGGCGTGTAGGCGTCTCGAGCGTAGTCGGGAAACCGGCTGCAGTCGTTGGGGGCTGCGCAGGCTACCGCGGCCATTGCGCCGCTGGAGAGCAGGAAACGGCGCCGGCTGAGGGCGTCGAGCAGGGTCGGGATGTTCATGAGGCTCCTGATGTCACCAGATGGTGACACTTGATATCACCACCCGGTGACATTGGCAAGCTCGGCCCAACGACGGGCGACGTGTCAGACCCCAACGACGGGCGACGTGTCTGACCCCAACGACGGGCGACGTGTCTGACCCCAACGACGGGCGACGTGTCTGACCCCAACGACCAACGACGTGTCTGACCCCAACGACCAACGACGTGTCTGACCCCAACGACCG
>PJEL010002635.1_pt1 | contig 16202 bp, 10 predicted proteins | sample 1853271 | NCBI WGS metagenome assembly PJEL01 (sample SAMN08108733, study PRJNA415343) | Invertebrate metagenome, whole genome shotgun sequencing project. | host: Globobulimina | place: Sweden: Gullmar Fjord | collected 2015-08
CGCACGTACCTTTATATGGATGATGCTTACAAGCGATATAATATGAGTAAATCACAGCGCCAGCTTATGGGGGCTTGGGATAAAATGTACCCCGTAGATACTTGGGAGTGTAGGAGATCAAAGAAAATTACTAGCCTGCAAGAAAGTAATAATAATGTGGTCAAAAGCCGATGTCAATCTGCTGGAATTTGGTGATGGGGTAAGCTAGGGCTGCCATTTTTAGACACTGTTTGTTGCTATGAAAGGGTCATTTAGCACAAAAGAGATATTAGCTATTATAGTGAATTGGAGATATTGGAATATATTTCGTATCGATAACATTGGAATTCACCGGGCGTTTTGGGTGCAGCCATAAAACTTCCGGTGCAATGAGGTGTGATACCCGTTCCACTTGAAGATGCATGATTCAGCTGGAATTCAATAACGCAGCATAAAGCGTTTCTGAACCAGCCTCTAGGGAAAGTCTGAGCAAATCATACTCTGCGATACATTTCTTTTTAAGGGCGCTACATGGATGTAGCTTATTAGAGAATGCAGGAGCATATTCTCCTGAATGACCCTTAATAAAAAATGTGTCTTAATTATGAATTGCTCAGACTTCCTGAAACGAGCAACTTCAAGTGGAGCGGGTATAAAAGTGATTTGGATTTACAGTAGACCATGCGCACCCGCAACTCCACCAAAAATTGCAAGTAAACTAATTAGCAACAGTACGATATGCATTAGTTGTAAAATAAAAAATGATTTTTCTGGGTTTGCTTGGGCTTTTAGATGAAACCATTTATGTAAAAATAGTGGCTCTAGGACAAATAATACCAGCGTAAATACAAACCACACAAATATCATCAAGTACGTCCACCATGACATAGTTAACCAACCACCCATAACATGCAGCATGTAAAAACCTGACATACCCGCCAGTAACGTTGTAAGTTTTGATTGGAAACTAAATTTACTTTCTAGTAATTCGAAAGTTTTTAGCCTTTCTTCAGGAGCCTGGGATTTTCTTATTGCTGGAATTAGAACGGTTGTAACAAAGGCAACCCCTCCAATCCACAATACGACTGCAATAACATGTAAAACTCTTGCGATTACGAAATTCTGATAATTCATATTGAAACTACTAACGTCTTGTTAAAAATTTTAGCTTGTGTGTATTTGAGCATTGTAGCCTACTCAGTGTTATGAGGAGGTGCCCACTAAAACGGGGGAACTTCACAGTCCGACTTTAACGCCTGTTTAGGTAAATGTTTATTAGTCTTTGCTCGGCCAAAATATTTCAAAAATAAAATCCATAAAAGAATCAATATTTTCCTCTTTTTGCTGTTTTTCCCTAGCCTTCTGTCTTTTTAGAACACATTGATTATATATATGATCAATTGATGCGCCTGAGTTAGCATTGTTTTTTTCATATGCCAACTTCCTACATTCATGAATATCACTATTTGAGCTCCCCTGATTACTACATGCGGAGAGTAGAACTATAATCCAAACTAGAAATATCATTTTCATAAATACAACATCCATGTGCGAATAAAAAAAAATTTACCTAACAGCTTATTGGGAGGTTTGGTACCTTATTTAAACAAGCTGCCATGCCTACTTTTATAATTTAATGAGTTCAACCATAAAGGTTAGTGCAATGATTTTCAAGGCATTAACAAGAACTAGGTTTTATGCCCTAAGTTGAAAGAAGGCACTATGCCTTCCTTCTCTCAAAAGTGTAACCCTCTGGTAGAACTGTACATAGACTTAGTTAAGGAACAGACCTATTTCATTAGAAAATATATGGGAACATTTTTAACTGTAATGTCGGCAATGCCCACCAAGTTGCCATAAAACATAAGGCGTTGAGTGCCTATTTTTTGAAATAGGGTTAACAGTCACTATTGCCGCAAAGCATTGATGAAGGTTGCGGATTGACTATCAGACACTTTGCCTAGTCACATCTCGATGGCAGTAATAACTTTGGCTTTATAAAGATGCACTCTCTATTGTCGCTTCTAACAGCACTTTAGGAGATTCCTACATTGTATCGTGGTAATAAAAAAGCCAATCGATTACGTGATTGGCTTTGCACTATATCTTTATCAAGGATTGAATACAGGCAGAAAACTTTATACTGTGTTGTTAAAAATAATAACCAAAATTAATATTTAAACGACTATTGGTTTCATCACTATCTCCAGCCAGGCTGCCACCAAGAAATGGTTGATTCTGTCCAATAGCATAATCAATTAAGGTATATAAATTACCTGATGTAACCATTACGCCCGTTACGTTCATCATAGTATCTTCTTTTAAACCGCCTGATTTATCGGTCATTAAATTATAATCGTTGTAAAAGGTTAGGTTGGTAATTGGTCCTATTGTTACGGGTAAAGAATAGGATAGATTCATGTTATAAATTGTAGCGGATGCAGGAATAGTATCGTAAAAGGCGTAGGCACCAACCGTAACAAAATCAGAGCCATCATCTAGATCATATTCATAATCAGTGTACTGAAACATAAAACCAAAGTTATTTATGTTGCCTTTAGTATGAATGGCATAAGCATTATGATCACCAGCATTACCATCTTCACCTTCAATACCGCCTGATAATACTGAAGCACCTACCTCAAAATTATCAAATTTATATGCATAACGAAGATTAAAGGTACTATCATCGGCAAGGCCTTGTTGAGGAGTATCATATATTCCTTCGCCAGGATTTCTTGTGCCGACAATGTCATAAGAATAGCGACCGGTTTTATCACCGACATAACCGTCGATGCCGCCCATCTCATCTGTTTTGAAAAATGCGATGCGTATATCGTGCTTGTCATAATCTCCAATGAACGATAAACCTGCATCGTAATCATCTTCTAATCCGACGTAAAAATTGGTACTAAAAAAGAAGCTGTTTGAATTATACGTTAGGTTACCGAAAGGGACTTGTGTAATACCTACTTGTCCTTGCCAATTATCATCAAACTGATAGGCAACGTATGCATGATGAACTGCGTCCATGTATTGATACCAGCGATATTGTGCGGATAATGTTATATCACCAATAGTGCCGTTAAAATCTAAACGGAAAACATCAAAATCAAAATCTCCGCCACGATCTTTATCATCTTCGTCATAATCTTTAATGCCGTATTGGAAGCGCACAGCACCACCGACTTTAATCGATGCGTCTTTGGCTTCTTTGTCTGTAGCCAACTGTTGCTTAATTTCCTTAAGCTCTTGTTTGACTTCATCCAACTCGGTTAATTCAGCAGCATTCGCCATTATGGAAAATGAAGTAGAGGCAACTATCGCCATTGCTATTGATGAAATTTTCATGGGTATTATCCTGTTTTTTAATAGTTTTAATTAAGGGTAACGCGTTTTTTTTCTATCGTTAACCATCGACAACAGTCATTGCTGTCGATGGTTGTGGTAGTGACTTTCAGAATGGGTGTTTATGATTTAGCTAGGTAAGAACTCTTTGCCCCATCCAGTGCCAGCGATTTTATTGTCAATCATTGATTGAATCTTTTCGTCGCTGTAACCAATACTTTCAAGTACTGTTTTTGTTGAATGACCAAAACGTTCAGTTTCAGGCTGAGCCAAAATAGATGCCTCAGTAGGGCGGATTGAATAGTGATCGATCAAGGTAACACGATGGCCACTTGGATGATTATTGTAAGTTGAGAAGGCATAACTGCCACGGTCTATACCCACAGTACCATCTGCTTCGCGGGTATATTGATCGCGCAACTCTTCAATACTCATAGGTTGAACGGCAGGAAGACCAGCATGACGTAGCTTCTGTGCCCAGTTTTCGGCTGACTCTTTACTAAAAGCGTCACTAAGGAAGTCGCTGATGCAATCTACTTGGCTGATACCAGATAATCCGTCAACTGTTTCAAGTATTGCTAATTGATCACTATCGGAATCAAGGTAAACCCAACCGTCATTAGCCTGATAAAAATGTGATAGCGCATCATTACCTAATACTTCACGACCTGATGCTTCATCAAATGGACCGCGATCTTTATAATCAAAGGCAAATTTAACTTGAGCTAAATTTGTTACTGCAGAGAGTGAGGTTCTTGCTCTAGATATTTCACCGGTTTTTTGTTTGTGATAAAGCGATAGCGCCATGCCTAAACCGCCAGCAAAACCACAGTTAACGTCTAGCGTACCTAAGTGAGCATGTTCTTCAGGTGTTTTATTACCACCAAATCGACTCATTATTCCACTGTTGGCCTGAATAATATCATCGTAGCCGATGTAGTCAGTTTTAGGACCTCGTTTCGGGCCACCTAAGCAATCTAAGCGGCAGAATAAAACGCCTGGATTTATCGCCTGCAAGCTTTCATTGTCTAAACCAAGTGGTTTCATTTGACGCTCTGGCGCGTTAATAACAACAAGATCAACGGATTTCACCAGCAGCTCAAAAGCTTCTCTACCTTCATCGGTATTAATATTAACAAGGGCGCTTTTTTTACCAATATTGGTTTGGAAGGTAAAAAATGTACCAATCAAAGGATCGTAAAGTGGTGTGACAGGATCGAGCTTTATAACCTCGGCGCCAAAACGGCCTAAAAACGCAGTAGAGTGAGGGCCAGCGATAACATTAGTCAAATCTAAGATTCGCACACCATCTAACCAACCGTGTTGAGACTGCGTATCGATATTTTTTCCGGTAGGTCTTACGACGACTTCATTATTGGCAACCGAGACTAACTGCGATATGGCTTGATCAAAATTAACGTCTTTGCGCGGTTTTGGCGTTAACATTTGACTCACCGACTCTTCTAACCAAGCAATAGGGCCCGGTTGTTTCATCACGCCATATTGCGGGTCTTCTACTTCAACGATGAGCCCAGAGGCATTACAATGTTCGCTGTTTACCCATTCTTGTGTGGTGCGATGTGGCGCTCCTGGAATTTGTCCTTCTCCGAAAACAACACCCCATTCTTCGGATGTTTTAGTTAAAAAGACTCTTTTCATTTTAGTGGAAATGATGTCAGCCCATTTCTTCGGTAGAGGGTAAACACCGATGGAGGTTTCACCATCCCACTCGTTAATAGGTAAGTGGAGGTCTTTAACTTCAGGTAAACCTTCGGCTCTTAGCTCATCATAGATCCCCATTGCTTTTAAACAGCGGCTAGCATGGTTACGATGCGACGGACATACAACATAGAAGAATCGGCCATCACGACATTGGTAGGTGCGATAAAATGGGTCTAGGTATTCTTGCAAATCCTGATAACTAAGATCCATTTCAATGTTGTTTTCTTTGCGATGGGCAATTTCATGTTCACGCATGGTTAGGTAACGATCTGGTGTGTTTTCAATGACTACCGAGTTATATGATAAACCTTCCATTAAGGCGGCAACGATAGGTACTTCAACATGATCTCCGCGACCTGATTTTTCACGCGATAATAAGGACATAACCACAGAGCTTGCTGCTAGCGTAGTAGCATACGATGAGCCGAGCGCTAAAGGTGAGAAGCTTGGATTTAACCCCATGAGAACACGATTGAATCCCATATCGGTAAATGCACCGGATGCCGCTGCGACGATAGCTTCTGTAGCTTTCCATTCTTTACGAAGTTGATCGTTACTGGCAAAGCCTGGTAGTGATACGGTAATTAATTCCGGACGCTTTTCGCGTAACTCTTGAAAATTAATACCTAAACGATTCATTACATTTGGGGTAAAACTTTCAAGTACCACATCGGCATTCTCAATTAAGGCCAAGGCTTGATTAAGTCCCGTTTCTGATTTCAAATCTATGCGTAAACTGCTTTTATTACGATTTAAAATGGCATTGGCCGGATGATCCCATTGTGGACCTTTTGGTGGATCTATATGGATAACCGTAGCACCTAAGTCGGCAAGAATCATCGCGACAGCTGGTCCAGCAATTTGCTGGCCAAAATCAATAACGCGCACGCCGACTAACGGTAAATTATTTTTCATATTAAATTGTCCTTATGGCTCTTTTACTATTGATCCCTGACTGTGTTGGACTTGAAAATTTGTCCATACTGTTGAGAATCACTTTTAACGAAATTCAAATGATTGATTTAAATTTCGTTATTTATTAAATGGTTATACCCACTTTACTATCGGTTTAGGTCTATGGGTTATTCGGTTGGTTGATAATATGACGTCTTTAGAAAGTGAACCAGCAATAAAAAACGCCCCAAAGGTATAATTTTATTTATGGATAATTAAGGCTGTTTAGAGGACAAAGAATAAAAAATAGCGTGAAGAAATTATGGCGTTAATAAAAGATGAGCGGTGTGAATTGAAGTGAGTTTTACTGTAGGCAAGTTTACATACATCCCTGTATAACGTGCTAGAGAATAACAATTATTGTTGTGCTACTTCCTCTAATAACCAATTTCTGAAAATATCAGCATGGGGATGTCTAGCCTGCGACCGGCTATAAACTAAATAAAAGGCTTCATCGGTTGCGACTCTTTGTTCAAAAGGTACAACCAAACGGCCTGACTTTATCATACCGTCGACTAAGCTTGTGCGCCCGAGGGCTAATCCTTCGCCTTGTGCAGCCATTTCAAGTGCCGTTATTAACGTGTCAAATTGAAAACCTTGACTTAGTTTTATGTGTTCATGATTGGTTTGATTTAGCCAATGCCCCCAACCTTCTTCATAACCTATAACGTGTAATAACGTATGATTGGGTAAATCATCAGGCGTAACTAACGATGGGTTTTCTTTTAAAAAATCGGGACTACAAACTGGAAATAACTCATCCCATGTCAGACGATCTGATTTTAATGCCTGCCATTTACCTTTGCCATAACGAATTTCAAAGTCGTTATCGGCAGAGCTTTCCTTATCATCAGTCCAGATGTTACTGGTAATTTCTAAGTTGATATTTGGATGCAAGGCTCTGAAGTTACTAATTTTGGGGGCTAGCCATTTTAGAAAAAAAACTAAGTTAACTTTTACATTAAGTAAGTCAGTCCGACCTTGACCAAAAATTTCTTCGGTGGCGATACTGAGTCGCTCAACTGATTCATGCACAGCAGGTAAGTAAGCAGAACCCGCATTGGTAAGTTCTAAACCGCGAGGTAATCGTTTGAACAATACCGCACCAAGCTGACTTTCAAGGCCCTTAATTTGTTGGCTAACGGCTGCCTGGGTGAGATTTAATTCGAGTGCGGCATGCGTGAAGCTTAAGTGACGGGCGGCGGCCTCAAATGAGCGAATCCAATTAAGGGGTGGTAATCTTTTTTTCATGATGTAGTCCCACTTTTGTTACTTATTATTATAGTTTTCATTCATGTTCAGTGAGTTTTTTAATTTAATTCACGTAGTTTTGTGCAACAGTATTTCATAAATCACCGAATTATATTCATAAATATTTTTATACCTTTGGGGTGATTTTTATTGGTTGTGATTATTTCGACTCTTCCACAAAATGAGGCTCGTGTCATTTTTGGTCGTGATTATTTGCTTCGTCACTGTTGAATTATTAAATAACAGATGCCTCATAACGTAACCGAAGAATATAGATATATAAGAACTAGAACTAGAAGAACATATTTAAGGCACTACACTTTGTACATGATAATTCATGGCAAAACTTACAGATTATAATGGTGATTAATGTCAATGAGTACATTAACCAACCAGTAGCTAATAAAGGAGTTACTACATGAAAAATATTTCAAATATGATCAAAACCAATGGGGTACTGTCTGGGGTTAACCCAGTGATGGCAATTGGCTCAGCGATACTTGTTTCTTTGTTTGTGCTGTTTACCGTCATTGACCCAACATATGCTGGTTCTATTTATACTGCTGCAAAGGGGTTTATCGCGACTAATTTCGCATGGTATTACATTGGTTTAGCGAGCTTTTTCTTATTTCTATCTATTTATACTGCTTTCAGTCGATACGGTAGTATTAAGCTTGGTGCTGATGACGAGAAACCTGAATATAATTTTTTCTCTTGGTTTTCGATGTTATTTGGCGCTGGGATAGGTATAGGTATTCTCTTTTGGAGTATAGCCGAACCCATCTATCACTTTCAGAGCAATCCGTTTATCGCTGAAGGTCAAGCATTGACAGCGGAAGCGGCACAAGTGGCTATGCGTATTAGTATTTTCCATTGGGGATTACATGGTTGGGGAATCTTTGCTATGGCAGGTTTATCACTAGCATATTTTTCATACCGAAAAGGCATGCCACTGTCCGTGCGATCAGGTCTCTATCCTATCTTTGGTGATCGTATCTATGGCCCTATTGGTCATGCTGCAGATTTATTAGCGGTATTTGGCACGGTATTTGGTATTGCGACCTCACTAGGACTGGGTGCTCAGCAAATGAATGCTGGCCTTAGCTACTTATTCGGCATTGAAGTCTCCACTACTAACCAAGTGGTACTGATTGCTGTTGTCTCAATATTAGCGACCTTATCAGCATTAAGTGGCGTGAATAAAGGCATTAAGCTTCTTAGTGAATACAATATGCACCTCACCACCGTTATATTGACTTTCTTCTTGGTGTTGGGTCCAACCGCCTACCTACTAGGTGCATTTGCGACCAATGTTGGTGACTACTTGGTTAATGCAGTATCGCTAGGTCTTTGGATAGATCCAGATCCTAAGGGACAATGGCAAGGCTGGTGGACTATCTTCTATTGGGGCTGGTGGATTGCATGGGCTCCGTTTGTAGGTATATTTATCGCTCGAATTTCAAAAGGTCGTACTATTAAAGAGTTTGTCTTAGGTGTGTTACTTGCGCCAACTATTTTGGCTACCTTTTGGATAACTGTTTTTGGCAATACCGCAATCTTTATCGAATTATTTGGTGCTGGCGGCATTACTGAAGCGGTAAATAAAGATATCACCATGTCACTATTTACTACGCTAGAGCTGATGGAGTTGGGTCCAATGTTAACGTTACTTGGTGCATCTATCTGTGTCGTAATGTTAGTGACCTACTTTGTCACCTCGGCGGATTCTGCGACCCTAGTTATTTGTACTCTAGTGTCTCTGGGCAATGAACATCCACCTGCACGTTTTAGAATCTTCTGGGGACTTTCAATTGGTGCTGTTGCCGGAGTCTTACTACTTGCGGGGGGACTGAAAGCACTGCAAACAGCGTCTATTGTTGCTGCGTTGCCATACTCCGTAGTACTGATATTAACAACATGGGCTTTATTCACGTCGCTTCGTAAAGAACCCTTGCCTGGAACAAAAAAATCTAAATTGACTGATCAAAATAGTGAGTCAGCAGCTGATATTGAAAATAAAGATAACTTAAAAACAGTAGATCACATGGCTTAGTTGTTTATCTTCCGGTATAGGCGCTGTAGTACTACTCAATAGCCTATACCGGAATACATGAATAACTATAATTGATAATCATCTAGATGCGTTTATATACGCTTCTTAAATAGTAAAATTTGTAACAAGGAACTATTTCTATGTCTTCGCAAATCATATTACCGCGCATTATGCAGGTTGGTTATGGTGCCAGTCTTGAGGTGCCTAGCGTGCTAACTAGCCTAAATTGTCATCGAGCTTTAATCGTGACCGATAAAATGATGGTTCAGTTGGGTTATGCCAACACTATCCAAACGGTACTACAGCAGCATGATATTGCCTGTGATGTTTTTGATGATACTGTGCCAGAGCCTACAGTTGCATCGATTCAGGCGGGTGTTGCCAAAGCCAAAAATGGTGATTATGACTGCATCATTGCACTAGGAGGAGGTAGTCCAATTGATAGTGCTAAAGCTATCGCCATTTTGGCTAAACATGGTGGTGTGATGCAAGATTATCGCTTTCCTCGTATGGTGACGGAGCAAGGTTTACCACTTATTGCGATACCAACAACGGCAGGTACCGGCTCTGAAGTAACAAAATTCACCATCATCACCGATGAAACCAGTGATGAAAAAATGTTATGTGTTGGTATTGGTTTTATGCCATTAGCTGCACTGGTTGATTACAAATTAACAATGAGCCTACCGCCTAGGATAACAGCCGATACCGGCATTGATGCACTAACACATGCTATGGAAGCCTACGTTAGTAAAAAAGCGAATCCTTATAGTGATAGCCAAGCTATTGCTGCGATTAAGTTAATCGGACCGAATTTACGCAAAGTATATAACAACGGCAGTGATGAAAAAGCACGTGAAGCCATGATGCTGGGTTCGACATTAGCGGGTGTTGCATTCTCTAGCGCATCGGTTGCTTTAGTCCATGGCATGAGTCGTCCTATTGGTGCCTTCTTCCATGTGCCTCATGGTTTATCTAATGCGATGTTATTGCCAAGTGTTACTGAGTTTTCAATTGCTGCTGCACCAGCGAGATACGCTGATTGTGCTAAAGCAATGGGCATAGCCTCAGATCTCGATAGTGATGATGAGGCTAATCAAAAGTTATTAATCGAACTTAGGGCATTAAATAATGAATTATCAGTACCAACGCCGCAAGAGTTTGGTATTAAACGTGATGAATTTTTCGACGTTTGTCAAACGATGGCCAAACAAGCCTTGGCCTCTGGCTCGCCAAGCAACAACCCTATTGAACCGTCTATTGATGAGATGGTTGCTATCTACCAAGGGCTATGGGATTAACCTTAGCCATTTATATTATTTTTACAATCCTAGGAATTATTTATGAATACGATCGGACACTTAATCAACGGTGAAATTTGCACCGATGCAGCGCGCACTCAAGATGTGTTTAACCCTGCAACAGGTGAAGCAACAAAGCAAGTTGCATTAGCATCTGTTGAGACTGTTGAGCAAGCGATATCGGCGGCGCAAGCTGCATTTCCACAATGGCGAAATACGCCTGCTATCAAACGTGCTAGAGTCATGTTTCGTTTCAAAGAGTTATTGGAAGCAAATGCCGATAAAATATGCGAAATGATCGGTGAAGAGCATGGCAAAATTTCACATGATGCAGCAGGCGAATTACAACGTGGTATTGAGAATGTTGAATATGCTTGCGGTGCGCCAGAGTTATTAAAAGGTGAACATAGCAAAAATGTTGGACCAAATATTGATTCATGGAGCGAATTTCAACCATTAGGTGTTGTTGCTGGTATCACGCCGTTTAACTTCCCTGCAATGGTGCCATTGTGGATGTTTCCGATGGCAATAGTTTGTGGCAACTGTTTTATCTTAAAACCGTCAGAGCGCGATCCAAGTTCAACGTTATTTATCGCTCAGTTATTGAAAGAAGCTGGTTTACCTGATGGTGTAATGAATGTTGTCAACGGCGATAAAGTTGCAGTAGATGTGTTGTTATCAGATGAACGAGTGAAGGCCGTTAGTTTTGTTGGTTCAACACCAATTGCTGAATATATTTATGCAACAGCCAATGCCAATGGCAAACGTTGCCAAGCATTAGGTGGTGCAAAAAATCACGCTATCGTCATGCCAGATGCAGACATGGATAATGCGGTCAATCAATTATTGGGTGCAGCATTTGGTTCATCAGGTGAGCGTTGTATGGCGTTGTCTGTTGCTGTGGCTGTAGGTGATATCGCTGGCGACGCACTAGTAAGCAAAATGACCGCCGCCATGGCAGGTCTTAAAGTTGGTGCATTTAGCGATAGCAGTAATGACTTTGGTCCTGTGATTACTAGCCAACATCGCGATAAAGTGGTTGGCTATATCAACCATGCGCAAGAGCAAGGGGCAACGATTGTTGTTGATGGTCGTAAGCCTGAAGTTGAAGGTTATGGAAATGGTTTTTTTGTTGGCGGCACCTTAATAGATAATGTCACGGCTGATATGGTGAGCTATAAAGAAGAAATCTTTGGACCTGTACTACAAGTGATGCGTGTTCAAACAATGCAACAAGCGATGGATTTAATTAATGATCACGAATACGGTAATGGAACTTGTATCTTTACCCGTGATGGCGAAGCGGCGCGATACTTCTCTGATAATATTCAAGTAGGTATGGTTGGTATCAATGTACCCTTACCTGTGCCTGTTGCTTACCATAGCTTTGGTGGCTGGAAGCGTTCATTGTTTGGTGATTTACATGCTTACGGTCCAGATGCGGTTCGTTTCTACACCAAGCGTAAAACAATTACCCAACGTTGGCCTTCAGCTGGTGTTCGTGAAGGGGTAGAGTTTTCAATGCCAACTTTGAAATAATAGTTACTCTCTACTTTATCTTATCCCCTTAATATTAGGGGTTGAGCGATATCTTATTTCCCATAAGGTATCGCTTTTTTATTCATTAAAATAAATCGAGTTGTCATACCAAGTCCATTAAGTTATTTCCTATCCAGCGAGAGTAACTTAATGGCGTTGGTATCAGTTATTAAAGAGGTTTTTAATTATGCACTCAACTTTTAGAACATTGTTCCCCTTATTTGTTAGTTGTTTCGTTTTACTCTTAGCGAATGGTTTAATCAATGTATTATTACCCGTGCGTATGGGCTTAGACGGTGCGGGTATTGATACTATCGGCATGGTGCTATCTCTATACTTTGTCGGTATGCTGTTGGGTGCTCTACTGAGTATTAATCTGATAAAACGTGCTGGTCATATTCGAGTTTTTGCCGGATGTGTTGCTTTAGGCGCGATCAGTATTCTGATCTGTAGCCTCTACTCTGACCCGATTCTATGGGGCGCCATGCGTGTAGTGACAGGTTTTTGCAATGCTTGTGCGTTCACCGCAATGGAAAGCTGGCTCAGTTCAAGTTCAACCAAAGAAACACGAGGTAAAACACTCGCGGTATATAATGCTGTGTGGTTAGGTGGCTTGTTTGGTGGGCAATTTTTTATGAACTTGGCCAGCCCACAAGATACGACCTTATTTGTTATTGCTGGCATATTGCTCTGTGTTGCGGTGATCCCTCTAGTCTTGAGTCGTCACCCAGGACCAATGATTGAGGAAGTCAGTGCGATGTCACTTCGAGCACTTTATAAAGTATCACCTTTAGGCGTAGTCAGTTGTTTGGTCTCTGGGGTAATTTATTCTGCGTCATTTAATTTGCTGCCGGTTTTTGCCAGCGAATATAATATTATTGATTTTAAGTTATCTCTTTATGTTGGCACCGCAATATTTGGTGCTTTTATTTTGCAATTTCCTGTCGGTTACTTGTCGGATCGGTATGATCGTCGTACCGTACTCTTTATTATATTACTTATTTCAGCGCTGGTTGATTTGACTATACCGGCATTTGCAGCATCAGGTAATCTGCTAGGTGTTTTTAGTGCTACAGCAATTACCTGTGGCATTATTGCCTGTACTTACCCTCTAAGTATGTCTGAAGCGTTTGATAAATTGAGACAAAATCAAATGGTTGCAGCCATGGGCGGGATGATTTTTGCCTTTGCGATGGGCGGTATTATAGGTCCGTATGCGGCATCGTTGGTAATGGATACTTTAGGCAGTATTTTTCTCTTCTATTTTTTGGCATTAAGCCAATTATTATTAGCAGGGTTTGTTGTTTATCGTATGACTGTGCGACAAGCGCTGCCTATAGCAGAGCAGGAGAGCTTTGTTATGCAAGGGGCTGAAGCTTGTTCAGCCATTGAACTTGACCCGCGAACAGAGTTCATAGCGCCTAAACCACCCCTTAGCGCCGAAGAAGAAGCGACGCTTTCCATTGCTGAATCAGACCCAGCAGCGGCGGTAAAAATGACTCAAGCAATTGCAAAACATGATCCTTCTATGGGACTGGATATCGTTGGTGCTGTGGCAACAACTGAAAATGTGAATGTATTACGTCTTCATGAAGTGATGAAAGATACTATACCGGATAAAATTCTGGAAGTTACGCGTGTATTGATTACTGCTCAACCTCAGCAGACTTATGAGTTAATGCTTCAATTGGCTACATGGTATCCTGAACATGTGCTTCAGATGGCGCGAGATATTGGCCGAACATTGCCTGAGTTGCGCAGCGAAATGGTGAGGGTGGTTGTTAAAGTAGTACCTGATTCTGCATTCAAAATTGAAGAGTATTACACTAAAATATCAACTGAAGAGCTTGAAACAATGCGTCCTGCCGACAGAAAAAACGATATTGGGATGAATTATTGCTCGTAGCATCAAGTAGGCACGATATGGACTTAGCTAAAACACTATAACCAAAGCAATAAAAAAGCTGCACGTAGATACGAGCAGCTTTATCATTTTTCAAGGTGAGTGTTAACTATTGAGTGATGAAATCTAATATACCCAAAGCAGCTTTTCGACCTTGATCAATAGCAGTAACAACTAAGTCAGAGCCGAGCACCATATCACCACCAGCGAAGACATTTTGCTTGCTTGTTTGCAGAGCAAAATCAGAGTTATCCACAGCAACAACACGTCCACGAGAGTCCAGCTCTACGCCAGCATCTACCATCCATTGAGGTGGGCTGGGTAAGAAGCCAAATGCGATAACAACAGCATCTGCCTCCATGACAAAGGTACTGTCAGGGATAGGCTCAGGGTTGCGTCTACCGTTCGCATCAGGAGTGCCGAGTTGCGTTTTAACAAATTTAATACCGATAGCAGTACCTTGCTCATCAACCGCAATATCAAGTGGCTGTAAGTTAAATTCGAAATTTACACCTTCTTCTTTGGCATTTTGCACTTCACGCGGTGAGCCAGGCATGTTCGCTTCATCACGACGATAGGCACAAGTCACGCTTGTTGCTTCTTGTCTAATAGACGTTCGCACACAATCCATGGCAGTATCACCACCACCAAGTACAATGACTTTTTTATCTTTGAAATTTACATAAGGTTTAACTTGGGCATTGTCTGCTTTAGTGATCCCCATTAATTTCTGAGTATTACCAATCAAGAAATCTAACGCGTTATAAACGCCTTTCGCTCCTTCATTGTCAAAACCACCCGTCATATCGGTATAGGTACCTAAGCCTAAAAACACCGCATCATATTCGTCGCTGATATCTTTAAAGCTAATATCAGTGCCTACATCAGTGTTTAACCGGAACTCGATACCCATGCCTTCTAAAATTTCACGGCGCGTTTGAATGACATCTTTTTCTAATTTGAATGATGGAATACCAAAGGTTAGTAGGCCACCAATTTGTGCGTGCCTGTCATAAACAACCACTTCAACTCCGTTACGAGTAAGTACATCGGCACAGGCGATTCCTGCTGGGCCTGCACCAATAACCGCCACACGTTTATCTGTTTTTATAACGTGCGACAAATCGGGTTTCCAACCCTGCGCAATGGCAGTATCAGTGATATGTTTTTCGATATTACCTATGGTTACCGCACCAAACTCATCATTTAAGGTACAAGCCGATTCACATAGCCTATCTTGTGGACAAACTCGACCACACATCTCTGGCAAGCTGTTGGTTTCATGGCATAAGTCAGCTGCTTCAAAGATACGATTCTCAGTGACTAATTCAAGCCATTGTGGAATGAAGTTATGCACAGGACATTTCCATTCACAATAGGGGTTACCGCAGTCTAGACAACGATCAGCTTGACCTGCACTTTGTTCATTACCCATAGGTTGATAAATTTCAACAAAGTTAATTTTACGTTCACTGATCGACTTCTTTGCTGGGTCTATGCGTTTTACATCAATAAATTGATAAACATTTTTGCTCATTATTTAAATCCTCAATTCTTACCAATTATTGTGCTTGGACACGAAGTTCAGCACTTGAACGACTACGGTGACCTAATAAGGTCTTTACATCGGTAGCGGTCGGTTTAATCAGTTTAAATAATGGGGCATAGCTATCAAAGTCATGAAGCATTTCATGAGCGCGTAAGCTGCCCGTTTCTTCAAAGTGTTGATTGATGATGCCACGTAAATGTTCTTGGTGAATGGTTAGATTTTCAATGGCCAGCATTTCAATAGAATCTTTATTCAGGCGAACATCTAAGTCACCCGTTTCATCTAATACATAAGCAAAACCACCTGTCATACCTGCACCAAAGTTAACACCTGTTTCTCCTAGTATAGTAACTATACCGCCAGTCATGTATTCACAAGCATGATCACCTGTGCCTTCAACAACCGCATGACAACCAGAGTTACGTACAGCAAAGCGTTCACCAGCACGACCTGAAGAGAATAACTTACCGCCAGTAGCACCATATAAACAAGGAGTACCCATGATCATTGTTTGATGGCTAGCGTACTCAACGCCAACAGGGGGTTTGATGGTCGGTTTACCACCAGCCATACCTTTACCAACATAGTCGTTGGCATCACCCG
>PJEL010002636.1_pt1 | contig 16202 bp, 11 predicted proteins | sample 1853271 | NCBI WGS metagenome assembly PJEL01 (sample SAMN08108733, study PRJNA415343) | Invertebrate metagenome, whole genome shotgun sequencing project. | host: Globobulimina | place: Sweden: Gullmar Fjord | collected 2015-08
AAGGTATGTATATTCATATTTTTGTTGTAGTCTTTTTTTTTTTTGTTGCAATAGAATGGAACGAAAGAGTAATGTACTGTATGCAGTTGTTTGTCTTGGTGGGTATTTCAACCTATGTGACAAATCTCTTTGAGCTTCGCTCAAGAATAGAGTATGTCATGAAGAAAGAAAAGTGCGAAGATGTTGTGATGAAATTGATGGCCAAAGAACCTTCGGGTTGGCAGCATGCTGTCGTGATTTTACTCTTGTGGGTTGTTTGCTGGCAAATTGTTCTCGTGTATCTGGATCCCATGCACGGAGCACCTGATACATTCTTTGTATAGGGTATGGTACACTCTTTTGTTTTTGTGTGTTTACTAGTAGTGTCGTATATAGCTACTTTCTTGAGGAAACATGAGAACCTCGATGATGATGATGATGTGAAGATCTTTGGCAATGGTCTCCTCATCACCCTGGCCTTGTTTGTCTTTCTGTGGTTACCCATGGAAATGTATTATTAAAACTAGACAGTTTTACAGTTGTATGTAAACGTATGGACCTGTTCTTGTATACATATAATGTAATATACCCGGGTGAGCACCATGTGTTGAAGGTAGTAGTAGCAACTCACCCACACTTGTTCAAGCCCAAGGCTTGGCATCCGGATTTGTCTACAGCTAGGCACGCATGTTGAGAAGATTCATGAACTCATTCATCATATCCCTTGCTCTTGTGCATCATACCATTTTTTGAAATTGTTTATTTTAGTATGGTACTGCGATAGGGTTTTGTATCAATCTGTTGTGATCGTCTGCAACCTTGGTTTTGCAGAAAAGAGACAGGTTCAGACAGACAGACAGACAAGAGAACGTCTTGGTCCAATATAGTAAATATATAGAAGCCACTTCACATCTCCGCCGATATGGAGGATCATATCAAGGTGATATGTAGCACGGAGGCTGGTGATGTGGGAATTATAGATTTGAACAACCCTGGAGTCTCCAATGCCCTGTCACTGTCTCTGTTGAAGACTCTTGTTCAAGGACTACACTTCCTGGTGGAGGACCAGGGTGTTCGATGCATCATCATCCATGGCCTCCAATCGAAGAATTTTTGTTCTGGGCTGCATATCAATGAACTGAAGAAGAGTACAGAGATGTACCAGGATGGTGTCTCGTGTCCAGCACGATTGAGGATGAGGATGAGGCAATACATAGAGTCTCTGCAAGAGTGTATCAGCAGTATAGAACGTATACCAGTTCCGGTGATTGCAGCAGTACATGGATATTGTGTAGGTGCAGGAGTGGATCTGATAACTGCATGTGATATACGGATATGCTCAGAAGACGCACGATTTTGTGTCAAGGAGGTTGACCTAGGTATTGCCGCAGACATGGGAACCCTGTCAAGGCTTCCTGGAATCTGTGGGGATGGTATCGCCAGGGAACTCTGCCTGACGGCATCCACGATATCGGCGACTCGAGCGTATGAGATACATCTTGTGTCACAGGTGTGTGAGACACATGATGCCTTGTTGGAAAAGGCTCGTGTGCTTGCAAAGAGTCTTGCTGCAAAGAGTCCTGTTGCCATTGCTGGGACAAAAGAATGCTTACTATACCATAGAGATCATGGGAATGTGAAAGATTCGCTCACATATGTGGCGATGATGAATGCTGCAATGCTTCCTGGAAACAAAGATATCGACATGATCATGTCCAAGAAGAAAAACAGGTTTAGCAAACTCTGAGTAACAGATATCTTGCTGTGTTACAAGAAAAATGATTTGATTTAGATTTCTGTACTAAAAATCTAAAAACCTAAGAGCACAAACTATGAATGATACTTTTACTGGTAGTATGGGAGGATCTGGGTGCAGACATATCCCCAGGCGACTCCAGAGAGACCACCGACAGTCCATCCAGCAGCAAAGTTGGACCAACCATCAGAGCTCTGGAGAGGATCGCGAGCAATGTTACGTCCAGACAATGTCTTGACTCCAACCTGTGGGACATCGTTCTGGAAGGTGACCTGTCCGTACATGGAAAGGCACATGGTGAGGATCAAGACAAGTCCAGCAGCAGACATGCATCCAGCAATCTCAGCAGCATTTCCAGAGGCACCGGCAAATGCACGCAATGGTCCGAGCTTGATGAATGGACCGACCAACAAGAATCCGTGGGCAAGTCCGATCTCAACACCTCTCAAGAGTGGAGACACTCCGGTGCGGTAGGCTGGGAGGTTGGACAAATAGCTGGCCACGAGAGGAGAAGAGGTGACTGGAGTCTCGAGCATTCCGATGAATGGATCTCCGTTGATTGGCTGGATAACCTGCATATATCAGTCGTAGTTGATGAATGTGAATTCATGCAAGGGTACCACAGAGGGTCGGGTACTGCTGAAACCAAACAAAATCTGCTTATCTTGGAGACCATATCCAACCCGATTCGTTCCAACCCCGTTGAGACCGGGCCTCACTCGCTCGAACATCACTCTTTCATGCAGATATGTCTCATATCATATACGTTGACTATGAAATACATCACGACATTTTCGCGATTCCAAGGAATCACGTCTGATGCCACGACTCCATCGTCGTCATCGTGCAGAGTCAGGACTGTATCTGAAGACAGCATTGGAACCCGGGTCTCGATCTCAGATACAATAGTTAAAACCATACCTGAGCCTTTTCAGCAGCAGCGCGCACTGGAACGCGAGCAGCTCTTGAGACCCTGCTTGTTGGAGCAGCAGCAAATCTCTGAACACGCCCGGTGAAAGGCTTTGCAAGAAGAGTGGCAGACATGTTGCTTGTTTTTCGTTTTATAGGAACACGATAAAATTATTTAATGATTGTAGGCGAGACGAAGTCTTCTGTAGTATCGTAAATCTGGAAGGATTGCTGTGTATATTTTACATTTTTTTCTTTCTTGGCAAAAAATCATAATCATGCATGCATATGCATATGCACCTCTCCTCCCTCCTCTCATGGTACACAGCCAACAACCAACTAACAACGAGTATTCTAGTATACAGCAATCGCCCACAGTATGGACGAACAAAATCATACAAAAAAGAAAGAAAGAAGGACAACAAAACAAACAAAAGCATGCCTACAAATAGTATTCTTCACTCCAAGTCAAATCTGGCCCAATTCAATTACATTGCTCAAATAATCTCTGTCGAATGACTTGTCTATCATCATCACTTAGATATCTGAATGCATCGTGTGGAAGATGTTGAAATTCATCCCATGCTCTGTGATCAAGGATGTCAAATGTAGCAGCCCTGATGGCATCAGCGTTTGGACCACATGGTCGTATCCTGGTCAAATATTCATATGCTTCATCCAGATTCATGGTTCTATTCCAAAAGAGGGATGCAATAGCGACTGCAGGGGCTCTGCCTAAACCAGCTGTGCAATGGACATATGCCTTTCCATGCTCACGCCGTGCCCTCTCCAATGCTGCAACAGCTTTCGGGAGGGTTCCTCTCAGCGAGTGGGGATCAAAGTCCACTGCTTCGACTTTGATGTACTCTACACCATGTGCATCAGCTGCCCGAAGCAATGCATCTCCATCAACATTCCAATATTCCAGATCCTTCTTCTGTTGAAGACTCAATATCACAGCCACATCTTCCTCTTCGGACAAGTACCTGATATCATCAGGTTTCTGAGGTTGACTACCAACCACAAGATCAGCCTCGATGTAGTGATAGTACAATCCTCGCTCGGGATGATACGAAAATGGGTCCAGGGTATCCCAACCCATTCTCTCGTGCATCATCCTGTTGTATTCATCAATACGTTGCTCTTCCGTATCACATTCTACTTCAACAACTGATTTATTTGATATAGAATGTATACGAGCAGAGAAATGTCTCGAGGGTAATACTCGACGTGAAAGACCCAATGGCTCCATGCGCATGTCAGGTCCTCCCGCAAGCGAAGGTACCCGTAGAATGACGCACATTGTCGCGTGTTCACTCTATTAAATGTTGTTTGAAATATATGAAATAATTCGAAAAGAATAAAATTATCGATAGAGTCAGAAGGGTGTCCATTTCGGACAACAGAGTGGTTGATGAAATTTGCAATTGCTTTCCTGGCTAGCAATATTGCTAGTTGCAACTAGTTTCAGTACTGAAATCTCGCCATCATCATCAAGCAAGCAAGCAAGCAAGCAAGCAAGCAAGTAGAAGTAAGAAGATTAGAATCTTGCACTATACCATGCCAATCCTAGTCCAACAATACAGGAAGCTATCCATACATATTTATTCTTCAGTGGTCCAGGTGGAGTATAACTATCCCAGAACTCTTCATCCCATGTCTTTTTCTTCTTCTTTTGAGATTGCATCCGTGGTCGAGTTGGTCTGTTGGATTTTGACTTTGGTACATTTCTATCAAGATCATCAAAGACTGGGATGCTCACTTTTTCATCTGGCTTCAATGAGATCTTGGGAGCTTCCATGATGTATCTCAAATCTGCAGCTTGCTTCCTCACAGCAGGTACAGGATGATTGCTTTCTAAGAATTTATACGTATCGATGCATTTCTTCTCCTGTCCTACAGCTTGGTATGCCAGAGCCAACCACATTTGTATATCACCCCCAAGAGGACTCAGGGCACCCTCAGCAACCAATGCCTGCTCCAAAGCCTTGACAGATTCTTTATACATACCCCGTTCATAGTACAATTTGCCTGCCTGAAACATCGAGTTCCTCTCATTCTTTTCCCGTTCCAGCTCGTCTGCTCTAGACAACAACTTTTCTATTGACTTTGACACATACTCATCAGAAAGTGTCCTCTTCATGCCCTCCACGCTATCAAATCCCAGATCCTTAGCCAATAATACTTCAGGATCTATTCCCATCTCTTTGACACCCTTTGCAAAGGACCTTGCGCGAGTGTCCAACGCTAGGTTTGCTTTTCTGTCAACGTCACCAGCTTCCGTCTCCTGAACGTCCAGATTGCGTCCATTGTTGTCAGATACGCTGTAATGAATCAACCTAGTATGTGATGGTTTTGTCAAGAGCGTGCCATGGTGTGATCGACCATACTGCCAATGGTGTTTGAATTGAATTGCTGGTTTGCAGGGACACAGCATGTCTGGTGATTTGTTTGTTCGTTAAAAGAGCCTAGAGCTCATCAATAGTACACCATGAACACTCAAATATTTATTATTATGTTTCTACGCAGCGTTACATTGGAATGACGATAGACAAGAGATTGTGACACGTTGCCTAGACTCTGAAATCTGGTCATATCATGATGAGACATGGTGCATACTACAAAAGCGAATCTCTCAAGAGCACTGTCCGTGCCAGTCCTTCGACACCATCAAGGCATCTTCCTCTATAATGGGCCTGGTTACTGGTCTCTTCCTTTTCAACAACAAACCCATTCTTTTCATAAAATGCCCGTGCTATTTCATTCACTGCCATGGTATGTACAAAGAGATCATCTGCCTCGTTCTCTCGAGCAACGTCTCGCGCTCGTTGAAGCAACATTGCAGCAACACCTCGTCTTTTTGCAGCATCGGCTGTACATACATTGGCCAAGTAGGCTGCATGCTCTGAAGACCCTATCAGCACCTCTCCTGCCAGTGCCTTTGCAAAGTGAATATCTAGAGATCCTACCACGGTAAGATGAGATCCATCTGTATCGGTGAAGCACAAGTTCTCGTCTGGATTGTCAATCTCAGTGCGTGTACAAAACGCTACCAGAGTGATTGTTTTATCGGTTGACTCTGTACCATGTTTCTTCTGTAAGGTGGCATCCAGCCTCAACGCTTTCAAAGATTTTGATTCTTCTTCAGCAATCATCATTTGATGAATCTCTCCTGCGAATTTCCTTTCGGGTGGGTAGGCATAGAATGCCTTTGCACGCAGCCAACTCACACATTCAATCTCATCATCTGATGAGAGAGTGCGAATCATCAGAGCATGTGTGAGTGGTGGAAGCTGCTCCACAGGAACCGCTGATGTATCCTTTTTCAGTCGTTCCTGATGAAAGGAACGTGCTATATGTTTAGGGACGGTAGGTATCCTCGCGTGAGGGATCCAACCAAGATTCCTTTCCTGACACATGGTGTCTTCCAGGAGACCCTTTGAAAGAATGCATTGTCGACCATTGTCGACCCCTATCACAGATCTAGGACCGTTATATGCATGGATCCTCATCTACACAATCATCTACACGTTTCTACTATCAAAGCAGTGAGCCATGGAATGGCTGGAGAGACTACATACCAGTGTTTGAGGAACAGTTGAGCAACCAGACGTTTTTATACACTCGGTGTCATGTGTATTGTAAAGTTCTATGCTACAGCAGAACCAACTAACTATATACTCGTATGTGTATTCTATTTAATGACAATGCACTAGTAATGAGGGCGTGTGCTGCTGATCTAGATGAGCGATTTTGCAACCGGGAAAAAAAATGTGAAAATGTCCTACACAATCAAGACTCATATACTAGCGCGTGGCTATTCTATATGGAGAGCATTTAAAATAAATAAAAGTATCATCTAATTCTTACAATCATCACGATATCACCGTCAGGATATCCATGATTTGAGATTGTGTGGTTGGTTTTTGAATTGCAACGTTGTGTGGTTCATACAGATACCCTGTGACATATATACAACCTTTGGATATTTCATTTCTTTTGAATACAATGTCGAATTATGGTACTACTCGGGGATCTGCTAATCGGTCAAATCACCAAGGTGGTTTTTTCTGGTCCACAGCTTGCTCCTCCAGGAGGATTCGTCTTCATGCGGTTCCAGAGCCTTCTAAGAAGGCCCCTGTGATGAGAAACTTGGACTCAAAAGACTCGTATTATATTCTTGTTAATGACAGGGAAAGCATCCCTGTCAAGAATCAGGTCTCAAATGATGAGAGGGTTCTTGTTCCGATGAGATATACTGGGACACGTTTCTCTTCCACACCAGCACAACAGCCAAAGGTCACGACATCCTCCTTTCAAAAGACCATGATGGTTGCTGGTTTTGATGAATCACAAGAATTGAGACAGAATTATTCGTATACATGGGCAAAGGATGACTATAGTGAGACAAAAAGGACGATTGATACGTGGTCATTTGTCTTGACGCTAAGGGCACGATTGTGGTTGTTAGAACAGCCGTGGAGCTATCCTGGTGGTATGACAGATGGGAAGAAATCTCAGCGAGCGCGTTCTCTAGGTATTTGGATACGTGAGTCGATATTGCAGCTCGGTCCTACGTTTATCAAAATTGGGCAATTATTCTCAACGAGATCTGATTTATTCCCAGCAGAGTTTGTCGAGGAACTGAGCAAATTGCAGGATAGAGTTCCCGCTTTTTCTGCAGAAAAAGCAATAGAAACGATTGAGAATGAATTAGGAGGATCAGTGAAGGAATTATTCGCTGAATTTGATGAAAAACCCATTGCAGCTGCATCTCTTGGCCAGGTTCATGTGGCACGATTGTGGTCGGGGGAAGAAGTGGTTGTCAAGGTTCAGCGACCGGGTTTGAAGCGCTTGTTTGATATAGATCTTGAAAATTTACGAGTTGTTGCAACGCAGCTAGATAAGGGAGATGAAGGGGACGGCTCGAGGGATTTTGTTGGGATTTATGAAGAATGTGCAAAGATTTTGTACGAGGAGATTGATTATATCAATGAAGGTAAAAATGCAGATAGATTTAGGAGAAATTTCAAGAATGAAGATTGGGTCAAGGTTCCAAAAGTATATTGGCAGAGATCCTCCAGCTCTGTTCTTACCATGGAATATTTGCCAGGTCCAAAGATTACGGATTTGAAGGCGATTACACAATCTGGACTTGACTCAACATTGATTGCAAAACGGGCTACAGAATCGTATCTGATTCAAATACTGAGGCATGGATTCTTCCATGCTGATCCACACCCAGGAAATATTGCTATTGACGTGAGGAATGGAGGGAGCCTGATATTTTATGATTTTGGCATGATGGGTTCAATCAACAACAATATTAGGGAACGGTTGTTAGACTTGTTCTATGGGATTGCTTCAAAAGACGTTGATGCAGTGTTGGAAAATTTGACACTTCTCGGTATCATCACCCCGACATCGTCGGATACGATTGGTATTCGTAGGGCACTTGCATATTTTGTGGATAACATTGGACGACAGGCAGAGGAGCAAGAGACTGTTGCGGCAATAGGAGAAGATTTATTTTCAATTGCAATTGATTCTCCATTCAGATTCCCTGCGACTTTTACATTTGTTTTGAGAGCGTTTGCAACTCTTGAAGGGATTGGGAAAACTCTTGATCCAGAGTTTTCCTTTGCAGAAACTGCAGCTCCCTATGCCCAAGAGTTGTTGGACATTCAAAGTAGGTCATCACAGCAAGCCTTTATTCTGGACCAGCTGACAGCTCAAGCTACTGAAGTCGGAGCTGCTACTGCCTCAATGCCATTGAGAATTCAAAGAATCGACAGCTCTTTGAGAGGACTTGAGCTGGGAGACTGGAAACCTAGGGTCAAAGTATTGGAATCAGAGAGAGCAGCTCGCAGGGCTAGTATCATGCAAGTAGCAACAATCCAAAGTATTGCAAGTATGGGATTTTTTAATGGTGCCATTCAATTTGGACTGCAGGATAGAGTGATTCCAGCATCTGCTCTCATGGTGGCAGCGACAGGACTCGGTGTATTGGTGCTCCTGTCCATGAGGCGAGTGAAGCGTTTGGACAAGTTTGAAAAGGGTCTCAGAGGCAAGGGACCATTCCCAAGCCAATAATGATTACACTACATTATAGTATTTTAATGAAACAAATCCTACGACGTCATAAATCGCCACTTCATCCTGATCAGGTATTCTATTGGTACATAACCATTTCGGTGCATTTTACTGCTAAAAATGTCAAAGTCTGCCTTTTCCAGAGCATTCAGGTACAATTCCGTAGGAAGTCCTTGAATACGAAAATGTGATCCACTTCCAAGAGCACCAGCAGATTCAAGATGACCCTTTGCAACCATGGCAACCTCTCGTGCTATATCAGGGAGAACAGATTGCCCATCCTCTACCAGAAAATCAGTTGGGGTCGCCTTGTACTTCTGACACACATCCTCCGGAAAATAGCTCTTACCATTTCTCAAGGATATCTCAGCCCCGCGCAAACTTGTAGCCAGACCAATCGCTTTCCCTAGATGTGACATTGCCGCATGTTCTGAAGCATCACCCTTTAGCCCACATGATTCTAGCTGAAGAGACAGCAATTGAGACACTGTTCCATTCGCATGATCTTCCAATTCTTCCATTGTAGCCATATGGTTCCCTCGTAGCGCATCCCTTTCATAGGTATCAATAATTGCATCCACTCTATGTTTGCTAATCTCATGGGACTGTATAAGTTCACTCAGGGCTTTCATGACTGGCTGACTCATCTCATACGACTGTGTTGCAGCAAATGCTTTCCCAACAGAGTCTCTCCACCATTGATACCTCATTTTCAAGAGCATTTCAGTCCTTGCCTGGAACTGAATTGATTCGATTTCCAGGGCCAGTGCCTTGAGAACAAAAACAGGAGCTTTCTGTTCCTTCATGGGCAGCTGCGAACACCATTGGTAGAATTCATAATCCCTCTCTTTTACCATGTCAACACAATGCTTCATTGCATCCCGCAGGCTCTTTCCATCATACGTAAAGCGTGGGTGCTTTTTCAAATGTGAGCCTTTACTTTTTGGAGGTTTTGTCGCAGGCTGTGTTTCATCTGACGAGAAGCGTCTCGAAATATACCTTGATATTAGTCTATCAACACGAGTCTCAGAAAATTGTCTCGCCACCCCTTGACTGCACACCTCTTCCCATGTCCCACAGGTAGAAGAAGACACCTGTGGACTGGAACCGGGCTGAGATGACAATGAAGAGAGTCTCAAACGCGTGATACCCCTTGAATATCTCATATGTATTCTATTTAATGAAACAAACCATGGCGTATGCATGTGTAAAGCATATTGGATCCAAAAAAATGAAACTTTTGACCAGAGAGAAACGTAAAATACTATTTAAGCACGACCATTCGACTCTACATGAATCAATTCTCGTTTATCGTATTGTATATATGTATTAAAAGTATATTAATATACTCTATAAGTAGAGGATCAGGTCTGTCGACGTAGAAGTGACCGTTCTCGCAGATTGTTGATCTCATTTTCAAAATTTCGACACGATGCCTGAGGCTGGTACAGTGCTTCAGTGTGGTGCAACAGATTACTGGGCAATAGGCCGATCAAAAGAAACCAGAGTTCAATATCCCTGCCTGTCTGTCCCGCACAAGTTGAAAGAACTGGAGGTACGTTGTTATACTGACGCTTTTTTTGGTCTGGTAGCGAATCCGTGTTGATGATCGAGTACTGCTCGTTTCAGGACGTTAAGATCACGTTCATTGCTGCTGGGAGTGCTGCGTGCCACTCTGTAGCTATCGATCAAGATGGAAAGTGTTATGTATGGGGGAGGAACGAAAAAGGACAGTTGGGACTTGGTGATCAGTTGACTCGAAATGTTCCTACTGTTCTCGATGCATTGAAGGATGAAAAAATTGTATCTGCTGCGTGTGGAAGATATCACACCGTTTTCATCACGGATAAGGGAGAATCCTATGCATGTGGAGGTAACTCATATGGTCAGTGTGGGACCGGTACAGTAAGAAAGGCAAAGGGCGGAGAAGATTTACTCCTGACACCACAAAAATGCAGTATAACAAACTGCTCTAAAGTTTGCTGTGGAGCAGAGTTTACCATGTGGCTTTGCGATGGTGCCTTGTACTCTGCTGGCTTACCGCAGTATGGTCAGTTGGGTCATGACACTGACAATCAGTATAATGCTGCAGACTCTTCAGTGAAGATGGTCTTCGATCCCCAACCAACACCAACAAAAATCGAGGCGTTGGCTGAGAAGACAGTCACTCAGGTCGCTTGTGGTCACAACCACACCATTGCTGTATGCTCTGATGGAGGAGTTTGGACATGGGGATTTGGAGGGTATGGCCGTCTCGGGCATAAAGTCCAGCAAGACGAGTTTAAACCAAGATTGGTAGAAACGCTGACTGGGAGAATTACAATCCCACCAGATGCAACTGTTGCTGCGGGGGCCACATCGACATTCTGCACAATGGTGGGTGGCCAACTCTTTGCCTGGGGAAAGCTCAAAGTGTCTGGAGATAACCTCATGTATCCAATTCCATACATGGACCTTGCAGGATGGAATATTAGAAGCTTCTCGTGTGGAGCTACAACATTCGGATGCTCTGCGAGTGCAGATGGTGAGAATTCCACCATTACCTGGGGTGCCACGAGTGGATTTGGAGAACTTGGATATGGTGAAGGAGGGAAGAAGAGCTCTGCAAACCCGGATAAATGTTATGCTCTGGAAGGAGCACTTTGCTACCAAGTGTCCATGGGTCAGGGACACAGTCTGTTTTTAGTCGATTCAAACTCTGAACAGGTGAAGAATGCTCCTATCCACGAAGCCATTGAGCCTATTGATGACAAAGCACCATCAAATGCTGCAGCACCTGCATCTGGAACAAAAAGAAAAGCTGGGGGTAAACCACGCGGTGGGAAAGCAAAGAGAAAATAAATGACTGCAACTGTGTTCACATTGATGGTTCATAACGACACCTCTACTGACAATGCGTGTAATTTTCATAACTTTTAGATAATACATTTCTTTTTTACGGCCAAACAGTAGTAGTACTCACAGAATGGCGTGAGGTGAAGGAGGTTGATAATGTCTGCAACGAGAATTTGAAATTGGCACCGAGATGCTTGTGATGAATCTTCAGAGGCAGTGCATGAAATAGAAAGATAAATAAAATTGCCATAGATTCTAATGCCTGTAAGGGATACAGTGCTCAACGTAGCAGAGAAGAATTCTGTTGCAAAGGAAGTGACTCGATTGCTTTGCCGAGGAAACAGGCCCCAGGATATACTATCATGGTCCGTGATTCGATCGTTATATATCTGAATGAATCAACTGAATGAATCAACTGTCTATGCTGGTGTTGCAGTGCGACGTATTGTCGGAACTTTTCTTTTCCCTTTGAACTTGAGGGGAGAGAAGTTGACATGATTTTCTCTTCCGTTGCTGGGCATTTGTTGGAACTTGATTTTGAGCCTCCGTATAATTCATGGCGAGGTTGTCCTCCCAAAGATCTATACGACGCCCCAGTGAAAAAGCAGGTATCAAAAGGTGAAGGACAAAAGATTAAGAAGAATCTTCAGAATCTTGCTCGACGTGCATCTCGTCTCATTCTGTGGTTAGATTGTGACAGAGAAGGTGAGAATATTGCATTTGAGGTTGTCAGTGTCTGTAAAGAAGCGAATCCTCGGCTGGATGTGAAGAGGGCGAGGTTTTCAGCACTGATTCCTTCAGACATCTTCAGGGCTGTCAACAATCTGGTTGCACCAAATGAGAATGAATCCCTGGCAGTCGACGCCCGACAAGAAATCGATCTGCGGATAGGGTCATCATTTACACGATTGCAAACGTTACTATTGCAAGATGCGTTTGACTGGACATCTTTCTGTCCTGAGGGAAGAGATAGAATGCTTTTCAGTTATGGGCCATGCCAATTTCCAACCCTTGGTTTAATTGTTCAACGAGAATGGGAAATCCAGTCTCATATATTTGAGGCATTTTGGACCATCAATGTTCACTATACATCACCGACAGATAATACTGCTGCTGTATTCAAATGGGCACGTGGGAATATTTTTGACCAGCAGGTTGCAACATTATATCATACTCTCTGCACGTCCAATCCAGAGGCCACTGTCAAGGATGTATCAGGAAATCAAAAGAAAAGGCATGCTCCAGTCCCTCTTTGTACTTTAGAGCTCCAGAAAAAAGGTAGTCAGTATCTTAGAATGTCAGGAGAACGGATAATGAAGATTGCAGAGGAGCTGTACCAGGGAGGATTCATCTCCTATCCAAGGACAGAGACTACCCTTTACAAGCAAGGCTATGATTTACAAGGAATGGTTAAAAAGCAAAGTGAATCTCAAAAGCCGTGGTCACCATATGCAACTCGTCTTTTGGAAACCAATAGCTTCCGCTGGCCACAATCTGGAGGAAAAGATGATGGCGCCCACCCTCCCATCCATCCAACCAAACCATATGACAACTCTGGCCAAAACGCACAAGAGAAGACAAAAGTGTATGATTTCATTGTACGCCATTTTCTAGCGTCTTGCTCTCCGGATGCAGTTGGTCAAGAAACAAAGATAATCATAGATGTAGCAGGTGAGGACTTTTCGTGTACTGGCTTGGTCGTCCTTGAGAAGAATTGGCTCGAGATTTTCCCATGGGCTACGTGGGGTGGTGCCGATACTCTCCCACGTCTGCAGAGACATCAAACATTTCAACCTCGTTCTATTAATCTTCACGAGGGAACGACACAACCTCCTCCAAGATTGAGAGAGACAGACCTGCTGGCAAAAATGGACGAGTATGGCATTGGGACTGATGCGACTGTTGCAGATCACATTGCCAAGCAGCTGGAGAGAGGGTACGCAGTCAAGGATACGGCCACAATGACATTCTCACCGACTGCTTTAGGAGAATCTCTCATTTCTGCGTATCGAAAGATGGGATTAGAGAATTTATGGCTTCCAACATTGCGTGGTGTGATTGAACAAAACATTGACGCAGTTGCTAGAGGAGTACGGAGTAAAGCAGATGTACTTTCAGAAGCAGTACAATCCTTCAAAAGAGACTTTACTTCTGCCGCGCAACAATCAAATACAATCAAGGAAGAAGTACGTAGCATTGTCTTTCAGGGAGAGCTAGCCAATGGCAGAATCCAAGCACAGGTTCAAGGACAACATTTTGCAACCTGCTCCTGCGGGGCCAGTCTAGTTCTCTCCGAGAACGAAGGAATATTTGCAGTTGCATGCCAACTGCTTCACTTGGGAGCATCTAGCAAGGTTTGCTTCCCACGAAGGGTTACAAGAAACATCACCATATCCGATCACGATTGTCAGGTATGTGGCGAGGGAACCAAGATGCTTGTATTCACCTTTGACTCTGGCCTGTTACCTCCACAATTACGTCACCGCGCGCATTTCTCTGCATGTATGAAATGCAATAATGAGGTCGCTCAATTGCTGGCGTCCATGGGCTTTCGGACAGGATCCTCAGCACCACGAGCAGGCCCCGCCAGAGGAAGAGCACGAGGAAGAGCTAGGACACGAGGACGTGGAACTGCCAACAGAGGTGGAAGGAATAACGCACATCGCCGTCGATAGTACATCTAGCTAGTATGACTATATACGTTTCAGTTAGAATGAATAGAAAACAACATAAAATGAATGCATGCAAAACAAGAGAATATATACCAAACATACGTTAACGTACAAATTGTATGATTCTAATTCCCAAGCTACAGCCCTATCGAGAAGCTTGTGACGCTAATACATCAGAAAGAATCTTTGCCTTGGTATCAAGAGCTTCAGACGTTGCCTCTGCAGATTTCCTTGCAGCCTTTGCAAGATGCAACTGCCTCTCCAGATCGGCTATCTCTGCCTGAAGCACACAAATCAATGAATCATCTCCTTCTGACGTATGTTGATCCTTTCCTTGATGTTTCACAAGCGCATACAGCCGAGAATTCTCTCGTTCAAGCTCGAGAACCCTGGTCCTCAGCATGTCCACAAGGGTCAACAATTCAACATTACAATCCCACATGTTTGCAGCTATATCCAGCGCATCATCTCCTCGAGTATCCACAGAAACGTTATATCTATCCACAGGTATACCATCTATACTACTATGAACCAGGTGGTGAGAAGGAGACGGGGTAGTAGGGGCACTAGCCCCAAAACCAATCTTTTCTGCCATGTCACGTTGCAACTCTTCTCTCGCTCTTCTTCGTGTCTCTAGAATCTATCCTTTTTATATGTATGATTACACTATCATATCTAAAGTTGATTCGATGACAATGTAACCCTGTGCAATGCTCTCGTGTGCAAATTTGAACGTTGAACAACCCTGTATTTGTACGACTTCTCTGATCTCTACACCTACTTGAATAGTGTTAACTATTAGTTGGTTTATATACTTTTACATCGACTACCCTGTGGTATTATTATCTTTGATATGAACAGCACATCTGGTCTCTTTACAGTCCCATGGCACCAACACCATCCCATGCATGGGATGCATGTACAATCAAGGATCTTGTGAAGGGGCTATGGCTAGCTGGTCTTTCTAGTTCTAGTTTTGAGATTACTTGTATGGTAAATAGATACCAGAATTCAGAATGACTTGGAACTATCCACTGGTATCTACACCTTTCTATATACACAATACTCTACCTATACTTGGTAATAATCATTCCTAGGAAGATAGAACCACATCCATCCTAATCTATTGCATGCATATCACTCAACCAACGCATGAATATCTCTATCCTACAATCAATCGAGTGCCATTAGGAATGGATTCTACCAAAGGTGTAATTTCCAGCTGTTGAGAATTCATTTCCATGGACAAGATAGGTCTGTTCAGTAAAAGGATGCACACATGACCCACCCACACAGTTGAATATAAACTGACTATATTTGTATTCATGTATACAGTGCTGAAACAGTTTGTACGTTCCAAGGGCTGGCCTACTGGCCCATGCGTACAAATATTGTTGTATTTCCACATCAAATGCCTTTTCTCTATCGTTCTGTGCTCTCTCAATCACCTTTTGCAGACACTCTGACTTGAGATTATACAGAGCATTACCATTAATATGATTCAACCAGAGCATGCCTGATTTTACACTGACCTCCTTGTCTTTGGCATCCCCTACATAGACACTGCCTTTGACCATGTATGGCTCATGCATATTTGCATGTCTCTGCAAGGCATCAAGCCAGTATGGCCGCAACGGGGTGACATCATGTTCCATCCAAAAGATATCATCGTAGTCTTTTGATAAATCTCGTGTAGGATTCGTGTCGTTTCTGTACAAGGCCTTGTAAAACATATTGTTCACACCGTGTGGGAACCCCTCTTCCTTTGCACTGAGGCAGGCATACATCATCTGTATTCTACCAAAGCACGACCTCTGAGCAAATTCACCCGAGTTGACATAGTCTAGGGTTGATATTCTACCACATGTATCCTCACAGCAACTCACGTAGAGTATCAAATCTGCAAGACATGATGATCCCCTGCAGGGCTTTTCACATGCCGTTTCCCACTTGGATAT
>PJEL010002637.1_pt1 | contig 16196 bp, 15 predicted proteins | sample 1853271 | NCBI WGS metagenome assembly PJEL01 (sample SAMN08108733, study PRJNA415343) | Invertebrate metagenome, whole genome shotgun sequencing project. | host: Globobulimina | place: Sweden: Gullmar Fjord | collected 2015-08
GCGATCAAGATCGCGGTGCCGCAGTTGGCGCGCATCTCCAACTTCGACGACCTCGACCCGCTGATCGCCGAGCCGGACGTGGCGGTCGACTTCGTGGCGGCGGGCCGTGCCCTGCCGGGCGACGCCGACCTGGTGATCCTGCCGGGTTCCAAGGCAACCCTCGCCGATCTGGCATTCCTGCGCGACCAGGGCTGGGACGTCGATCTGGCGGCCCACCTGCGTCGCGGCGGCCGGGTGCTGGGCATCTGCGGCGGTTTTCAGATGCTTGGCCGCCGGATCGAGGACCCCGAGGGCATCGAAGGCCCCAAGGGTGCGGCGGCGGAGGGCCTCGGCCTGCTCGACATCGAGACCCGCCTGACCGGCGAAAAGGCGCTGCAGGAAGTTCAGGGCCGGCACCCGGAAAGCGGCGCGGTCCTTCGGGGTTACGAGATGCATGTCGGCGTCACCGAAGGGGCGGGGCTGAACCGGCCCTTCCTGGACCTGAACGGCCGGCCCGAAGGTGCTGTTTCAAGCGATGGCAAGGTGGCGGGCTGCTACCTGCACGGGCTCTTCGCGGACGACGGTTTTCGGGCGGCCTTCCTGGCAGGACTCAAGGATCGCGCGGCCTCCGGCCTGGCCTATGACGCTCTGGTCGAGCAGACCCTGGACAGGCTCGCGGCGCACCTGGAGGCGCATTTGGACCTGGACCGTATCATGGAGATTGCCGGGACTCGCGGTGTGGCGCATTTCTCTTTGCCCCGCCCCCGCCAAGCCCCGTAAAGTCCGCCGAAAGCAAAAAGGCGGCCCAGCCGGTGTTGAGAGCAGGCGTTTTGAGGAGAGAACAATGAGCAAGTTCGGCGTGATGGTCTGTGGCCACGGCAGCCGCGACGAAGGCGCGGTGCGCGAGTTCGAGGCGGTCGCCCGTGGCATCCGCGCCCGCCTGCCGCAGTACGACGTCGAAAGCGGCTTTCTGGAATTCGCCACGCCGATCATTCGCGAGGGGCTGGACAAGCTGCGCGCCAAGGGCGTGACCCGCTGCCTGGCGGTCCCCGGCATGCTGTTCGCCGCCGGCCACGCCAAGAACGACATCCCCTCGGTGCTCAGTACCTATCAGGCCCAGCACCCGGAGATGACGATCGACTACGGGCGCGAGTTGGGCATCGACCCCAAGCTGCTGCAGGCCGCCGCCGATCGTGTCGAGGCGGCGGTGAAAGCTGCCGGCGACGACGTGCCGCGCCACGAGACGCTGCTGATGGTGGTGGGGCGCGGCGCCTCGGACCCCGACGCCAACTCCAACGTCGCCAAGGTCATGCGCATGCTGTGGGAAGGGCTCGGCTTCGGCTGGGGCGAAACCTGCTATTCCGGCGTCACCTTTCCATTGGTTGAACCAGGGTTGGAGCATGCCGCGAAGCTCGGCTACAAGCGCATCGTCGTCTTCCCCTACTTCCTCTTCACCGGCATCCTGGTGAAGCGCATCTACGACTACACCGACGCCGTAGCCGCGCGCCATCCCGAGATCGAGTTCGTGAAGGCCGGTTACCTGAACGACCACCCTGCCGTGCTCGACGCCTTCGCCGAGCGGGTGCAGGAGATCCTCGACGGCGAGAACCTGATGAACTGCAAGCTCTGCAAGTACCGCGAGCAGGTCCTGGGTTTCGAAGCCGAGGTCGGCCTGGCGCAGGAAAGCCACCACCATCACGTCGAAGGCATCGGCACCGGAACGGCGGAGCACAGCCACGATCACGGACATGATCACGGACATGATCACGGGCATTCCCATGATCACGGTCAGAGCCATGACCATGGTCACGCGCATGACCATGGTCACCATCCCTATCCCCATGCCGACCATCCCCTGGGCCCGGTCAGCATGAAGAAGAAGTCGGCGTAGCGATGGTTGCCTGCGGCACCCCCCTCAGACATCAACTGTCATGCTCGGGCTTGACCCGAGCATCCATGGCAGAGGCGGACACCGGGCCTGCGGAGAAATGGACCCTCGGGTCAAGCCCGAGGGTGACGACCGGGGGCATGGCTGGCACATGACCGCCACCCTCGACACCTACATCCGCGATCCGCAGGAGATCACCCGGCGTTCCTTCGAGATCGTGCGGGCGGAAACCGATCTCTCGGCCTTGCCGCAGGATGTCGGCGAGATCGCCCTGCGGGTAGTCCATGCCTGCGGCATGCCGGAGATTGCCGGTGACCTTGCCTATGGCGGCGACCTGGCCACTGCCGGGCGCGCGGCCTTGCAGGCCGGCGCGACGGTGCTGGCCGACTGCGAAATGGTCGCCGACGGCGTCACCCGCGCGCGCCTGCCGGTGGGCAACCCCGTCCTCTGCACCTTGAACGACTCCCGTACGCCGGAGCTGGCGAAGGCGCTGGGCACCACCCGCTCCGCCGCCGCGGTCGATCTCTGGGGCGATGACCTGAAGGGCGCGGTGGTGGCCATCGGCAATGCACCGACGGCGCTCTACCGTCTTATGGAATTGCTCAAAGACGGCGCGCCGCGCCCGGCGGCGATCCTCGCCTTTCCGGTCGGCTTTGTCGGCGCGGCGGAATCGAAGGACGCGCTGATATCGGCCGATTTGGGGCTGCCTTACCTGACCCTGCGCGGCCGGCGCGGTGGCAGCGCCATGGCGGCGGCGGCTGTGAACGCCTTGGCCCGCGCCGGGCTTTAGACGCTATGTTGGATCGAACCAAACCCTGGCTTTCCCTCGTCGGCATCGGCGAAGACGGCTTGGCCGGCTTGACTCCTGCCGCCCGCGCCTTGGTCGATGATGCGGAGCTGTTGGTGGGCGGTGAGCGTCACCTGGCGATGCTGCCGGAGGACGGTTGCGAGCGCCTGGCTTGGTCCAGCCCCTTCTCGGCCTCGCTGGAGGAGGTCGTGGCGCGTCGTGGCAACCGTGTCTGCATTCTGACCAGCGGCGACCCGCTGTGGTACGGCGTCGGTGCGACATTGCTTCAGCATATTCCCCGCGCGGAGGTGTCGATCTTGCCGGGCCGCTCGGCCTTCACCCTGGCCGCCGCGCGCCTCGGCTGGCCGTTGGCGGAAGTGGAGACCCTCACCCTGCACGGCCGCCCGCTGGCGCTGCTGCAGTCCTTCATCCAGCCGGGCGCCAAGCTCTTGGCTTTGAGCGAGGACGCCAAGACGCCCGCCGCCGTGGCGGACTTGCTCACGGAGCGCGGCTACGGTCAGTCTTTGATGACCGTTCTGGAACACCTGGACGGCGCGCAGGAGCGCCGGGTCGACGGTCGGGCCGCCGAGTGGAGCGCCAACGACCTGGCCGACCTGAACACCCTGGCGATCGACTGTGTTGCCGGGCCCGATACGATGCTGCTGCCGCGCACGCCCGGCCTGCCGGACGACGCCTTTCGCCATGACGGCCAGATGACCAAGCGTGAAGTGCGCGCCGCCACCCTGTCGGCCCTGGTGCCGGTGGCGGGGCAACTGCTGTGGGACGTCGGGGCCGGCTGCGGCTCCGTCGCCGTGGAGTGGCTGCGCGCCGCGCCGCGCAGTCGTGCGATCGCCATCGAGCGCAAGGCCGAACGTCGCGCGATGATCGCCGAGAATGCCGAGTGCCTCGGCACACCCTCTCTGCAGATCGTCGCCGGCGACGCTCCGGCGGCGCTCGACGGGCTGGAAGCGCCCGATGCGGTTTTCATCGGCGGCGGCACATCGAACGAAGATCTGATCGCGGCCTGCTGGCAGGCGCTGAAGCCCGGCGGCCGTCTCGTCGCCAATGCGGTGACCCTGGAGGGCGAGCAGGCGCTGCTGGCCTGGCAGAAACAACGGGGGGGCAGCCTTACCCGCATTGCCATTTCCCGCGCGGAGCCGGTCGGTCCCTTCCGGGGCTGGCGGCCGGCGATGCCGGTCACCCAGTACGCGAGCATCAAGACATGACCGGCACCCTCTACGGCCTCGGCATCGGCCCCGGCGACCCCGAACTCATCACCCTGAAGGCGCTGCGCCTCTTGCAGGCCGCGCCGGTGCTGGCCTATCCGGCGCCGGAGGAGGGCGACAGCCTGGCCCGCGCCATCGTCGCCGACCACCTGCCCGGTGGCCAGACCGAGATCGTGCTGCGTATGCCCATGGTGGCGGCGCGCTTCCCCGCGCAGGAAGTCTACGACTGGGCGGCGAAGGAAATCGGCGGGCACCTGGAAGCGGGCCGCGACGTGGTGGCGCTCTGCGAGGGCGATCCCTTCTTCTACGGCTCCTTCATGTACCTCTTTGGCCGCGTCGCCGAGAGCTTCCCGGTCGAGGTGGTGCCCGGTGTTTCCTCGCTGACCGCTTGCGCGGCGGTGCTGGGCGCGCCGCTGGCCGCGCGCAACGACGTGCTGACCGTGATTCCCGCAACTTTGGAAGAGCATGTGCTGGCGCAACTGCTGCGCGACGCCGAGGCGGCGGCGGTCATCAAGGTCGGCCGCCACCTGCAGAAGGTGCGCAAGGTGCTGGGCATCCTCGGCCTGCTCGACCGCGCCCGCTACGTGGAGCGCGCCACCATGGGCGAGCAGCGCATCCTGCCGCTGGCGGAGATGGAAGAGGCCGGCGCGCCCTATTTCTCCATGGTCCTTATGCATCGCCGGGGGGAGGCCTGGACATGAGCGGTCTTGCGCCCGCCTTCATCGTGCTGACGCCGGGCGGCGCGGCCCTGGCCAAGCGCCTCAGAGACGCCTTGCCGGGCGCGTTGGTCTTCGCCAAACGCGGGCGCGTCGAGGCAGCCGATGTTTTCTTCGACGACTTTACCGCGCAGCTGCAGGCCGCTTTCTTCGACGGCCGTCCCATTATCGGCGTTGCGGCGGCGGGCACCTTGATCCGCGCCCTGGCGCCGGTCATTGCCGACAAGCATGCGGAGCCCCCGGTGATCGCCCTGGCCGAGGACGGCGGGGCGGTGGTGCCGCTGCTCGGCGGTCATCGCGGCGCCAACGATCTGGCGAAAACCATCGCGGAAGCTCTGGGCGTTGAAGCCGCCGTCACCACGGCGGGCGACCGCCGCTTCGCTGTTGCCCTCGACGCGCCGCCGGCAGGTTGGCGCCTCGGCAACGCAGAACACTACAAAGGTTTCACGGCCGCGCTGCTGGGCGGCAAGTTCGTCCGTCTTGAGGGCGAGGCGTCTTGGTTGGTGGACAGCGGCTTGCCGATCGATGACAGTGGCGAGCTGACGATCCAGGTCACCGAGACGGTGGGCACTCCCGGTCCCGACTGCCTGGTTTATCATCCGGCAGTGCTCGCGCTGGGCGTCGGCTGCGAACGTCACGCCGAAGCGGCGGAGCTGGAAGCGCTGGTACGCTCGACCCTGGCCGAGGCGGGGCTGTCGCCGCTGGCCGTCGCCGGGGTCTTCTCCATCGACGTGAAGGCCGACGAGGCGGCGGTGCTGGCGCTTGCAAGATCGCTCGATGTTCCGGCGCGCTTCTTCGATGCCGCGACTCTGGAGGCGGAAACGCCACGTCTCGCCAACCCCTCCGACCTGGTGTTTCGCGAGGTTGGCTGCCACGGCGTCTCCGAAGGCGCGGCCTTGGCCGCCGCCGGGCCGGACGGCAAGCTGCGGGTCGCCAAGACCAAGTCCAAGCGCGCCACCTGCGCGGTTGCGCTGGCTCCCGGTGTCGTCGACCCCAAGACCCTGGGGCGCGGGCGCGGCACCCTCAGCGTCATCGGCACCGGCCCGGGCGATCCCGTCTGGCGCACGCCGGAGGTGGAGGCCGCCGTCCTGCGCGCTACCGATCTGGTCGGCTACGGCCTCTATCTCGACCTGCTGGGACCTCTGGCCGCGGGCAAGGCGCGTCACGGCTATGAACTGGGCGAGGAGGAAAAGCGCGTGCGCGTGGCCCTCGACCTCGCCGCCGAAGGCCGCGACGTGGCCCTGGTCTGCTCCGGCGATCCCGGCATCTACGCCATGGCGACCCTGGTCTTCGAGCTGCTGGAACGCGGCGGCCGGGCGGACTGGCAGCGCGTCGGCGTCACCGTCATGCCCGGCGTCTCGGCCCTGCAGGCGGCGGCGGCACGCTCCGGCGCGCCCCTGGGACACGATTTCTGCACCATCTCGCTGTCGGACCTGCTGACGCCCTGGCCAGATATCGAGCGGCGGGTAACGGCGGCGGCGCAGGGCGATTTCGTCATCGCCTTTTACAATCCGGTCTCCAAGCGTCGGACTCGGCAGCTTGCGGCGGCGGTGGAGATCCTGAAGCAACACCGCCCCGAAGACACGCCGGTTATCCTGGCGCGCAACCTGGGCCGCGACGGCGAAACTACAACGGTCGTCGATCTGGCCGAGCTTAGCCCCGAGATGGTGGATATGTTGACCGTCGTGCTGGTCGGCTCCAGCGAGACGCGGCGGGTGGCGCGGAGCGACGGTGGCGCCTGGGTCTACACGCCGCGCGGCTATGCCGGCAAAGCACAAAAGAGTTCAGAGGACGCGGCATGACGGTCTACTTCATCGGCGCCGGTCCCGGCGCGCCCGATCTCATCACCCTGCGCGGCCGCGACCTCATCGCGCGCTGCCCGGTGGTGCTCTATGCCGGTTCCCTGGTGCCCGAAGAGGTGGTCGCCTTCGCTCCCGACGACGCCAAGGTCATCGATACCGCGCCCATGAACCTCGACGAGATCCTCGTTGAGATCGAAGCCGCTCATGCGGCGGGCCAGGACGTGGCACGGGTGCATTCCGGCGATCCCTCGCTCTACGGCGCCATTGCCGAGCAGATCCGCCGTCTGCGCAAGCTGGATATTCCCTTCGAGATCGTGCCCGGCGTGCCTGCCTACGCGGCGGCGGCGGCAGCGCTGGAAAGCGAGCTGACCCTGCCGGAGATCAGCCAGACCCTGATCCTGACGCGCACCACCATGAAGGCCTCGGCCATGCCAGAGGGCGAGGACCTGGCGACCCTCGGCAAGTCCGGCGCCACCCTGGCCATTCATCTCTCGATCCGCAACTTGAAGCACGTCGAGACGGAGCTGACGCCGTTCTACGGCGCCGACTGCCCGGTGGCGGTGGTCTACCGCGCTTCCTGGCCCGATCAGCTCATCATCAGAGGTACGCTGAGCGATATCCGCCAGAAGGTGCGCGCCGCCAAGATCACCCGCACGGCGCTGATCCTCGTCGGCCGGGTGCTCGGCGAGACCGATTTCATCGATTCCAAGCTCTACGACCCCGACCACGTCCACGTCCTGCGGCCCAAGCGCAGTGCCTGAAGAATCTGGCGCGCGGCGCCCTCTGCTGACACAATGAGCGGCAGCGGGAGGAGTGCCCTTTCCAGGTTGCACGAAGGAGGGGCCCCTGCCGCAGGAACAAGGGTTCGCGGGAGGGATGGTATGACCAGGCTCCTTTGCAGTGTGACCATGTTTGTCGCCGCGCTGTCATCCTTTGTTGTTGTGCCAATGACGGCCGTTCGGGCGAGCAACTGCTTCGCCTATGTCGAACAACGACCCATGGCCGTTCCCGCCAGCTATACCCAGGTCCAGTCCGTCGGCGCGGTCGAGGTGACCTATGTCACACACTCGACTTTTCATCTGCGCACGCCGGCCGGCGTGACCATCGCGACGGACTATGCGGGCTACGCGGGCCCGGGACCGGCACCGACGGTGGTGACGATGAATCACGCCCATGAAACCCACTTCACCTCCTTTCCCGATCCCGAGATCGAGCATGTCCTGAAGGGATGGAACCCGGAAGGTGGTCCGGCCGTTCACAAGCTGACCGTCGACGACGTCTTGATCCGCAACGTTTCAACCGACATCAGGTCCTGGGGCGGGACGGTCGAGCCTTACGGCAACTCGATCTTCATTTTTGAGGTCGCGGACCTCTGTATCGGCCATCTCGGGCACCTTCACCACAAGCCGACCGCCGAGCAATTGGCCTTGATCGGCCGCCTGGATGTGGTTTTCGCCCCCGTAGACGGCAGTCAGACCCTGGACCTGCCGTCGATGATCGAGGTGCTGAAAGACCTGCGCGCCAGTCTCGTCATCCCCATGCACTACTTCGGGCGGGACACCCTGAACATCTTTCTGGCCGGCATGGCCGGAGACTTCGACATCAGGGCGGCGCGCAGTCCCACCATCGAGGTGTCGTTGCGTAGCCTGCCGCAGCAGCCGACGGTTCTGGTGCTCCCCGGCAGCTGAAAGCCGAGCTTGTGACAATCGATGCGGGAACGGCCCCGGCCGCAGGAAAACACGGCCGGGGCAGTTTACTTCACAAGTTCAACAGCCCTCAGGCGAAGATGTCCTGGGTGATGCTGTCGTACCAGCCGCGGGCGTAGTCGGCTTCCTGTGCGCGGAAGGTGTCGTCCGCGTCGGAGGGACTGAGGCCGCCGGAGCCGTCGATCTTGACGATCTTGCCGTCCTTGTAGCCGTAGACCATGGCGACCGAGATCCCGTAGTTCGGGGCCACAAGGCTGTAGCAGGTGTTCACGAACTTCGGTGACGCCGGGTCCCGGTTGCCCAAGATGGCCACGATGGCCTCGGCGCAGACCTTGGCCTGGGTGCTGGCGGCGAAGCCGGACTTCGGCATCGGCGAGGCAATGGCGGCGTCGCCGATGACGTGCACGCCCGCCGCCTGGGTGGACTCGAAGGTCGCCTGTTCGACCGGACACCAGCCCGAAGCGTCGGCCAGGCCGGCAGTCTGGGCGATTTCGCCGGCGCGCTGCGGCGGGATGAAATTGATGACGTCACCCTTTTCCTCGCCGAAATCGGTGTGCAGGGTCATGTTCGCGGCATCGACCCGCACGACGCGGCCGTCGTTGTCGAGGTTGCGGTACTCGATCATCTCCGGATAGAGCTTCGCCCACCCTTGCTTGAAGAGGCCCTGCTTGGAGAACTTCTCCTTGGGGTCCAGCACCAGGATCTTCGAGCGCGGCTTGTGGTTCTTGAAATAGTGAGCCACCAGGCTGATCCGCTCGCCCGGTCCCGGCGGGCAGCGGAAGGGATTGTCCGGCGGCGAAATAACGAAGACGCCGCCGTCCGGCATGGCTTCCAACTGTTGGCGCAGCAGAGTGGTCTGTGACCCTGCCTTCCAGGCGTGGGGAAGTTTCCCTTCGATCGACTGGTCTGCACCCTCGATTTCGCCCCATTTGAATCCGATACCGGGGGAGACGATTACGCGGTCGTAAGCGACTGTGCTGCCGCCGGCGAGACGTACTTCGCGCTTCTCCGCGTCGATGGCCGAGGCCATGTCGTGGACAACCTGCACGCCATGGCCGCGCAGCCCGTCGTAGCCATGGGTGATGCGGGAGATCGGGTTCATGCCGCCGATCACCGTGTTGCTGAAGGGACAGGTCACGAAGCTCTTGGCGGGCTCGATCAACGTGACTTCCAGCGCCGGGTCGAAGCGGCGCAGATACTTCGCCGCCGTGGCGCCGCCGAAGCCGCCGCCGACGACAACGACTTTGCCCGCGGCGCCCCTGGCGATATTGGGGGCCATAAAAGAAGCACCGGCAGCCAGACTTGCGGTGGAAGCGGCAAGCAGCTTGTTGAAGCTGCGACGATCTATTCTGGTCATGGTTCCTGCTCCCCTACTTCTTGCCGCTGAAATAGCCGGCCAGTTCCTCGATTTCCTCGTCGGTGAAGCCCTTGGCGATGCGGATCATCACCGTCGACTTCTTGTCACCGTCGCGGAAGCGTTTCAGGGTGTCGGCGATATAACTTGCCGATTTTCCCTCGATCGACGGCATGGCGCCGGAACTGCGCCCCTCGGTGCCGTGACAGGAAAAACAGGTGTTGGCGAGGATGGCGGCGCGGCGCTCGTCCGCGGCTGCGCTGTGGGGAGCCAAAGCGGCTCCCGTCACGAGAGCGATGGCCGCGGATCGGATTAACACACGTTGCATTGCGTTCTTCTCCCGATGTCTTGCTTCAGCTTTCCTTGCCCTCCCCAGCCCAAGTATTTTGGGACAGGCGGTTTCGCATTTCAATTGCGGAGAACGGTAATTGGCCGCAAAGGAGAGGCGCCGACCGGACTGCTGTTTGGCGCGTAGTCTTTGGTTTTGCCGTCCGGGCGATCACGGCTTACTTTGCGTGACGGGTCAACGCGGAGGCACAGCATGAAGTACGATCGGGAATTGATATCCAACGGAAATCCGATGGAGGCCGTTGTCGGCTTCAGCAGGGCGGTTCGCGTTGGGCCTTATATCTCCGTTGGCGGGACGGCGCCGGTCGGACCGGACGGGAAAACCGTCGGTGTGGGGGATGTTGCCGCTCAAACCCGCCAGTGTATCGAGGTCATCAAACAGGCCCTGGAGCAGGCGGGCTCGGGGCTTCACGATGTGGTGCGCACCAGGATTATCCTCACCAACATCGACGACTGGAAAGCGGCTATCGACGTTCGGAAAGAGTACTTTCGGGACGTGAGGCCGGTCGACACCATTATGGCGGTAGATCGCTTCGTCAATCCGGAGTGGCTGATCGAAATTGAGGCCGATGCCGTGATCGCGGAGGCGACAAGCTGAGCGACTTCATGCTTGGGAAACAAAGCCGCGTTGCGGAAGCGGGGCCCGTCACCTCAGAACTGGAACGGATGGCCGACCATCATCTGGACACCAACGCCCTCTTGTGAACCCGCCGTGTCCAGGCGCAGGACGAAGCCCTTCATCCATGCACGCAGGCCGAGCCCTACATCCCACTTCATGTCGCTGTGAAGTTCGCTGAGATCGTATTCGTCCGCGACGCGCCCGACTTCGACGAAGGGGACGGCCTGGATCCACTCGAGCCCGAGGTAATTTTTCATTTCGGGCCAGGATTCAAGCGGGTTCCAGTGCGGTGTCAGGCGCATCTCGGCGGAATAATATATGGCCGAGCGGTCGTTGAAGCGCTGTGCCGGGTAACCGCGCATGCGCCAGAGCCCACCCAGCGTCGCTCCCGCATAGGCGGGCGCGCGGTTGTTGATTTCACCGCCGCCTTCGTCCCATGAAAGCGTATCGGCGGTCCAGAAATCGAAAGCCAGAACCTGGTTTCTGAACCAGTCGTTTGCACCGAAGTCGTGATAGATGTCGAACTCGCCTTGCAGCACGGTCCAGGAGTCGCTGCTGTCCAGCCAGTTGAAATCGCGCGAGAGCTTCAGTGTCAACGCATTGCCGGAACTCGGATTGATGGGAAAATCGCGATTCTCCCAGTTGTAGGTGAAGTCGATTCCATTGGTGCGGAAGTCATCATCCACGTCGTTCCCGTCGATCGTCTGGGAGCGATAGAAAGGGCGCAACTCGATGAAGCTACGGCCGCTTTCCAGGGGATTCCAGGAGGTGCCACCTGTCGCACCGGAAACCAGGGCCCCGTCGCGCACCTCGTAATCGGGAACCACCTGGTCCGCTCCATGACCCAGCGGCAGGAGGTACTTCAAGCGGATCCGGGCAAAGTTGTCGAAACCGCTGCCGTCGACGAAGTTATTCCTGTTGGAATCGTTGGTTCCGGCACGCTTGCCCGCAAAACGTGGCTTGCCGTCGATGTAGGCCTCGGCGTCGTCGAAGTACCCGAAAGAAAAGGTGGGATCGATAAAAAGGCGATCGACCCCCGGCAGTCGAAAATCGCGCCCCATGAAGAACGCCATGCCGGAGCCTTCACTTCCGACCATAACCGAGCCGAGCGCCGTGGCTTGCGGCTGCAGGAAGCCTATCTGTCCTTCCACCCAACCGCCGGCCATCCCGAAATGCTCGTTGTAGAAGGCGAAGGGCAAAGAGAGTTTGAGATCGTCAGGGTTTTTTGCGGTTTCTTCTTGCTCCGCTTCCTCCGCTAGGACGTATCCGGGAGCGAGAAGGAGGAGAAGAGCAGCAAGCGGCACTGACGCAATCGCAGATCTTGTCCGACAGTCACAAGGCCAAAACAAAGCTTATCCCCACAGCAATTCTCTGAATTGACGAAGGCGAGAACCCGCCAGCCCCAATTGGCAGTCTCAATTTTGGAGGACAGACTAGCAGAACAGCTTTCCCCAAAGCCATGCTGTTAGAACTGACAGCTGGAAGCTCTGCATCCAGAGCCGCGAAGGACGCGGTTGCTTCAGCGCTACTTACGGTGAGCAGTCTAGGAGGCGCATTGCTTGGAATCCATCAACCGGAGGGTCTTCGGGGATTTTCCGCTGCCGCAGGGCCGATCGATCCTGAAATACCTTGTGCACGGATCTCGGAGCCTTAGATCTGTGCTTGATCTGTTGCCGCACCGCGCAGCGTAGATATCAAGTGAGCCGCGCCCGCAGCCCTGCGGCGTGACCGGCCTGTAACACCTTGCGGCCTGGAGGCCGAAGACATGGAATTCAGTATCGTGCCGCTTTATGCCGCGGCTTTTGGACTCGGCCTGGTGGCGCTTTCAATTCGGGTGATACGCCTGAGAAGGCGATCCAAAGTGCCCCTTGGCGGCGGTGGGCAACCCGCATTGGAAAGAGCCATACGGGTTCAGGCCAACTACAGCGAATACGTGCCCTTGGCCGTTATTCTCCTGGCCTTCGTGGAACTGGACGGTCAGCCGGACCTGATCGTCCACGGCTTGTGCGTCCTCTTGCTGGTCGGGCGCGGATTGCACGCTTTCGGCGTCTCTCGAACAGCGGAAAATTATCGCTATCGGGTTTTCGGCATGACGGCGACATTTGTGGTGCTGAGTGCGGCATCACTTGTTCTCCTGACAGGCGGCAGCCTGCTGACCGGCATTTTCAGTTGAGATCGGCGGGACCTAGAGGCGCCCGGAGATCCAGCGCAACGCCGCTTCGACCGACTCGGCGGTCTCCTGATCCTTGTGCGGCGGGCGTTGGATCATCACCACCGGCAGGCCCAGTTCCCGGGCCACGGCGATCTTGGCATAGGTCGCATCGCCGCCGGAGTTCTTGGTGACCAGGGCCTGGATGCCGTGCAGCAGGAAGAGAGCGCGTTCGCCGTTTTCCTCAAAGGGGCCCCGGCCCAGCACCACCTCGTAGTTCTTCAGCGGCAGCGCTTCGCGCGGCGCGTCGATCACGCGCACCAGGAACCAGATACCCGCCAAGCCGGCGAAGGTCTCCACCTCCTGCTTGCCGACCGAGAGAAAGACCCGTTCAGCGAGGCCCGGCAGTACTTTGGCTGCGGCCTTGGCATCGGCGACGGAGATCCACCTGTCGCCCTCGACCTCTCGCCAAGGCGGTCGGGTCAGGACCAGGCAGGGCGTGCCGCTGCGGCGGCAGGCCTCTTCGGCATTGCCGGAGATGCGCGCGGCGAAGGGATGGGTTCCATCGACCAGCAGGTCGATGCGCTCGTCGTGCAGATAGTTCGCCAGGGCCTCGATCCCGCCGAAGCCACCGATGCGCAGTTCGCCGGGGACGCGCGCCGGCTGCTCGGTGCGCCCGGCCAGCGAGGTGATGACCTCGACATCTGCGCGTCCTTCGAGGGCTTCGGCCAGGGCGCGGGAATCGCCGGTGCCGCCCAGCAGCAGGATGCGGCAAGGTTTCGTCATGCGCTCCAACCCGCCGCTCGTCCCGCCGGCTTGCCCTGGCGGTCGAAGATCAGCACCTCGACCTCGGTTTCGCCGTCCAGCAGGTCGAGTGCGGTCTCCCGGGCGCGCGCGGCCACCGCATCGGCCAGCGGCAGTCCGGCGCTGGTGGCCAGGTCGAGCACCTGTTTGGCGGTGTTGGCCCGGCGAGCCTCGTCCGCCAGTCCCTGATCGGCGCCGAGCGTTCCGAGGATCTGGGCCAGCAGGTCGAAGTCGACCTGGCTGCGCCCGGAGTGCAGATCGCGATGGCCCGCCGCCAGCTTGCAGAACTTGCCGAAGCCGCCGCCGAGGGTCAGGCGCGGCAGGGGGTGCTTGCAAAGGTACTTGAGCAGGCCGCCCGCGAAGTCGCCCATATCGAGCAGGGCGAAGTCCTGCAGGTTGTAGAGCTTCTGCACCGCCGCTTCCGAGGTCGAGCCGGTGCAGGCGGCGGCATGGGTCAGGCCGCTGGCCCGCGCCACGTCGATGCCGCGATGAATGGAGTGGATCCAGGCAGAGCAGGAAAAGGGTACCACGACGCCGGTGGTGCCGAGGATCGACAGGCCGCCGAGGATGCCGAGGCGTGGATTCCAGGTTTTCCGGGCCAGGGCCTCGCCGTCGTCGACGGATATCTCGATGACCACGTCGCCGGTGTCGCCATGTTCGGCGGCGACCTCGGCCACGACCGCCTGCATCATCTGCCGTGGCACAGGGTTGATGGCCGGCTCGCCGACCGGCAGGGGCAGGCCCGGCTTGGTGACGGTGCCGACCCCCGGCCCGGCTTTGAAGACCACGCCGCTGCCGGCCGCCGCCCGGCGCAGGGTTGCCTGCACCAGGGCCAGGTGGGTCACGTCAGGGTCGTCGCCGGCGTCCTTGACGATGGCGGCGCTGGCCGCCTCCGGCCCCAGGGATTCGCGGGCCAGGGCAAAGGCCGGCTGCTCGCCCTTCGGCAGGGTGATGCTGACCGGGTCGGGGAATCCGCCGGTGAGCAGCGCCGTATAGGCGGCCTTGGTGGCCGCCGTGGCGCAGGCTCCCGTGGTCCAACCGCGCCGCAACGCGCCTTCCGGTTTGCGTGTCATGTCGCTATTCTACAAGTAGAGGCTTTTCACTGACCAGGACCGCCGCCGACCGGCGTCTAGACTAAACTCCATGGAACCAACCGATTTATCCCTGCCGGTTTTCGAAGCTGGAAGCGTCTGGCTGGTGGGCGCCGGGCCGGGCGACCCGGGATTGCTGACTCTGCACGCGGTGAACGGCCTGAAACAGGCCGACGTCGTTGTATACGACGCACTGGTGGCTTCGGCCATCCTCGAGTTGTCGCGGCCCGACTGCGAGAGGGTCTATGCCGGCAAGCGCGGCGGGCGCCCGTCGCCGGTTCAGGCGGATATCTCGCAGCGCCTGGTGTCTCTCGCCAAGGAAGGCAAGCGGGTGTTGCGCCTCAAGGGCGGCGACCCCTTCGTCTTCGGGCGTGGCGGCGAGGAAGCCCTTGCCCTGGTCGCCGCCGGCGTGCCCTTCCGGATTATTCCCGGCATCTCCGCCGGTATCGGCGGCCTGGCCTATGCCGGTATCCCGGTAACCCACCGCGATACCAACTCCGCCGTCACTTTCCTTACCGGGCACGGAGTCGGCGGCAGTGTGCCGGACGGCATCGACTGGGCCGCCTTGGCCAAGGGATCTCCGGTCATCGTGCTCTACATGGCGCTGAAGCATATCGCCGCCATCTCGGCGTCGTTGATCGAGCACGGGCGTGCCGCCTCCGAGCCCCTGGCCGTGGTCAGTCAGGCGACCCTGCCGGAGCAGGTGATCCTGGAGACGACTCTGGGACGCTGCGCCGAGGACATTGCCGCTGCCGGGATCGAACCACCCTGCATCGTGGTGGTGGGCGAGGCGGTGCGCCTGCGTGCCGGCCTCGACTGGCAGGGGGCGGCCACGGGCCGCATGCTGGACCCTGATCCGCTGCGGCTGCGCGGACGCCGCGAGACGGGATGAACCGGGCATGATACCGGCCAAACTTCCAGCATGATCGACACCCCGCCCGGCTTGCTGATCGCAGCGCCTGCTTCGGGCAGCGGCAAGACCACGATAACCCTCGCCCTGCTACGTTACCTGCGCAACCGGGGGCGCAGCGTATCCTCGGTAAAAGTAGGGCCGGACTACATCGATCCGGGTTTTCACCAGGCTGCCAGCGGGCGGCCCTGTCTCAACGTCGATGGCTGGGCCATGCGCCCGGCAACCCTCGCCGCGGCCATTGCCCAGGCCGGTGAAGGGGCGGAACTGATCCTCGGAGAAGGGGTCATGGGCCTCTTCGACGGGGCGGCGCTGGCCGATCAGCGCGGCCTGGCCACCGGCTCGACCGCGCAACTGGCGGCGTTGACCGGCTGGCCCGTGGCGCTGGTGGCGGACTGCAAGGGCATGGGCGCCTCGGTCGCCGCGCTGGCCGCCGGATTCGCGGGTTTCGACGACTCGGTCACGGTCATTGGTGTGATCCTCAACAATGTCGCCAGTCCGCGCCACGAAGTCTTGCTCATCGAGGCCTGCAAGAAGGCCGGGCTGACGGTCCTCGGGGCCGTCCGGCGGGATCCCGTCCTGGCGCGACCCTCGCGTCATCTGGGCCTGGTGCAAGCGGCCGAGGACGGCGATCTGGAAGCTTTCCTGGAGGCTGCTGCCGCGGCCATCGGTTCGCAGGTCGACGTCGACAGCCTGATCAAGGCCGCGCGCGCCGCCGGTTTGCCGCCAAGCCACGGCGGTCCCGTGGCGTTGCCCCTGGGCCAGCGCATCGCCGTGGCGCGGGATGTCGCTTTCGCCTTCGCCTACCCCCTGCTGC
>PJEL010002638.1_pt1 | contig 16193 bp, 7 predicted proteins | sample 1853271 | NCBI WGS metagenome assembly PJEL01 (sample SAMN08108733, study PRJNA415343) | Invertebrate metagenome, whole genome shotgun sequencing project. | host: Globobulimina | place: Sweden: Gullmar Fjord | collected 2015-08
CAACCTCTTCTTCAACCGGTTCTTCCATAACCTCCTCAACCGGATCCTCCAAAATAACATCTTCAACAGCAAACCCGGTAATCCCTCCAAAAACCTGACCTTCATTCAAATAAAAATCTACAGAATATCCAGCACTAAACAAAAACAAAACCGACAAAACCGCAACCGCAAACATATTAAGAAAAGGCAATTTTTTCCAAACACTTCTTTTAGCACCACTCTTTTTTTCGGCATCCTCCCGACTAACATACCGCTTCTTAACTTTACCATTTTCATCACGATAACTCTCGTAATAGTAGGGTCCATACCTTCTCCCATTCTTATAAAAATACCTCTTATATGCCATCTCTCTTTCTAAAATTTGTAGGAGTAACTGCTTTAAAAAGATTTATACACACAAAAATAAGTAGGAGTAACAACAAAAACCCAGCCTAAAAAACCAAAAACCACTTCATCAAAAACCTTTCAAAGAACCTCTCAAAAAAATCCTTTATCCCCACAAAAATTCTCACAAAAAACACTCCAAACGTTAAAAGCATTCCCATTCCCAAGGTCAACAAAAACCAAGGTCAACTCGCGCGAACTAAGAGCGCAACATTCTACACCAGCTAAGCGGTCCAACAGGTTTTAAAAATAACTAACCCTATATATATACATGAAAAAAGAGATAAAAACAAACCATGCCCTATCTATAATATTCGCCTGGTTCTTTCTGACAATAGCACTAATAGTCATAATCCTCGGACCCCTCAATCTAACTGGACACGCGATATACGAAAACCAACCAGATTCGAGCACGAGCCAAGATACCTACATAAGAGAAAACTCCAACACAAACTACGCAACCTCAAACACAATGAAAATAGGTAAAACGGCAGCCGGAGCAGAATTCAAAGGATTAATAAGATTAAATGTATCTTCTATTCCCCAAGCGGATACAATAATAAGCGCAAAACTTCAGCTCTATTTTTCGGCAACAAGTAACACAAATAACGTGACTTTAAAACTATACAGAATAACCTCAAACTGGAACGCAGCAGAAACCGGATGGAACAACGCAACATCTTCTCAACTATGGACATTACCAGGAGGAGACTACATTCAAGAAATAGATAGCGCAATCTTCAACAATACATTAGGATACCATAACTTCACGATAACAAATGCCGCAAGAAACTGGGTAAACCAAACCCACGCCAACTACGGACTAATGATAGTTTCAACAGATGCATCAAACGGAGATACAAAAGAATTCTCATCCTCAGATGACTCAACGCCATCCCAAAGACCAAAAATAATAATAGAACACACTCCAAACGCAGCCCCAACAATAGAAAACCTCTCAGCGGATTCAAATTCAAGCTCACCAAAACAAATAGGAGAACAAATAACATTTGACTTAGAATGGTCAGACTTAGAAAACAACGATGCACAAATGTTCATATGCAATTCTTCCGACATAACCATAAGTGGATGCGCAGATAAAACATTTTGTAGCACATCCCTAAATTCAAACAACCAAATACAATGTTCATACACAACAACATCTCTAGAAAACCAAACAACATCTTTCTGGGCAGCAATATGCGATGAAACCAACTGCTCAAGCACAAGCCAAAGTCAATTCTACGCAAATCACAAACCAATAATTTCCCTAACACAACCAAACGGAGGAGAAACAGTAAATCAATCGGTTGGAAATTATTCTATCCTTTTCGACACATCCGATCCAGATTCTAATTCACTAACAGCAAGCATATACTACGGAACAACACAAAACTCAACAACATTCCCAATAGCAACAAACCTAAATCTCTCAGAATACTGCACCGATCTAGATTCAAACACAGCCACAACAAACCCATGTAACTACTCATGGTACTCCGCCGGAATATACGGAACATTTTTCCTAACAATAATCCTCAATGATTCCTACTCATTAGAAAATAGTTCAAGCGCCAATTCATTTGACGTTCGGAGTCTAATAGACATACTAAATCCACAAATAACATCCCAATGGACAGATTCAACTATTCACTCAGGAGAGCAAATATATTTCCACGCAGATATAATCGAGTTAAACATAAACACAGTATGGGTTTCAATAAACACAACACCTCAAACAAACCTAACAATGACAAGCACCACATCCCCCGAATTCAACATCTCATGGATAGCGCCAGAAATAGGATCCTATTCATTCAAAACATGGGCAAACGATACAGTAGGCAACACAAACGACACAATGCCATGGACAACTTTCAATATATCCAAACCAATAGCAATAACTTCAAACGAACTCAGCCCTTCAGTAGCCCTACCATTTCATACCATAAAAATAACCGGAGACATAAACACAACAGATTCCATCTCTGGCACAAGCGCATATCTAAACACGCCAGAAGGATTTGCATTTTTAATAAACTACCCTCAAAACCTACAACTAGGAGACATATCAACCAACCAAACAAAAACAGCCGAATGGTTCATCTCTTGCCCAATCACAGAATCAACATACACACTAAACATAACATATTCAGACCAATACTCCAACACATGGCAAAGCGCAAACTTTCAGACTCAAATAACATCGGCAATATCCGGAGGCTACGAAATCTCAGCGACAGGATACCCAGAAGTAGAAGCAACCGGAACATATTACGCGGAGAGCACATTCAAGCAAAACGGACAACCAATATCAGCAGACTCCATAACAATAACGCTATACGACCCAGCCAAAAACCTAATCCTAACAAATCCAATGTCAACAAAATCAACAGGGATCTATAATTATTCATATAGTGTAGGAGCAGCACCAATGGGCGGACAATGGGAAACCAGAATCAACGCAACAAAGGATGCAACATCATATTACACAAACGAATTCTGGAAAGTAGTAGGAGCACTTTTCGATGTTAGAAATATAACAATCATAAACTCAAGCAATACGAATCTAGACATCTCCGTAATTCTAGAAAATATAGGAAACAACCCAACAGACTTATTTCTACAATGGAACTTAACAAGAACTGACACCGGCGAAACACTAGATTCAGGATTCGATACAATCGGAGTAGGAATAACCCCAATAACACATAGGATATCACCAACAACATCCTACGTAGGACAAACAAAGATAACATTCATGGGAACTTATCTAGATACCGAAAAAGCAGCAGCATACAAAATATTTAGCACAACAAAAGGGGGAGACACTCCAACGGCCCCGGGAACAGGAGGAGGCAGCGGAGGTGGATCAGGAGGTGGAGACAGTGGAGGGGCATCAGGAGGCGGAGGTGGATCAGGAGGTGGATCAGGAGAGAGCACAAGTGAAGTGACAACAAGCGAAACAAAACAAGAAGGACTAAAAGATCACTTCCAAAAAGAACTAGAAAGATTAAAAGAAAAATCAAGCGACCTAAATAAAACACTTTTGCAAAAAAGATTAAGCGACCTGTTAAACGATTTAGAAAAATGTCAAACACCCCTAAACAAACTAAAACAAGAAATAGAAAAAGAAGAATTTATTAACGCAGACATCACAATAGAGGAAGCGGAAGAATGTATAAACGAAATAGAAACAAAATCTATACCAACAAAATCATCTTCCGAAGAAAAAGATATGGAAAACTATTGGATATGGATAATAACGTGGCTATTAATTTTAGTGCTAATAATCATAATAATCTCCGCAATATATGTATTCTACAGAAAATTAAGCATAATAAATCTGATAAAACAAACTCCCGTAGATAGATCAATCCAACCAAAAAGCAACACAGTAATTAATGAAAAACTGAAAAGAATAAGAGAGAACCTAAACAGGGCACAACCATCCAAGCTTAATATAAAATCAGACTCGAAGATCTAAACCTTCCAATCAACCCATTTAAAAACCTACTACATCCCAAACATCACCCAACTCTCAACGACTCCTCTGCAGCCTCCGCATAACAATTTCCACCTTCCAAAAAAATTCATACAATTAATCTATTTTTAAAAACTATATACTATAAATTAATCCACAAAAATTAAACATCAAACAATGATTCATCATCTTCCACCACATCATCACCCCTCTTCAAAACAACCTCACTACTAGGCTCGGGCAACTTAACAATAGGAGCAACTTTTTTTTCAACAGGGGAAACCTTCTTTTCAACAACAGGGGCAACCTTCTTAATAATCTTCTTCTTAATCACAGGTAAAACCTTCTTAGCAGGAGCAATCTTATCCATCTCCATCTTTTTCCTCATCTCACCAACCTGAGTAGACAAAACCTCAATAATGCCAACCATATCAGCCATCTGATTCTCATATTCATTAATACCCTTAACATCCGAAACTCCCTCAGCAACAGCAATCTTCCCAATATCATCTTTATTAATTCGTCCAACCGCCAAACTAGTCTCAATCAAGCCACCAATTTCATCCACATTTTTCTTCAAACTCTTAACCTCAGGAATAACCCCATCAAGAGCAATCAGCTTGTTTTCATAAGTCTTCTTAAAATCCTCATAATCTTTATATTGCACAACTTTAGCGTGATCCAACCTCAACTTCTCAAGAGACTCCTTCAACCCAGAATAAGAAGCATCTAAATTCCCAATCATGCCCCCAATTTTCTGACTCTCCGCAAATCCCTTACGAACCTCAAGAAAAATCTCCTGAGATTTATCAGCCTGCATCTTAACGGCAGAATTAATCTTTTGAACCTCAATCAAATCCTTCTTAGTATCTTCATTCAACTTCATCAAGCTTTCAGTTCCAACAAAAATCTCAGACTTCCGACGCAAATCTTTCATCTCACCCATAACCTCTTCAATAGAATGACCATTAGCCTCAATCCTCTCAAGCAAAGTCGCAACCTTCAAACTAATCTTTTGATAATCCAACCGAAGCTCTTCTGGCTTAACTTCCTTAACAACATCAATAACCTTTTCAGCTTCAGCCATAGCCTTCGAAATATTTTTCTCATTAGTTATATTCATGTTCCGAATCTCACCAATACTCTCACTAACATAAGAAAACCTATCATAAAACTGCTTTATCCACTCAACAACAGAATCTATCCTCGCATCAATCTTCTCAAATTCAGCACCACCAGAAACCATTCCCCCGCCACTACTTCCTCCAGGACTAACAGGCTTAACCTCAGGCTCAGAGGAATCATCTCCACCTCCACCACCTACACCCTTAAACGAGTCAGAGCCAGCGGACTCATCATATTCATCTTCCTGCCCAACATCGGGAGGAGCATCGCTAGTTTTTTTTCTAAATCCAAACATTCTTTATCACCTTTTTTAGCGCAGAAAAACCACGCAATAAAGTTCATTCATTCAATTATTCAGGAGACATCAAGCACCCTTGCAACATCAAACAAATTACTATTCACCTTTAATCAACAAAGAAAACCCAACTTATTAACCTTACTCTTCCCACTCCTACTTCTTCTTCAAACCCTTAATCTCTTTCATAACCTCATTAAACTCAACTTTCATCCTTCTAGCATTAGAAGAATTAACATCTCCCTTAAACGACCGAGACCTCTCCTCTAAACTCCTTAACTTAATCTCAACCCCAGAAGTATCAATACCCTTTTTCTTCTTAGTATCAACAATGCTCTTCAACTTAAGAACCGCCTCCTTAAACGAAGCAGCTTTCTTAGGATTCTTCTTAGCAAATTTAGCCCTCTCCGCTTTAGCCTTAGCAATACCAGAAACAACCTCTTCTCGAGACAGCTTCTTCTTAACAATATGCTTAGGAGCAACACCCATCTTCTTCCAAGCATCTCCAACCTTAGGCCTCAAAGTTTCCATATACATATCAGCCATCTGAAACTGACCACTCTTAACCTTAGCCTTTGAAAGCTTCAACTCCAAATCCAAATCCATAGTATCAAGACCAAGCTCCTTCAGCTCACCAACCTGATAATCAATATCCTCAATCTCCTCAAAGTACTTCTCATAATTCTTCAACTCAGCAGCAGAAAGTCTCTTTGTGCCATGAAGCATGGGCCTAAATGCAATAAAATAAGGAATACCATTATTATACTCAGCATTAACAGTCATACCAGTACCAACAGGCTCCTTAACAACAGATTTCAAAACATCATCACCATACTTCATACTAACCCTCTCAAGATCCCCCTCATACCGAGTCCCCATCTGAATCTCCGTACCAATATTCGCTTTAATCTCCCCAATAAAGTCGCTCAATACCTGAGAAATCAAAACCAAACCAATCCCCCACTTCCTAAACTCTCGAGCCCCTCTTTCCAACTGAACAAACCCCTGTCCAGAACCACCAAACTTAGGCAGCAACCGATGAACCTCATCATAAACAATCAAGGTCTTCAATTCACTAGCCTCCTCAGGAGCCGACTTAAAAATTTGCTCAATAGTACTAGCAACAATTATATCCGCCTCCTTAGGTGTCAAATGACTAATATTAAAAATAGTAATTTCCCCTGGTCTATTCATATACCTCTCAATATCAATAACCTCATAAGGATCATTAATAGTTTTAATGCTTCCATCAAACGACCGAGCCTCGCCCTTCTTCATATCAAAATATCTATAACGCCTAAACATCTTGGGATCCTCACACTTCCGAAGGAAGCCAGTCCACTGTGCAGTCGGATCAAAAATAATAACACCCTTCTTATGAATCAAAGCAGCTTCAACAATATCTTGCGCAGCAACAGTCTTACCACTACCAGTAGAACCAGCAATCAATGTATGAGTCTGCAACTTATTCAAATCAACAAACGCCCGAATACCAGTCTCCGCAATCTTACCAACAAACTCACTATGAGGACTAGCCTGAGGCAACTTAGAAGGATCTAGCTTTGTCTTAAATCTCTTTTTCTTAAACTCAAGATATTTGTAATAATAATAAGCACCGGTGCCAGCAGCGATTAAAAGTAATAATAAAATATACATCCAATAATTAAAACCAAATAATTCCCTCTTGAAAAAAGGATGTTCAACGTCAATATAGGCAATCGAACCAGCCTGCATACTTTGCTCAATATTAGAATAATAAGCAACGGCCTTAATCATATACCTACCAACATCCGCAGTCTCAGGAACCTTCAACTCCTTAATTGTACTAATCGTAGTCTCAACAGCAAATGCTTCTTCCAATCTAGTAATAACCTCACCACTATCAACAGAAACTAACTGCAAATCAAATTGAACATCAACCCGCTTAGTCTTACCAAGATTCAACAAATCAGTTTGCATCCTAATAGTTTCGCCCGGTCTAACCGAGGTCGTTAAAGGCTGAATCTTAACATCAAGCAGTCTACCCTCAGCAGACAAGACTCTAATAGTAGTAGAAATCTTAGAGGATTTATCCTCAGAGGTCAAAACAATATCTCCATCATACCCACCCTCAACAGCAGACCTAGGCGTTATAATCTTGACCAAAACATCCCGCGTCTCAAGAGGGCCAAGCTCAACCTCGCTCTTGTCAAAAAAGACAAAAGGAACAATATCTCCCTCCGTCTTCAAAGAAATAACAGATAACGCATCCAAGGAATTCTTCAACTTAATCCTAACAGTAGCAACTTCATCCGGAAACAATTCTTTGTAAATAGAAGTCGTTTCTATCTTCACTCCGCCAATATCAAGAAAACTACTAACTATCTCTTCAATCTTAGCCAAATCTCCAGCCCTAAGCCCGCTACTTCCTCCACCTCCACCCCCACCACTACTACTACTAGAAGGAGCGGTCGCAGCAGCCCCACAGTCACTAGGACAAGTTGAAGTAGTCTCACCCAAGCTAGCCTGACACCCATAACTACCACAAGAATTCTCACTAAGAAAATAAGCACTAAATCCTGTAGATATTCCACTAACTTGGGTAGCGTAAGTGTTTACAGTAGATTCCAAAGAAGCCCATCCACCAGAACAACTCCTATCAGTATAATTCCAATCCGCACACTTCACAATTTCAAGGCTGTTAAAAGTAGTATAATAATATCCACTATAATTAAAACCAACCTCAACACTATTATTCTCAAACCCAGTAGCATTAGAAGCTATACCAACATAAGGCGTAGTATGCAAGGGAATAATCTCAGCTAAAGTAGCTCCACTTGCCTCATAAATATTAAAACTAATATTAGAAGATGTAACATTAGTAAAATCAACATCTTTAACCAACAAATTATCTCCAGAAACAACAACGCCAAAATCATAATTTCTCTTATTAACAGATAAATCAAAAACCCCATCACTAGCCGTAATATCATTCGCCAAAACAAGAGAGGCGTTAGGTCTATACAAAGTCATATTAACACCTTCTACAGGAGCAGAAGCATAATCAACAATCACATCACTCCAACTATACTCATCATAAACCTCAAACCAATCTGTAGTAGAATTAGTATTTCCCGCCGAATCATTTGCATTATAAGTAATACTGTATTCCCCAGCAACATCCAAAATAAGTCCAGTAAACCCATACAGCCCCGAATTAAAAGACATAAGAGAACCATAAGTCGAAGAATTAGGATAGGTAAAATTAAACCAAACACTACTAGTTCCAACATTATCCGTAACATTAACCGATAAATCTATAGCCGAATTAATATTAACAGAATTACGGTTAATGATAAATCCAGGGGCAGTCAAATCCAAATAATTAACAGCACTAATAGCCCTACCTCCAACAACTCCATATGTAGGATGCGTAACAGTTGCAATCAAATCATAAGTCAAACCATCCGCAACACTAGGAGCAATACACGAAATACTCCAATAAAAACTAACTGAATTATAAACAGCATTAACACCCAAACACGCAGTTCCATTAAGATCAACCGCCCAAGAAGCACTCTCATTGATAGGATCATCATTATATGTCGCATTAACAACCGTTAAAATATTATCACCAGCTCTAACCCCCATCAAAGGAACAGAGGAATTAGGAGAAATAACCTCCACCCCCATAGCAGTTGCGGTCAAGTTAACAACAACATTAGCAATCACAGGAGAAGCAGCTCCATCAGTATTAGTAATAGTAATATTTTCCACATAAACTCCCTCACTATCTGGAAGACTATAGTTAATCAAAAAGGCCTTATTCGTACCAAGAGGAATATCTATCGCAGATTCGTTCAAAGAAACAAGAGTATCATTAGTACTAGAAAACGTGAAACTCATATTAACATTCCCCGTATTATTCACAAAAATAACACCAACATCTCCTGATGTCAAAATCCCCCTAGTCGCACCAAAATAAGAAGGAGAAACAACCCACGTCTTAGTAGGTGGAACAATAGCCTGGATCTCAAAATCATCAACATAAATACTAGACTCACTAATATTGAAAAGAGTTCCAACATAACTCCCAGCAGCCTGACCAGCAGCAGCAATCACAGTAACATTAATATTTCTAAAACTATTAGCAAGAATATTAAAATTAGACTCATTAAAAACAACAGACAACTGATCACATAGGGGCCCAGAAATACAAGACAAATTAATCGCAGTCAAATCCGTATTACCAGTATTATTCAATTGCAAAATCTCAGAAGAAGAAGCTCCCGAAAGAACATTGTAAACAAGTGTATTAGGATACCTAGCAAATGATTTATTTTCCGTAACATTAATTGAAATAATTTTAGAATCAGACGAAAAGGATCCAGAAGGATTTTGCCAACTAACAGTAGCAGTAATATTGTAAACCCCTGCAGGTGTTAATTCGGAAACATTAATAATGGCAATCTGGCTCTCCGAAAACCCAGGAGTCAAATTACCAAACAAATAACTCCCTCCAACAAAATTACCATTTCCAGAAAAAGTCAAGGTAGGAGAATAAGCCCTAACCATTCCACTATTATTAACCGTGTAATTCACGGCAACAAATCCCTTATTGTTTAAGTCCACATTAGAAACAACCGCCGAAGAAATGTTCTGATCCAAATAAAGACTTGTAACCCCATAAGAAGTAACGTTATACTGCCCCGAAACAATTTCCTTACCAGCAACATCACGAACAATCGCAACAACATTATACTCATCCCCAGAAACGCCTCCCGTAGTAGGAGTATGATCAACCGAATAATTCAAAACAAGATATTTTCCAGAAACCCTAACATATTCATCCTCTTGCCCAGCACCATTCATAGCATCAGCACTAAGCTGCACAAACCCAGCTCCACCATTCCAAGTAATATTAACCTTTGCTCCAGTTAAATTCAAATTAACATCATCTGTTGCCCTAACCTTAATCGTAAAATCCCTGCCCTGCTCAACAGCATCAGTCTCAGCCCCATCCAACAAAAACCAAACTCCAGTAATCTCAGGGTCCTGTTCCTCAATATAAAACGCATCCTGAAAAACTAAGCTGCTAGGGCTAGCGCTACTATTACTAACCGAAACAACAACTCCAACATTGGATAATGCAGAATTTCTTCCCTTATGATAAAGATTAATCGTAGTATTTTCTCCCTTAGCAACATCAATAGAAGTAGGATTTGTAGCTATGCTTCCAACAACATAATCTTCCTCAAAAAGTTGAGTCCCAAAATCTCCGTAATTAACATCTCCAGCGGGACCATAAGAAACATCCATAGTCAAATTAACGTTACCCAAGTTAACAACGGTATAATTTCCAATAAAATCCGCAACATTCAAGGCAAAAGAACCATTAAAACTAAAATTAGAACTAGGATCCAAATACCAAGAACCATTAACCGGAACAGTAACTGTGACATTAATTATTTTTACTCCCCCGGGAATCGCACTAACATTAATATATCCAGAATAATTTCCAGGCGCAGTTCGAATTGGGACATCCAAGTCAGCAGTTATTAAAATAGAATTACTAGGAACAAGCAATCCAACATAACTCGGATTAATAGAAATCCATCCAGAAGGCAAAACCTCTCCAGCAGTTATATTCTGAGAAACATAGCTAACATCTATATCAAGAAGAGTATCCGAACCTGTAGAATTAATATAAAAATTAAAGGCGTCACTCGTATCATGCTGAACAGTCCTCTCAATAGAATTATCCGTAACATCTAAAGTAGCATTAGCAATAACAATCACATACATATCGGTATAGGAAATCTCTCCTAGTCCACCAGCAACAGAACCATCATTATCAGTCCAATTGGCTTTCCATGAAACAAAATACTCTCCAGGATCAGCACTACTAGAAAGAGTAACAAGCATAGTGGCATTACAAGCAGAATCCGGATAAACTCTAGAACAAGGAGTTATTTCGGAAATACTTTGAATCACATCATCAGTAGCAGGATCAGAAAAATAAACACTAACATCATTCATGCTCGCAGCCCCAGTATTATTAACCGTAACATTCACCTCAAACTGATAAGTGCTTCCATAACTATAATCCGAAATAGATTTATTATCAGCAGCAATAGCCCCAGAAGTTTTCTGCTCTTCTAAGTAATCAAAAAAGGAAACAGAGCTATTTCTATAATAAGCCGACTCATTATAACCACTAACATTCACAGTATAATTACCATAACCCAAATCCCCCGGAACAGTCCACGAAGCAACACAGGTACTAACTCCAGAACAAACCCTACTAGAAGAATAACTTGAATTACCAACAGTAACATTAACCGAACCATTAACTAGTTCTCCAATATCCGACCGACTAAAATTCACAATAACGCTATAATTAGAAACCACACTATAATTTTCAACAACAATATAAGGCAATTCAGTTTCAGTCCAAACCGTCAAAGTCGTAACATTGCTTCCAATAATCCCCGTCACAGGATTCTGAACAACGGAAACCTCCAAAGGAACATCTCCCAAAGTATTAGTTGGAATCGTAATATTATAATCATAACCACCAGTCGAATTAGTAGTAGCATTAAAATACAAAAACTGAACAGCAGATAATTCAGGAGTCTCCAAAAGACTAGAACTAGAAAGCCAAGCCCTATACTGGATATAATCCTTAGAAAAAGAGGAAATATCATTATCCAATCCACTCGTAAAATTAACTCCCCAGGCATCCCAAATCACTCCATCATCACCCTCTCTCAACTGAACCTTAATATCTCCAAAACCTCCCAAGTTCTCATTCCATCTAAGCAAAGTATAAGTTATGCTTGGCAAATAAATAGCAGGAGAAACAAGACTACCTTCAGCGGAATGATTATAATTAGTATAATTAATTTCCAAACTAGTAACGGGATTCTCATTACTAAACCCATTTGTGTCAGTCCTAACCTGAACATAAAAATCCGTCTCACTATCAACCGGAATAACTCCACCAATCCTAGCCCCAGCGCTCGAACTAGAATCCAGCAAGTTCCAAGAAGCCCCCTCAAAACCATACCAAACACTCGTAGTACCTCCAGCATCACTAGGAGAAGAATCCGTCACAACATAAGCACTAGCATTATAAAATTTAGTCGCAGCATTAAACATATACGTAATATTTCCAACGTCAGAAATCATCTGATCCAATTCAAATAAAGTCCCATCACTAGCAGAATATCCAACAGCATTATAATCAACAACCTCGCTATCCGTAGTATAAGTATTCTGAGAAAACAAATCGCCATAAACAACCTCTTCACCCTCAGAAGAAAGATTTAATCGAACAACATCACTCAAATTAACATCGACACCAACACCTCCAGAAAAATCAGTATGATTCAAAGTATCCGAACTAACCAAAACATTATTCAACTTAATCAAAAATAAATTATTAGCAATATCCCAATAATCACTTCCATTAAACCTCCTAATCAAGCCATCAACACTCAAAATCTCAGTCGTATTGGTTTCACTATCCGAATTAATAATAATAGAAGTATTTTGAACAGAAAAATTACTCGACACCAATCTAACAACGTCAAAACCATTCGTCAAATTCGCAAACCACTCAACATTATAGGTCCCAAGTCCTTCTCCATGGAAATAAGATCCATTCCAAATACCACCAGCAAAACTACCTCCCAAACTAAAATTTTCAAAACTAGCATCTGACTTTTCAACCTGAACCCAAACACTACTAACATTATACCCAAAAGAACCAGAATCAATATCAGCAAAAGGAACCTCAACACTAAAATTAACATTCTCATTATAATTAATGATATCGTCCCCATCCCAAAATCCTAAAGAACTTTGACTATACAAAGGAACCCTAACCCTTTCAATTCCACTCTCACTCAAAAATTCAAAACCATATTTAGAACATTCACTCACCCAAGAATAATTCCCAGCATAATCAAAAGTCCTATTGTATTCATATAAGGACGAAGAGACATTATATCTTAAATCAAATATTCCACTCTCACTCCCCCCGCCAAAAGTAACATTACAACTAGCCCCAACAATTGGAAGAGAAGAATTATCCATAGTATAATTAGCAAAAAAATAAGTCATCTCATTAGGCAAAACCTCCTCCTCACTCAACCATCCAGCTTTATCTTCACCGTCATCCTCCTGATCCCAAGAATCCAAACTAGCCAACTCCAAAACATCAACAACCAAAGAATAATTATTATTACTCTCATTAGACTCAGCAACACTATTTCCCACATCAACAATAACCTTAAGATTCTGACCATCTCCAGAACTAAAATCATAATTACAATTAGCAACAGCATAACCTCCAACGCCAATACTCCCAATTAAATCAGAATCAAAATAAACATCTTCCAAATAACAAGAAACATTCACATTACTAGCACTAGGCAAAAACCAATTCGTAACATTAACCTCAATCAAAGTCAAATTAGAATAAACAGGACTAACCACAACAACGTCAACAATTTCCAAATCGGCCAAACTAATATTAAAATCAATCTCACTAACAATCTCCCAATTCCCAGCCGAATCATTACAAGAAACCGTCAAATTATGAAGCCCGTGAGTAATGCCAGAATAACTATAATTAAACCAACTAGAATTATACCGAGTCATCGAAACGTTACCTCCCTCATCCAAACTATAATAACACTCTTCAACACTAGTTGTAACATCGCTAACACTCACATTAAAATCAATATACTCAAAATAATGAGTACTAGTATTATCAGGATAAACAATAACAACAACAGGAGAAACGGTATCCAAAGTTATCCCCCTCACTCCAGTAGAATCATCATTCCCCGCACCATCCACAACCGTAACATTATACCAATAAATATCGTCCCCTAGTCCAGTCCAATTTATATCAACACTAGAGTCCCCTTTTGTCATACTATAATTGGTATTGTTTACTAAGCCTCCAGAATTAAACAACCGAAACGTAGCATTAGCAGAATTAACATCAACAACACTCAAATTAACATAAATATAATCCTGACTAACATTAGCTCCATCACTCTCCGTTCCAGATCCAAAATCAATAGCAGGATCAGTCATATCTAAAGTAATATATCTTTCAACCGTAGTATTCGCCTGCCCCGAAACATCCATTGCAGTCATATTATACCAATAAACTCCATCCGCCAAATTATTCCAATTAATTTCATTCTGAACAAAGGCATAGGCCGTAGAATTAACCAAGCCGCTAAGATTATATAAACTAAAAGTAGTGTTATAAGAACTCAAATCAGAACTACTAATATTAACATAAATCCAATTCCTAGAAAAAATAGAATCGTTAACTTCTGTCTCTGCAATATATTCAACAGCAGGGGCAAAGGTATCAACCACAAAAGAAGAAGAATTACTTCCAGAAGCAGTATAGTTATCAATACATGTAACAACTGCATCATAATTTCCATCCACAACAGAAGAATTTGTATAATTCCAATAATTAGTTCCGGCATACTGAGTCATCACAACCCCATCTCCACCATTCAAAGAATAACTACAATCAGTAACGTTATTCTCATCATCAATAGCAGTAGCATTAAACAAAATAACATTAGTGTTGTAAATCGTATTATTCAGAGGGGAATTAACAGTAACATTTGGCGCTGGACTCCCAGACAAAACACTAAGAAATCTCTCCCCAGCACTAATCCAATCATCTGCAGTATCCTTAGCAAAAGCCTCATAGAAATAATTCTCCAAAGGCAACTTTAATTTATTAATATATAAATTATAGGTAGAGGAGTCTATCGTAGAAAAAGAAACACTATCAGTAGTATTAACTTGAGACTCATAACTAGAAATTCCACTAGAATTATAATAATAATTCCACTTATCTGCATCATACTTACGAAGATTAAAATTATACAAACTATATATCTCACTAGAAGTAAAAGTCTTGTTATAAATCCTAACCTCATCCAAAAACCCATCAAAATTACGACCAGCATATGCACCCCCAGCATCACCTATAAACAAATCAGAATCCAAAAAAGTAGGAAGAGCAGAAATTTCTCCACTAGTCGACCTATTAACACCATTCACATAAATATCCACATTTTTTGTAGACGCATCAAATGTAACAGCCACATGACTCCAGACAGTTGTTGGAACATAATTACCAGAAGTCTGAGTAAGTTCCCCATTGCCTCCCACTTCAATTTCAAATATAACATCATTTCCACTTAATGTAAAATAAAATTCTTTATTGCTAGTGCTCTGAGTTTTACCAATAATTGCCATTGTGGAAGTACTATGAGGATAAACCCAAGCAGCTATAGTATAATCCTTGTTTCCCAAATCATACTCACTACTGCTACCAAAATTATAATAATCATCACTAAAATCCATGGCTCCATTATACTTTCCAGAAACAACAACCGGACAAGAAGAACAACCTATAATCCTATTATGAGGGCTCAAGTCCACAACTTGAGTAGAACTCTCCCCAATAGCAGCAACATTATCAAAATTCAACATAACAACCAAGGAATCATCATCAAAAGAATCAAAAGAACTTCCATTATCAAAACCAACACTCGGAAAAACACTAGAGCTAAAATTAACATTAAAACTATCACCAGATATAAAAATTTCAGTCTCATTTGTCCCATTCCAATTAAATACAACCTCTTCCAAATCTGCAGCATTAGTAATACTAACATTTATTTCAACCGGATCGGTATCATTGCCAGCATCAGCAGGAGTCGGATCAACAAATCCAAACCCATAACTAGCAACAGGATCAACAACATAATCAAACCAAACCCCACCACTCACCCTCAAATCAAAAACATCCTCCGTCCCATTTAGCTCAGTCAACAAAACCCGATACAACCCCTCCTCAGAAATATTATCAAA
>PJEL010002639.1_pt1 | contig 16179 bp, 14 predicted proteins | sample 1853271 | NCBI WGS metagenome assembly PJEL01 (sample SAMN08108733, study PRJNA415343) | Invertebrate metagenome, whole genome shotgun sequencing project. | host: Globobulimina | place: Sweden: Gullmar Fjord | collected 2015-08
TGTTAGCGCCCAAAGCATTCCGACCGACTACCAAAATGCCACACGTCTGGTTGGGTGAAAACGGCTCGAGCCCGCTCGACATTCGACGTAGCCGAACCGAGGTGCATGCAATCGCACGCTACCTGACCAAGACTGCAGATGATCCGAGTCAGCCAGACTATACCCCGGAAGCGATTCCGGATGGTTTGGCCGGCAATGTATCCGCAGGCCGGGAAGTCTTCCAGAATGTTGGCTGCCTGGCATGTCATGCGAATGTGAATGAAGATGGCCTCGATTGGGTTACCAAAGATGTCATGGAACGGTTTGGATTGGATAAACCAGATGCGCAAGACAAAATCGCACACGATGCACAATGGATTGCGGATCATGATGGCGAAGACGTTCCGGACACCAATGTTGGGTTTTTCGAGCTCAAATCGAATGGCTCGCCGACATCCAAGATTCGACCTGACCAATACACACGATTGCAATGGTACCTTGCCGCCCATCAACCTGTTGTAGTGACGAATTTTGGTCCCGAACTATCCGGTGTGGGTACGAAACTAACCGCAGGTGGACGGACGGATGAAGAAGCCAAAGGCTGGCTCTACGATTGGGTTCGCCATCCGGAGCATTATTCTGATTACACACGTATGCCGAGTTTCAGGCTAACTGAGCAGGAAGCCGTGGATGTCTCAGAATATCTGTTGAGTCAGCGTCACCCGGTGTATGAAGCCGGCGAGTTTGTTGCAGACGAATACATGGTGGATGCGCTCCTGATCAATTTACAGGAGAATGCGATCTCAAATGCTGCAGCACAAGCCAAAGTAGACTCCATGACGTTGGACGCGAAGGTTATGGACCTAGGTCGGCGGATGATCCAACATCAAGGTTGCTTCGGTTGTCACCAAGTGCCAGGCTTCAAGTCCGGAGCAGCGGTTTCTGCAAACTTGACCGTATGGGGTATTCGCGACCCACACAAGTTGGATTTTGGTTACTTTGATCATGTGTATGAAGATACCCGGCCCGCCACTGCCGATGTCTGGACCACCTATAAGGGAGGCGCATTTGAGGGTGCGGTCAATCTGACCGAAGATTCAATCAACGAGCACGGGCTCGTACAGAAGACATTAGGATGGGAACATGTGCATGGAGACCGTCGCGGATATTTAGAGCACAAGCTCTTCAATCCTCGAGTCTTTGATCGAGCACGCGTGAGCAACGAAGGCAGAATGACCGAAGATGGTCGCATCTTGTTCACCGATGTCGAAACGCAAACGATGCATCTTGTTCAATCAGGTGATCAATTTGTTGACGCTGAAAACGGTCAGGATTCGAGCCTTACCGGCAAACAAGTGATGATCATGGATGTGGGCAATCCCTACGGCAAATTGCGTATGCCACAGTTCTTCCTGCGAGCATCAGAGGCTGAAGCGATTACAACCTATGTAACCTCGCTTACACCGTCGTTGGTGTCCACAGAATTGCAAGCCACCACGGATACGTTTGGTAAGATGCGAGCAGATGGCCGGCTGATGGCCTTATCGCAAAATTGCTACGGTTGTCACGATCTGGAGAATAACAGGCCCACGATTCAACAATTTTTCGAAGAACAGAATGAGGACGGTTCGCTCAACTACTCCGCCACCGTTGAGGGATTGGTGAATGCACCTCCTCGCATTGTGGGCAATGGGGCGAAGACACGACACGACTGGTTCTACACCTTCCTCGGCGATGTCGAAATGATTCGGCCTTGGCTCAAGGTGCGAATGCCTTCTTTCAATCTCACGCCGGATGAAACACAAAATCTGGTGGAATTCCTCGCGGGTCAAACCACGATGGACAGCCGATCGATTGCATCTCACTTGAGCATGTTCGATAAGGCAGCATGGGCAGAGTATGAGAGTATCTTTGAGGATGAGTACTGGAAGCAAGTGAACTCGGGTCAGAAACCGGTTCAAGCAGATATGTTAGCCAAGCATGCAGCCGCCCAGCGAATGGGTGAGTTGTTAATGCGAACCAATCAAGACCAATCGCGCGAAGATATCATCGAATTGGTTAATGACTATGGCTTGTATCAAGCCAGTCAAACTCCCAATTCGGGTATGTCAGATGATGATATGGCCTTTGCATTAGGAAAGTCCTATTACGACCTTCGATTCCTGCGTGACACCTATGAGCCAGTTGATTTTCCGTTGATGGATTTGCCTCATGGTCGTCATGTCTCAGATCTTGATTTCTATCGTGGGAAGATGATCATCAGCGATCTTGGTTGCCTCAAATGTCACGCGCTAGGGGCTGAACCGCTCTTGCAAACTCTGTTTGAAAAAGAACAGGCCGAGCTGTTGCTTCTCATGGGCGAGGATGAAGGAGACGACGCTGAGGACGATCCGTACGGTGATGACGATGAAGATGACCCCTACGGCGATGCTGATGAAGAAGAGGATCCGTATGGCGATGACGAGGAAGATGATCCTTACGGCGAGGACGAATATGGCGAGGGTTCCGGCGATGACTCTGGATCAAATGAACCTGAGCCCGAGCCGACGATGTACGACAACATTACTGCGCCCAACTTCTGGTTAGCGGTGAGTCGCTTGCAGGACGATTACATTGTTCGGTGGTTGCAAAAGCCATCGTCCATCATGCCCGGTACTAAAATGCCAAACCATTGGGGCCCGGATGGCACAGTGAGTGCGTTTGCTGCATTCCCCGAGCCTATGCGTTCGGACAAGGAAGCGATTTATGGCAGAACGCCTGAAGAGCAAATGGAATTGATCGTTACATTCTTCAAGGCCGCTCGCACGCGTGGATACACATTTGATCAGGAGTCATTGAACGGATATGGCAACGGATTGAATACACCGCTCTCCGAATTGGATGAAGCAATTGAAGCGCTCAAACAGGCCAATTTGATTCGATTTGCTGAAGAGGACGCAGCTCGCAGAGCTGCCCGTGCAGCGGATGGTGTTGAGATTCCCGATGTCGTGGAAGTGCCCGTCATCGATACGCCAAAGCCCGTCGAGCGACCCAAGCCGACAATTGAGCAAGTCGTCTTCATGTCTGCTGATGAAGCAGAAGCGAATCAGATCGAAGCGTACACCGCAAAGGCGGCCAACGCCCTCGACTCTGGATCGTCCAACGGTGCAGTGAGTGGGCTAGCCATCTTTACTGCCGAACCAAAGACGCCTCGCAAGATCCGTGTGACGGGTGAATGTAAAGCGTTGCATATTGCGGAGAATACGCAGATCAACAAAGTTGATGTGGTGATCAACGCCAACTGGACGCTTCGAAATGTAGTTGTTCGGGTGGTGAATCCACCCGGAGACTCGGCAAGTGCATCCAGTGGTGATGCCACCCACATGATCGATCAGTTTGGTTGCGAGTACACGCCACATGTGCTGGCGGTGACGACAGGCGATCAAATTCAATTCCGCAACAGCGATAATTTTGCCCACAACCTGAATCTCAAGCCCGAATTGAATAACGGATTTAACACGAGTCAACCGGTCGCGGGCATGATTCATACTGCTTCCTTCGATAAGGCAGAGACACCAATACTGCTGAAGTGTGACGTTCACAGTTGGATGCAAGCACTCATTTACGTCTTTGATCATCCCTATTATGCGGTGACCGATGAGAACGGCACGTTCACTATTGACAACCTTCCGCCCGGAGAATACGAACTCGAATTCACCCATGAACGATTTGGAACCAAGACGGCAACAATTAGTGTTACTGCAGGCCAAGTTGCCCGGCTGGATCAGTATTATCCGGAGTAACGACCCGTCGTTTTAATGATGACATTACATCATCAAGACGAAACGAGTGCGATGTGGCCTGGTCGCAATTCGACTGAAAAAGATGATTGCTTGCAACACCTAGGTTGTATCGCGTTTTTTGAGTACCAAATATGCCTCCATGGAATCGACGACAGTTTAAACTGAGACCATCGTTTGTATGGAAGTTTCGCTTGAAAGCAGCACAGCATCGCTGGCTACATTCGATGTCAAAATGCGGTGAGGCTGAAGTTCGCCCGTTTTTGGTGACCGGGCCCGCTCGAAGTGGTACGAGTCTGTTGACGGCATTGCTTACTCGAAAACCAAATGTACTCGTGGTGAACGAACCCGTTGTCGTAAGCGATCTAACTTTTGTTGAATATGACCCCGCCCGTTTACTCAAGGGCTACGTCGGCTACACCGCCCATCGTGCGATCACTACCGGGCGTTTGAAAACCAAAGTCGACCCGGATAGCCCGGACAAACCAACCACGGATACCGCTAACCGTGGATATGCTCGCAACGATGTGCCTGTCGAAGTCGATGCATCTAAGCCACTCGCGATCGGCATAAAACACCCACAAACCTTTATGGAATTTCTTGATGAAATATGGGATGGTTGGCCGGAGTTAAAAGTGATTTGTGCGATCCGTGATCCAGGGCCAACCATTCGATCGTGGCGGGAAACTGGGTTCGGCTGGGACCCGCAAATTGACGATCCGTCGCAAGGGATTTGGCGGCGCTATTACGAACAAATACCCGCCGATGTGACGGATCCCTTGGTCAAGCGAGCGCACGTATGGAGAATTCAGGTGGAGCGAGCTTGCGCATGGGCCAAGGAACGCCCCGAGCAATTTCTCATCTCACGGTATGAAAATGTGGTCGCAAATCCCGCGTTGGCTATGGCCAAGCTCTTTCATCATGTTGAAGCTGCCGATCCTGATGATCCGATGGATGTGTCGGATGTGCAACCACAAGGCCGCGCAGAGTATCGTGGTTTTACAGATGAAGAAGCACAGATGATCGAATCAATCTGCGGGGAATCAAACAGTAGAGCGAAGTCCACTTGAGCCTAGCAGCACTGACAGCGCATTCCTCGCAAGGTTAGTCATTACGCCGCTAAAGATGGCGCATGATCCGCACCGTCTTCATCTTGTCGATCCGTCACACAATCAACCGCCAAACGATGCAAACAAATCCCGGTTAGATCATCAATTTGATGCAATGATCCAGGCTGGCTATCGACTGCAGCCGCGATCGCTTTAACGACCTCAGTTGGGCTTTCAGATGATGTACACGCTCGGGTAAACTCTTCAAGGTAACGTGTGGTAGGAAGTCGCCGGCCGCCATCACGGATTTTTCTCGTTTCTGAATCATCTGGGAATGCCATCTCAAAACCATCAGAGTAGATGAACAGGCGTTCTCCGCGTTCAATGGTAAACGTTGATTCTTCGTAGACTTCATCCGGGAAAACGCCTAGCAATCCGCCTTCACATTTTATCTCCCTACACGATCCGTCTTCGCATATTAAGAGTGGTGGGGGATGACCGGCTGATGCAAGCGTTATCTCGTTCGTTTCTGTATTTATAATGCCATACACGCCCGTGGCAAATCGGCCATTCTCCGTATGGTGATGAAGAATCGATTCGTTCAATGCCGTCAATACCTGTCGAGGCGGGATGATTTGATAAGAGTTATTCTCAACAGATTTCATATCCAAACTGTGTGCGATCACCATTGTCATCAGCGCTGCAGGCACACCATGACCTACCGCATCTGCAAGGAAAAATGCGATATGGTGTTCATCCAATCGAGCAACGTTGTAAATATCACCACTCACATATCCCGCAGGGCGGAAGAACACATCGAGTCGGATATTGCCAACTTCAGGCATCGTCTTGGGTAGAAATTCGCGTTGAATACGGGCTGCCAGCTGCAACTCTTCTTCGATTCGTGTGATCTCCCCATGCAATCCACCTTGGCATCGTCGTGCGGTATTCAGATCGCTACGCATTTGGCGCACCGTTCGTTGCCTGCAGGACAATGCATGGAGTCGAACTGCTGTCGTACCAGCCGGCTCACCAAATGCGCCGACAATGATGTCATCATCAAAAAAACGTTCTCGGAAGTGTGATTGGTTTGCCGCCAGCACGATCGCAGGAATTGACCGCTCCGCCAGGAATTCTACCAACGTATGCATCTCAGCTGATGGCTTTGGATTGTCAACCAACATGGCAACGACGCACGGTTCGAATTCCGCGATAGAGGAGAATGCATCGTTGATGGTCGTTGCGTATGTCATCTCCACCTGGTCGGTGTCAATGTGCGGCCATTGGGCGACGATTCCATCTCCGAATTCACGAAGATTGTGTTCACCTTGAGAATCGCCAACCAAAAGAACGTGATAGATCATCGACTCACCCCGCCTGCCCGTCTATTCGGCCTGATCCCTTGCAATTTGGCCTGCGTCGTGTATTAAGCAGACAGGCCGATCCTCATGGGAACAAACTCCACCGGGCCAAGCATGAAGCGGGGAGGGTATAACTCCAAAACCGCGCTGACTCCGAGATGGATAGTTATGGGTTATCGTCGGCGAGGCGTACGAGTTTCTTAAGGCCGTCCTCATCAAGATCGAGTTTCTGACCTCGCTGAAGCCCGAGTTCCTGAATCTTTCCTGCCTTGAGTTCAATAACATACTGTGCCGCACCCCGACTTGGGTAATCCGCGCTATCTCGGATGCGAGATTCGTAATCGTCCATCGATTCGTCATCCCGCTTGGGGGGTTGCATTTTCATGTTATAGGCGGAGACAATTCGCCGTGCTCGATCGACATAGATGATGTCCATATCCACCAAGCAATTCTTCATCCAAAATCGACGCTCTTGAGCATTGCGGAAGATGAAAATCATGCCACCGTCCTCGGCAATCTCGGTACGGTGCATCATTCCGTCGCCTCTGTCGTCCAGCGAATAGGCTGTCTCCAGCGTAAACCATTTGTCGCCGATCTTGGCTGTAAACGTGTTCGTCGTTTCATCATCACAACCGGCCAACGCCCAAGGCAGACCCAAAAGGCAAACGAGCAAGAAGAGTATCGTTCGTACGTCCTTGGCACGGCATTGTGGGGAGGGGGTGAAAGTCATGGGCATTACTCATTTCCGTATCGAAGCCAATGGTCATCATCTGCTGTACAGGTCGTAGCGGATCGAGGAAGGGTAGCGAGGTCAAATGCATCAACAAACTCAGGCAGTGACAATGGCTCCCTTTTCTCAATTGTACGACACCAAAAGGCAAGAAGGCCGATGATGCGCTCAGCGGGCACACCCATTTTCTGATAATGTCCAACTCTCGTGTCGCCATGTCGTTTTGCCAGCCGTTTGCCGTCCGGACCAACAATCAAAGGCACATGAAAGTACGTGGTATCAGTTGAATATTCGAGCATTTGTTGAATGGCTATTTGTCGGCCGGTCGAATCTATGAGATCATCTCCTCTCACAATATGAGTGACACATTGGCGTTCATCATCCACGACCACCGCCAATTGGTAGGAGGGTTGGCCGCGCTTGGTCCACACTACGAAATCACCAACTTGCGTCGCAGGACAGGTCTCTTTCCGACCCCCAAACGCATCATTAAACACAATCGGTTGGACTGGCGGCACAAACCGCCAATTGGCGTTTCGATCATGAAAGGTAGTTGGCAATGATGTTGACCGAAGGTGGGCGGGATAGCAGTGCTCGTCGTCTCCCGCGTGGGGTGCAGAGGCTGCAGCCTCGATTTCGCGCCGAGTCATATCACACGTATACACACACTCGTTCTGCGCAAGGTGCTGCATCGCCTGTGCATAGGGTCCCAAATGATCTGACTGAGTGAGAATTTCGGGTTCCCAGTCGATTCCTATCCAATGAAGCGTATTCAGCATGGATTCTTTTGTGCCGGGTTTGACCCGAGGCCCATCGAGGTCTTCGATCCGCATGACCACCTGCCACCCCTGCTGTTGAGCGAGGGTCCAGTTGATCACGAAGGTTCGCATATTGCCTAAGTGCAGCGCACCTGTCGGCGAAGGGGCCAGCCTCGTAACCGCTGGTCTCGTATCAACAGATGATGGATTTGGCGCAGGATTCACTCGTGAGTATAGATCCCGGAGCATACATCGTGCAAAAATTGACTGAGAACGAAGTTCAACACCAACTCGAAGCCACTGCTACCCAGTGGTCGCAGCTAGGTGAATCAATAACGCGTACTTTTCACTTCTGCGATTTCGTGCAGTCCATGAGCTTTGTCAACAAGGTCGCATCGCTTGCAGAAGAGTCGCAACATCATCCAGATATCTTGATTCGTTGGGACAAAGTGTCATTGACCTTGTCCACGCACGATGCAGGCGGGATTTCCGAGAAGGACTTTGCTGCTGCGGTTTCATCAGATGCCCTAGCAGATGCCATTAATGAGCAGGGTTGAATCGCTATGGGCCTCTGCGTCGCTCACGCATGTCCGATACTTGAGACTTCCTGATTTCGACTATGGCAGCCTGAGAAGATGGATGTGTGATGGGGGCAGGGCGTAGGCAACATGTACCATTCACAAGAATGCCATCATGGATTGCCGTTGTTCAGGCGATATCAACTGAACGATGAACCGAGCAAACAAGAGCCGAAAAAGAGAGATGCGAATCACCCGCGCCATCCTTGCGGTGGTCGTCAGTGTGTTGATCGTTATGGGCCCCGCCAGGGTCTTGGCTGACACCATTCGCATGGACTTGTCCTCAGCCTATTTTGGTTGGAGCGGATTGGGTGGAGATGACAACGACTCGGCTTGGATTTCTGCTACATTTTCTGATCAATCGGATAGTCGAGTACTGCTGACGATTGAAAATCGCCTCCAGCACTCATCCGAATCACTGAAGGGATTCGTGTTCAACTTCAATCCCGTCAAATCGGCCTACCCTCTTCAAATTCGTCAGCTTGAAGACGATAGTCCACGAATTAGCCGACTGACAGTCCGAGAGAATCGCGCATGGCTAGGGCCAGCTCATGGGTACGATGTATCAATTGGATGGGGCAGCCATTGGAGCCAAGGCTTTTCGGGCAATGGTGCACTACAAGTTGCACGATTCGAACTATCCGGCATCCGCGGCTTGAACGTTCATGATTTCGCTTTTCAAAACCAACCATGGTCGTTCGGCCAGGGTAGTAGCAACTACTTTGCTGCGGTTGAGTTATCTGGTATGGGTTCTTTTCGCCATCTTTGGATGGGTGCGGCCCAAGCGTCAGCAATTGCCCCTTCGTCGATTCCACTTCCCGGACCAATGGTCTTATGTGCCATTGCGATTTTGGGGTTGCCAATTGCTCGAAGGCGCTATTCAACAGTGATTGCCCGTGACTGATCCTTTGTAGAGATGAGCGAATTCTTCGCGCATTTGAGCCCGAAGGTTTTATCAGACGTGCGAATTCTCTCCGCTATACCCCTCGTCTTACATTTCTTGCTTTTGCCTATTTCGCCAATGTTCCGTAGCCTGCTGTCAGTCTGACCAAACTTCCGATTACAACGGCAGTTCGGGTCGGGATGCGCATGTTTTCGTTGAAAAGAATTGGCAATGTGGTTGCTGTGAGTTAATCTCTAAGTGGACTGCACATGGTCCACCCTTGGCGATCGCTATCGCTGTCGTCAGATTAACAACCATTATCGTGTCCGTTGCATATGGACGTCAATTAGACAAGAAGCAAATCGGGGATGGCGTCCAATAAGGATGCCTGTATTGGGAAGGTCTTTACCGTGAAACAAAGAGTTGCATTATCAATCGCAATGGCGTTGATCACCATCGTTACCGCAAGCCAAGCTATAGCTGGGCCCGTTCGAATGGCGTTTGACACAATCTATGCTGGCGACACTATTCCGAATAGTGACAGTCCTTGGCTCATCGCCACTTTCGAAGACACCGACAACGGCAATGTTCTTCTCACTATCGAGAACTTCCTGCAAGACAGCACTGAACACATCAAAGCGATGCGTTTCAATCTGGACCCAACGCTGGATGCATCAAGCCTCAACGTCCTCCAGATCGAAGATGGCCCCATGGCCAACCGAATCGCAGTAGATGAAAACGGTGTCGGCGCAGGGCCTGCTTGGGGCTTCGACATTCGACTCAAATGGGGTGCACGCGGCGATCACTTTAGCAGCGATGACCTTGACAGAATTGTGCAATTTGAATTGTCCGGCATCGAAGGCTTGAACGCAGAATCATTTGCTTTCATGAATCAGGATCGACGTCCTGACGCTGAGCACTCCTACTATGCCGCAGCCAACATTGGTAACTTTGGTCAGCCGAATTACGACATCTGGGTTCGCCCAACGTTGATTCCGCTTCCATTGCCCGCATTGATGGCAGGTCTGGGACTCATGGCGATCCCATTCTTCCGTCGCCGAATGATGGCTTGATTGACTATCTGGAATAGGCAAACCCGCCCCGAACTATTCATAGATCTCCACAAATGCACCTCTTGGCCTAATTCGCCAAGAGGTGTATTTCTTATGCCTATTCTCTTCGCCTAGAATTCTACCCGAGGGACAACCCGTTCCGCGTCGCTGGGTAGTTCGAAATAGGATTGTGAACGGAAGCCAAAGAAATCGGCGACGAGTTTGGAGGGGAACATCTCACACATGTTCGACATGTCCCTTACATTTGCGTTATAAAACCGACGAGCGGCTGCGATGCGATCTTCCGTATTCGCCAGTTCCGTTTGCAATTCTAAGAATTGCCTGTCGGCCTTGAGATCCGGGTATGCTTCAACCACAGCAAAGAGCTGGCGGACTTCGCGCATCAACGAAGCCTCATCAACCGCTTGCGATTCTGCGTCACCCGTGCTTGCGGCCGCGGTATTTCTCAACGCTGTTACTTTCTCCAAGACATCCCGTTCGTGAGACGCATAGCCCTTGCACACATTGACCAACCGAGGGATCAAGTCATACCGGCGTTTCAACTCGACTTCAATACCTGCCCAAGATTCAGCCATGTGATTGCGTAACGACGCTAGGCGATTGTAGTTGCCAATCAGCCAAACAAAAAGGATGAACAAGACGACGCCTATGGTGATGAGAAATGGGAGCACGTGATCGGTCCTTGGTGATGAATGGTTGTTGAGTCCCATTGTACGGAGGCAAGTCCACATGTTCTGGTGCCAGTTACAAGGCGGCCTCAGTCGCTCGGGATTGTGAGCATTAATCGGTAGTGGGCGGTTGGCGATCTAACAAGTGACGAGGCAACAATTCAAAGAAACGCAACGACCATTCAAGTGATTCGCTGAACTGAGCAATTGACCACCGCCGGCCATTCGCGCAGCAGTACTGATCGCCATGTATGTGAAATCCGGATGGATGAGTGTCGAGTAAGAACTCCATCATCGCGGGATGCATCACTTGAAAGGCAAGATGCCTGTCATCACATCGTACATCGTACTTGTTATTGAATTGATCAGATTCAAAATCGATGTCTCGGTTCAGAACATTCTTCAGCAATCCATCGACAGGAGCAAACCTATTCGATTCGAGATCAACTCTCAATCCCGGGATAGCCACGATCGGTAGATGGACAATCAGGTAGCTGAGTTGATCTAGTTGTTGGTAGCCGTCACCATCTGAGCCAGAGGAGTAGGACGAGAAGTTGAAATCCCCAAGAATACATGGGCAACGAATACTGTGAACGGTTATTGATCCGCGAATTGTGGGGGATGAATACCGCTCAGATCCACCGGTCTGGAATACACCAAAGTGTTGGTATCGCCTGGAGTGTTCATACTCCATGTGTGGGCTGTAGGTGAAGCCGATCGTCTTCGCAAATTCCTTTAATTGTAAACGGCGATTCATGATTGCTCTAACTCGTCAGTAAGGTGGCGTGGCCAGTGATCGAAGAACGACATGGCCCAGTTGAGATGCTCTTCAAATTCTTCAACGTCCCAACGTGATGATCCGTCGCTCAAACACAATTGTTGCTGCTCAATGTCGATCATGGGATGTTTGGCTTGCATGAGAAACTCCATCATTCGAGGATCAATAAGCGCATATGTAAATCTCTTATCCGTACTCTTTACACAAAATGTCTTGCTGAATTCCGCTGACTCGAAGTCAATATCATCAAAACCAAACACGCTTCCTATTTTGTCAAAGAGATGTTCGCGTCGCACCATGAGATCGGGCACGCCATTCCAAGGCAAACAAACAATGAGATAACTGAAGTGATACGTTTGGGTGCGTCGATGCTTTCCGGAGCCAGACGTTACCTTGTACAAAAAATCTCCTGCAACACATTGAAAGGTTTTTTGATTCACTTGCATCGAACCGGTTAAAGTGTACAAAGGACGTCGACTATGACCCTTTGAGAAGATACCAAAGTGAGCGAACTGGCTCATGAAGCCACGTACGCCGGAAGTGTCAAACCGCCACCCCAATCGAGTAGCGAGGAGGCTAAGCGCTTCACGTCGTTTCCGTTCTGCAATCTGGCCGTACACCACTAGCAGGATCATCACAATGATAATCACGGGCACAAGGAGAATCATCACAGAATTGTCCATCGATATCTCCCTTCCATTAGAAAGGCGGACTATGTAATCGTATTCGATGCAATCCGAACGATCATATTCTAGAGATGTTCTGGCGATGCTGCATGACGTGTATCTTCCATCATCCGACATGCAGGCGAGTACGCCTATTGCTCATAAGGTGAAGCGACCGATTGCAGAAACGGGGAACTTTGAGAAATGTGGTCTAGAATCCACGATTCGATCGGTGATGCGTGTGCAGGCCTGCTCTGGAGCCAGCAGGTGATTGAATCCAGGCTACGGTACAAATTGGAGCACTTTGAATCATGTCCAGCTTGATAAATCCACGGCCAGACTTTGAGCAGCCCGTTATCGCGATCGAAGAAAAAATCGCTGAACTCGAGGAATCTCAAGAAGTCGAAGGAAAGAGCTATGCAGACGAGATTCGCGATCTGCGAGCCAAATGGAACTCCACGATACAAGAAATCTACGACGATTTAACGCCTTGGCAGATCGTCAGCAAAGTTGCTCGTCATCAAGATCGTCCCCAATCAACCGACTACTTGCGCCTGATCTGTTCTGATTTTTGCCAATTACACGGGGATCGTCTATACGGCGATGACCCAGCTATCCTCACGGGATTTGCGCGTATTGGGGACCGCAAAGTCATGGTGATCGCACATCGCAAGGGACGCGATACGGATGAACGGATCCTCTGCCGATGGGGATGCCCACAGCCCTGGGGGTATCGCAAAGCTCTGAAGAACATGAAGTTGGCCGAAAAATTTGGTTTGCCCGTCGTCACTTTTGTGGACACCAAGGGAGCATATCCTGGCCTGGAAGCCGAAGAACGAGGCCAGGCTGAGGCAATTGCAAAGAACTTAATGGAAATGAGTCGCTTGCGAACACCAATTGTCACCGTCGTGATCGGCGAAGGAGGATCTGGTGGCGCTCTCGGGATTGCGGTTGCTGACCGGGTTGCGATGCAACAATTCGCATGGTATTCCGTTATCAGTCCAGAAGGATGTGCCGCAATCCTTTGGAAAAAGGCCGTTCCCGAGACCAATGCAGCAGCAGCGGATGCTTTATCGCTCACCGCTCGCGAAAATCTTCGGTTAGGCATTGTCGATGAGATTATCAGTGAACCGCCGGGAGGAGCTCATCGCAACCATCAAGAGGCTGCGAATCAGGTAAGATCATGGGTGCTTTCCAATATCGCAGACTTGAGCCGCAAACCCGTCGATCAGCTGATTCAAGCTCGTTATGAGCGTTTTCGCCGTCTTGGGGAGTATGTTGACAAGAGTTGATGTTTGGAGTTTAAACGTCCAATAACGCATGGATTGATGGCAATGTAACTTGATTGCGCAGAATCAAGGGGTCTTTGCCCCAAATTGACCCTGAGGCGAATGTTGTATATCCTTGCGGCCACATATTTTGCGTCTTTCTCCCCGAAGGATGTGAATCGGCGATAGAACAATGCAGATCGATCGCGGTCCATACCCGCAATCTGTCATGTCTAACCGATGATCCAAAAGGCATACTACTTTGGCCAAGAAGAAGAAAAAGACGGTGAAGCGATCCAGCACGAAGTCAAGAGCCAATTCGGCGAAGAAGACTTCGGTGCGCGCTGCACCATCTTCACCTTCGGGCGCTCGAAAGAAGACGACGTCGAAGAAGAAGAAAACCACAAAGAGCGCCCCCTCCAAGAGCTCCAAGAAAAAGAAGAAGATCACATCGAAGACGGCTGCTTCTTCAGGCTCGAGGGTAAAAAAGACCACGACGAAAAAGACCACAAAAAAGAAAACGACCAAGAAGAAGGTTGTAACTCCCAAGTCTTCAGCAAAGAGCTCACCGTCAAAAAAGAAGACGACGAAAAAGCCGATTACAAAGAAGAAGGTCACGAAGAAACCAGTCACGAAGAAACCAGTCACAAAGAAGAGTACATCGAAGAAGTCAGTTGCGAAGAAGAAAGCACCTTCGAGTAAGAAGGCTCCGAAGAAGACCACCACGAAAAAGACGGTGGCCGCGAAACCTGCGAAGACCACACCGAAACCAAAGTCAGGATCGAAGTCAAAGACCAAATCGAAGAGCAAAGATTTATCAACTTCTGATCGAGTGATTCCCACATCAGAATTGCGTAAGAAGAAAACAAGCAATTCAAAATCTTCAAGTGCTGGGTCGTCGTCAACGGGGTCAACATCCAAGAAGACGAAGAAAAAGACAACTCCGTTACCGCCCGAGAAGCCGAAGTCGGATTTCCTCAAGAATCTACTCAAAGGGCCGAAGGCTGGCATGTTAGATAAGGCGGAAGCAAGTGGTAAGGAAAACGCAGGCAAGGGTGCAAAGACAAGCCGATTGAAGAAATCGCCTTTGACTGCAAAAAAACTGCAAACATATAGACAGAACCTAATTCAACGACGCTCAGATGTTCTCGAAGATGTTCTGTCTTTAGAAATGGGCGCATTGCGTGGTTCGGGTGATGATGCGACGCATAAGGCGTTTCATCCACAAGAACAAGGCGCGGAAGCGTTTGACCAAGATTTTAGTTTACAGTTGGCCGCCAGCGAACGCCAGATGCTCGAAGAAATTGATGCTGCGATTCGTCGCATTGACCAAGGTACATTTGGTATCTGTGAAAAGACGGGGGCGCCCATTCAAGAGGCGCGATTGAAAGCCAAACCTTGGGCGCGTATGTGTATTACTGCTGCCCAAAATCGCGATCAAACTTCGGTCTTCCCATCTTCTTCTTCCAATGCGTAATTGATGTTTATTTGGTCGTGTACGTTCTGTTCGATTGGACTAAGTACGACACGAAACGGGAATCGATTCATGCCCAACGATGATGGAAAGAATCGAACTTCCCAAAGCGGTGGCGACGAGTCGTCATGCACCGATGCAACTTCTTCCTTTCAAATGGCAGGCCGCGACGTAAGATCGTGGGCAGTCCTACTCACTATTCTTGTTTCCGGGGTCGCGGCAGACTTGATATCGAAATCAATCGCATTTGCCAGAGTAGCAGGCGATCCTGTGGTACTCAATCGCGATACGATTCTTGCGGACACGAGTTGGCATCCGCCATTTCATGAACCAGTTGGTTTCATCCCTTGGATTTTACAGTTTCGACTCGTTCTCAATCGAGGTGCAGTGTTTGGCATTGGGCCTGACCATCGTTGGTTCTTTGTCGGCTTCACTCTCATGGCCATGGTTGCAGCATTGAGTATTTTTGCATTTCGAACAGGCAGACGGCAAGTGGTAGTTCATGCATCGCTCGCTTGTATCTTGGCCGGCGCATTGGGCAATCTATACGATCGAATCCAATACGGTGCGGTGCGTGACTTTCTCAATATGTTCCCTGAAGTGAAATTCCCTTTCGGCTGGACGTGGCCAAACGGTAGCCCAGAGATTTTTCCATGGGTGTACAATATTGCAGATGTTCTGCTTCTCGTCGGGATTGGGCTCCTCATGGTGCGGACTCTCTTTTTCGGGCCGAGAGTGATTGCATCATCCGTTGAAACACCTGAAGAATCTTCCACACCTACCAAAGATTCACCAAGAACATCTGCCAAAACCGCGGAATCTCCATGAATCCAATTCCAAAATGGCCGATTGACAATGTCCGACGGGTCGTCAAGAATCAGTAGACCGGTCAGATATGAAAATCACAATGAATTGCCCATTTCGCTTCAACCTCACTCGGACCTCGACTATCATCACCGCCACGACAGCGTGGGGGTGAATGGTCGGTGTGCAGTTTGAGTTTGAGGATTTGGGATTCTCCCGCGCACGGCCGATTGACAGCCGTGCGTTGTTTATTTTGAGTCAATCTGACCGACGAACAACATAGAACAAGTCGGCAACTCTACTTGAATGACATTTCCGCCTCTTATGGGAAA
>PJEL010002640.1_pt1 | contig 16179 bp, 13 predicted proteins | sample 1853271 | NCBI WGS metagenome assembly PJEL01 (sample SAMN08108733, study PRJNA415343) | Invertebrate metagenome, whole genome shotgun sequencing project. | host: Globobulimina | place: Sweden: Gullmar Fjord | collected 2015-08
AGGGGGTTCTTTTCTGAAAGTCGAGAAAAATGTGCTCAAAACCCAGTAAATTTATACTTTTACCTTGGAATCAAAAACGTTTAGGACAGTATTGGTTAATTACCTATTTATTCCTCCGAAGAACAATTGTCGTTTTCTTAGCGATTTAGGAATGTCAACCTATACTTAATAATTAAGGATCAAATAAAAATACTTTATCACTGCTATTTATTATTGGAATGTGAATAATTATAATTATTACAAGCATCTCAGAAAATGGATCTCTATAAATAAATATATTACTTAGATGCATTATTTATTTATTCAAGTAATATATATATTTATCGCATACCGAATAATTATAACCAATAATTAAATCCAATGATAACACTACCCTTGCCTGTGTAAATTGTATTACCCTGATTATCAGATATATAGATTATTGCTTGTTTGTTCGATTTCTTATAATTTAACACAAAAATAAAAAGCGATGAAACGAGCAGACAAAAATTATGTATTAAAAAAAACTCCAGGCTACACCTTAAGTGAGTTATTGGTAGTACTAATAATTATTGGTATACTAATATTGTTGGCATTACCCATTCTGATGCCATTAATTTCTCAGGCCAAAGGAACGGAAGCTAAACTCCAGCTTTCTCATGTTCATACCTTGCAACAGAATCACTTTTATATGTATTCAAAATATTCCGAGGATTTGATAAATATCGGGTTTGAGCAAGATAAATTAGTGAGTGATGGTGGAAAGGCAAATTACTTAATTGAAGTTATTGAAGCTTCCATCTCGGGTTTTAAAACACGAGCAACAGCTGTAGTAGATTTTGACCGCGATGGAGTTTTCAATATTTGGGAGATTGATGAAAATAAAAACCTCATTGAAATCACTAAAGACTGATGAAATTATTATTATCAATAATTATGATAAGTACACTGGTGATTATTGCTTATCAGGATTTAAGATTCTATGCAGTAAGCTGGGTTGCATTTCCCTTTTTGGCATCATTATTCTTTATTAACGGATGCTTGCATATAGGATTGCAGGAGTTGCTGCTAAACGCATCTGTAAATATTTTACTTGTTGGATGCCAGTTAATATTGATTAGCATTTACTTTAGTATGAAACAGAAGAAGTTAGTCAATATTATTAATACGAAAATTGGCTTGGGTGATATTCTCATTATTCTGGCATTTTGCTTTGCTTTTGCCCCTATCACCTTTATATTATTTCTAACGGCAAGTTTGATTATAAGCTTTCTTGTAGTGTTAGTCAGAAAACGAAAATTTTACGGTCATAATAAAATTCCATTAGCTGCATACCTATCTATTAGTTACATGGCTTTTATTTCATTTCAGTTGCTATCCGGATTCGATGCATACAACTATCAATTTTTAACATTACCTAATTATTAATACCATTGAGATGGAGTTTATTGAACTTACCACCGATTTACAACAATTGATAACTGCTGAACAGGCATGGCATTATTCAATAATTCCCAAATCAAATGGGAGCTCTTATACCTTTTATATAGATCAGAAAAAAAATAATGGTTCAATTTCTGACGAATTAGAGATGCTTTTCGGGAAATCTGTTAAGCTAATTAAAACCGAAACTAATCTTATCACTCAATCACTAGGCAAGTATTATCGGAAGAGCGACAATAGGAATGCAAGTAAAGGGGGTAATCTTGAATTTGGAAACTATCAATCAGATGATTTTCTTCACCAATTAATTGATGAAGCCAATACAGTTAAGTCTAGTGATATTCATATTGAAAGTTATGAAGAACGCTGTAGAGTTCGTTTTCGAATTGATGGCAAACTAATCGAAAAATATACGATTGATAAAAGCGAGTACCCTTCGCTGATTAATAAAATTAAGATCAAGGCAAACCTTGACATTGCTGAGAAAAGGCTACCTCAGGATGGTCGGATATTCTTTAAATCAAATAATTCAAATTTCGATATTCGGGTTTCTTCACTACCTTCATTACACGGTGAGAAAATAGTGTTGCGCTTATTAAGTAAAGACGCGACTGAGATTGATATCAACCAGCTAGGTTTTGATAAGAAACAACTGCAAGATTATTTAAAAGGGCTGAAAAAATCATATGGCATTGTACTAATTAGTGGACCTACCGGTTCCGGTAAAACAACGACACTCTATGCCAGTTTAAAAACACTCAATAACGAAGAAACTAACATTCTTACTGTCGAAGACCCAATAGAATACACCCTTGAAGGCATTAATCAGGTTCAATTGAAGGAGAGCATTGGATTAACATTCTCAAACACTTTAAGGACATTTTTACGTCAAGATCCTGATATTATCATGTTAGGCGAGATCAGGGATGCAGAAACAGCTCAAATGGCTATTAGAGCAGCATTAACCGGGCACTTGGTACTATCAACAGTTCATACAAATTCATCATGGGGAACCATTTCAAGATTGATTGATATGGGTGTTCCTGCATTTCTGTTGGCAGATACAATCAATTTAAGTGTAGCACAGCGTCTGGTGAGATTGTTATGTCCGCGTTGCAAACAACACGAAACAAGAATTCCTATCTCTCAAGAGAAGGTGTTTGGCAATAAAGGAATCACTACATACTTTGTCCCTATTGGTTGTGATGATTGTTACTATACTGGTTATAAGGGTCGAAAGGCCGTTTTTGAAGTTATTCCAATCGATTCGGTTTTAGCTGAAAGTATTAAAACAGAAGAATACTCAGTCAATAAATATTTAAGAGAGAGTGATATAAGAACCATGGCAGATATTGCCATTGAAATGGTAAAAAATGGAGAAACTTCACTTTCTGAAGTTTACCCAATTCAGCTAAATAATAACTAACGAAAGCGGCGAATGAGAAATAGAACTTCACAATTAGTATTTCCCATCCTATTGATTAGTATTCTTTGTACAACAGAATGCTATGCTCAAGCTCGTATTGATTCATTAGCTGTGAAATTAGATATACTGTCAGCTCAAATCCCCGGATTAAATCATGAACTTGAACTTTCGGTTAACGATACACCAATTAAAGATTTTATAAGAAGTATTGCTACATTAACCAGCCTGAATATTAGTATTGAGAACAATCTAAATCACAAAATAACCAATAATTTTGTTAATGTACCTGCAAAAGATGTACTACTATTTCTTTGTAAGAACATGGATCTTGATTTAAACTTTACAGGAACAATTATAAATATTGGTAGATGGATCCCTCCCGCAAAACCAATTATACCGAGACAAATTAAAATCTATCACGATACCATTTTTAATAAATTTACACTAGATCTAAAGAATGAGAACCTAAATCAGGTTGCCCGACAACTTACTAAACTTAGTGATAAAACTGTTATTTGCTCCCCTGACATTGTTAATAAAGAAGTTTCTCTCTATGTCAGAGATTTATCCGTAGAGCAAGCTTTGGAGAAGTTAGCTGTTAGCAATCAATTAGAAATTGTAAAAAGCGATTCAGTAAGTTTTATTATCAAAGGCATCACTATTGAACCTGTGCAAGATAAAGAAGCAAAAACTAAAACGGGTCTTCAAAAATTATCAGACAGCTTTGAATACAATATTTACGACAAGGATCATATAGATATTTATTCCTTAAATCAACCCATAAATGACATCATTGAGCTTGTCTCAAAAGAATTGAATCTTAGTTATTTTATCACTTCTAAGATTGAAGGATCAAGCAATCTTAATCTCATCAATGCAACCTATGATGAGTTATTAACTAGTTTGTTTAAAGGCACTAAATACACTTTTAATTGTGAATACGGAATTTATCTTATTGGTGAACGAGATCAGGAAGGAATCAGGGAAACCAAGATTATTAAGTTAATGTATCGATCTGTAGTTAAATTATCTGAGGTTATTCCTGAAGCACTAAAAAAAGATATCTCAATTAGTGAATTTTTAGAATTAAACAGCTTCATTGTTAGTGGATCAGTTCCAATTATTGCTGAACTAGAGAAATTTATTAAAAGCATCGATCAGGTGGTTCCACTAATTTATATAGAAGTCATAATAATAGATAACCAATCTGGATACACAATTACAACAGGCATATCTGCCGGAGTAGGTGATGAACCTGTAACATCGGGTGGGAAATTATTTCCGGGAGCAGATTACACATTTGGAGGTGAATCAATCAATAAACTACTAAATAGTTTTAATGGTTTTGGTGCATTAAATTTAGGAAAGGTTAATCCGAATTTTTATTTAAGTATGAAAGCGTTGGAAGAATCAGGGTTGATAAAAATACGATCAACACCAAAACTATCAACATTAAATGGGCATGAAGCAAATCTAACTATTGGAAATACGGAATATTATCTGGACGAACAACAGAGTTTAATTATCAATCAAAGTACGCAGCAAAATACTGTTTCACAATATAAACCAGTAAAAGCAGATTTTATATTGAAAGTCTTGCCTGTCGCCAATGGAAATGAGGAGATTACATTGGATATTACCGTGAAACAATCTGACTTTACTGCCCGAATTTCTGAAAATGCACCACCAGGACTGGTTACAAGAGAATTTACGTCATTAGTTCGGGTTAAAAATGAGGAAATGATATTACTGGGTGGGCTTGAAGAAAAAAAATCCATTGACACTAGAAGTGGGGTTCCATTTTTAAGCAGAGTACCCATATTAAAATGGATATTTTCAAATAAGAAAAAAGAAAAAAAAGATAACAAGCTTAACCTTTTTATTAAGCCAACAATTATTTATTAGATATGAGATCGTTGATGAAGTTGAATGAAAATTTGTTTACAAGACCTCTTATTTTCTCTTGTGTTGAGGTTGAGTGCAGGGCTGATAATAGTTATCAATTTAATTATCTAACTATAAAAAGAGTAAATAATAAAATTAAGATCATCGATAAAGAGAAGGAGATTGATTCATTTGCTGAATTAAAAAAGCATTTAAAAAAGGATGAGCCAATAGCTATTGCGATTACTGGTAAAGGTGTTTTAATCAAAAAGATAGATGATCTAAAACAGCAAGATGATATAGATTATTTGAAATATGTTTTACCAAATGCTACGTTGAATGATTTTATTCTGCAAAGCCTGAGTAATGAAAGGGGAGCAGTTTTCTGTGCTGTTGCCAGAAGGGATGATGTTGAAAAGGTAAGTGGCCTATTCAAATCGAATGGTTTATTTGTTGTCAGTACATCCCTGGGGGTTTTACATCTTAGTTGTGCAATTAAATTGTTAGAATTAACTCATAATAGGATGAATTTGGGTGATTATAAGATCCAAATCAGAAATGATCAGATAGTCGATATTTCACAGAATAAGTTTCGGAAGCAAGATGAAAGTTATAGAATAGGAAATGAGGATATTGATCAGAAGTTAATTACAGCCTTTGCTGTAGGCTTCCAATATTTTATTCTGAACCAAAAGAATAATGAATCCTCAAAATCATATTCTGAAGAAGTCGAGTTTAATTTATTTAAGCGGTTCAAGACAGTTAAACTAGCATTTCTGATTAGCTGTTTTGTTGTCTTGCTGGTAAATTTTTTTCTCTTTGATCACTATGGTAAGCAAACAAATAAACTAAATATTGAACTTTCGTCTTTTGATAAACTATTATCAAAGCACGATCTTCTAAAAGAAGAACTAAATAGTAAACAAGAGATTGTTAATTCACTTGGATTAGAACAGAAATTAAAATTTTCTTTCATTGCTGATCAAATTGGGTCATCTGTTGTAAACCAAATAACCTTATCTGAATTAAGTGTTTATCCAATCAAATCTAACAGGAATAAAGAGTTAGAATTTATTAAAGATAAGGTACTGATTACAGGCAAGGTTAAATCGGCAGATGAGTTAAATAAATGGGTCAATGTCGTACGTGAGTTTCATTGGATAAATAACTTAACTATAACAGATTTCGCCTTCGTTGATAAAGATAATTCAGCAAAGTTCGAGATAGAATTAATTATTTCAAATTCATTTCTTTAAGTGATGCTAAAAGGGATCAACTATAAACGAAAAAACCAACTATTGCTAGCTGTTATTGCTCTTGCAATAGTTGTTATTTACAATTTATCCATCACAAAAACAATAGAAAAATACAAAGAGTACACAGGCTTAAAAGATAAAATTAAGACAGTTTCTGTAGCACCTAAAGCAATTGATCTTTTACGAGATAAGATTGCAGATATTAATCGATTCTTTGGTAAAAGCTCCGATAATTCAATTAGTAAAAGGGCGCAACTAATTGACTATACGAGTGAGTATTGTAAGAGCAGTAGTTTGTCACTCAGATTAATTAGCGAACCCGTTTACCAATATAAAGACAAAATATTAATTGAAACAAACACACTTATACTTCAAGGATCATTTATTAATATGATCAAATTTATTAGTAGTACTGAGAAACATCAAAATATTGGAAAAATATCTTCACTGAGTTTTTATAAAGAAAAGAACATAAGAACTAAAAAAGAAAAATTACTCTTACAGATCTTTATTCAGAATATTATAAACAATACCGATGAAAAAAACACTTAATAATAAGCAACACCTCAGTTTAATATTTTTGCTGAATTGTATTCTCACTATGATAATTTATGGTGGTTGTACAGAAATATTTGAACCTGATATTAGCGATGAGGAAGTGCAATTACTCACTCCGCCAAATAATACCACCACACCCTTACTCACGCATACTTTTTGGTGGAATGAAATTGAATATGCCGATGAATATCTTTTTCAATTGGTATCTCCGTCCTTTAGTTTTATTAATGAAACCATTGCAGATACGCTAACCGAAAATTACAGCATAACTTTTATCTTAAATCCCGGAACATATCAATGGAGGGTTTCGGCTAAAAACTACTCGGGTCAAACGGAGTTCAGCACCAATACCCTGGTGATTGATGGTTCTTCTTTACTTGCTAATGATACGATCCAGCTAATGTATCCTTTATCAAATGATACAATAAACAACGTATCCCAAACCATTAAATGGAGGTATTCAACTACTGCGGATAATTATTTATTTAATCTTTATTACGAATCAGATTTAGTCTATTCTGAAGAAACCGCATTTGATACAATAAACATTCAATTGCAATGGGGAGAAGGAAGCTATAAATGGGAAGTTAGAGGCCAGAATGAAGTAGCAACTACAAACTTCTCAAGCCGTAATTTCTTCCTAGATACGACAGTTCCGACTGTACCCACATTATTGACTCCACAAAATAACATCGAGTTATTCGATACAATTATATCATTCAATTGGAGTAGAGTCACCGATTCTGGTTCAGGGATAATGGATAGGATCTTAGTCTACACCAATCAGGATTTAACAGAGTTGAAGGTAAGTCAACTGATTAATGGCACACATTATGAATTCTATCTTGAGCCTGGCGAATATTATTGGCAGGTACAATCAATTGATGCTGCTGGTAATGTTAGTGAATTAAGCGAACTAAGAAAACTCAATATTGTATCACATTCAATAGCTGATGAGGAAATATTAATGCAATATCCACTTATTAACGATACCATTAATGAGACTTTAATAACATTTACTTGGTTGCAAATTGTTAATGCAAATGACTATAAATTAAACTTGTATTATAATTCTAACCTGGTTTACACTATTAATACATCAGTTGAATCTACAGAAATAGACTTGATCTGGGGTGAAGGATCATATAAATGGGAGGTAAAAGCCAATAATAGTTATTCAAGTACTGTCTTTTCTCATAGATTATTTTATGTAGATATTACGTCACCAGATGCACCCATACTACTGCTTCCTGCTGATAATTCAGAGAGTAACAAAACATTACAATTGTTTACTTGGGAAAGGGCAGAAGACTTCGGATCGAGCTTGATGGATAGTCTTTATATCTATAATGATTTATTAATGTCTTCAATAAGGTCTAGAAGACTGGTTAATGGCACTGAATATGAGCATAATATGGAAGTAGGAGATTTTTTCTGGAGAGTACTCTCAGTGGATGCTGCAGGTAATAAAAGCGATTTTACTCAAATAAGAAAACTCACAATAATTGAATGAAGAATAAGAGGTCAATGTACTTACTTTTAATATTAACTCTTCTCATCTGGAGTTTTATTATTTATAAAATATTCTTTACAAATGAGGATGAAAATGATGGGAACCTAGCCACGGAGACTATTAGGGTAAATGAAAAGGTTGAGGATAAGTTTGATCCGATTCCCTTACTACTTAATTATAGAGATCCATTTCTAAAGACTGCTACTGTTGTAAAAAATAAAAGGAAGCTAACTCCAAGTAAAAAAAGAGTAGTCAGGAATCAAGTATCCTGGCCGAAGATCAAATATAGTGGTTTGATTCAGAATAAAGTAACAAATGAGCGCAGAATCAATATTACAATAAATAATAAAAATTATATTATGAAAGAGAATGACAAAGTAAGAGATATTTTACTAGTAAAAATTCATGCTGACTCAATAATCCTTTCAAAAAATAAAGTCACAAAATCATTTATAAATCCTAAATAAGATGAATAATTACCACAAGTTAATCAATGTTATAGTAGTTGTATCAATTACATTTCTAATGCTGGCATGCAATACAGGATTATCAAACCTTACTTATGAACCAATCAGGACCACTAGTTTTAATAAGAATGATACCCTTTATTCATTTCAATACATGGTATCGAACAAATATGCTAACAAGAAGCAATTTTTCTTAGTGAAGAATAAAACGAAGAGTCTGTTAAAAAACTATTATTGGTTTGAAAATGGAAAACTGTTTTGTAGTCAGGGGAGCTTCTCTGGAAAATTATTACATGGCAATTATATAGAAAAATATAAATCTGGTCAAATAAAATCTAAAGGGAGTTTTTCTTATGGTCTCAAGGATAAAACATGGTTAAATTATTTTGATTCTGGAATGATTAAAAGTAGTGAAAGATGGGACAATGGTACACTTAAGGAACAATTAGAATATAGCGAGGCTCAAAAGCTAATTGCGAAGTTAAAGTTTAATAAGGGTAGAAAGAATGGATGGGAATATGTTTATGACAGTATTACTGTAGTTTCAAGAGTCAAGTATAAAAATGGAGAAATTAAAAGATACCTGCACTTCAATTAACAATGGACGTCAAAAAGGTTAAATCTTCGATATTAATGTATGCCCTTTTTATAATGATAATAGTTACGATCATTATTGCATCTGTTATTCTGTTATCATACATAAATCATATTGAGAGAAACTCGTATCGAATTGAAGATAAACTTCGAACGAATGTCAATTCAGGAATTGCTTTAATGCTCGCAGATCGTAATATTATTGAATATGGACAACTTGATTCAATCTCATTATTTTCGGAATATAATAACGATAATATAATTTCAATCAATAAAGAGTTATGGGGATTGTATGATAAATTGCATTGCAAGGCAAATTGGGGTAGATTTTTAAAGGAAAAGATAGCACTTAGCGGGGACTATTATAAAAATAAAGAGAGTATTGCACTTTATCTAGCGGATACTAAAAATCCGCTATGCTTGGTTGGTAAGGCTCTAATTAAAGGAAATTGCTTCATACCGAAAGCCGGAATTAAACATGGTTATGTTGAAGGCAGGCATTACGAAAGGGATGAATTGCCAGAAGGTAAAAGCAGCTTAAGTGATAGTATTTTGCCGTTAACTACAGAAAAAATTAAATATAACTCTTTAAATAGTATGTTGAGCCGAATCTCAATAGGCTCAAATCTAGAAATAAGTAATTATAGTGATATTGAAGGCGAGTCGATAACAAATTCATTCTACAATACAGCCATGATTTTATATGAAACAGGAGATATTTTTATTAATAAAACAATTTCAGGTAATATGATTATTGTTTCGGAAGAAGATATCGTTATTGGTAGAAACAGTAGCCTTAAGGATATTCTTGTTTATGGAAAGAATATAGTTATTGAAAGCGGCTTCTCAGGAAGCATACAGTGTTTCGCACGCGATACAATTTTAGTGGAACAGAATTGTAATCTAACATATCCATCTGCTTTAGCTACAATCAATCTATCCAAAACAGAAAATAAAAGTATGCTGGGCATTAAATCAGGAGTACAAATCGAGGGTACAGTTTTGCAATACAGTTTATTTAGTAAACGTTTTTCAAAGCCTGCAATTTTAATTTCTGAAGATGCTTTAATCATAGGACAGGTTTATTCAACGAGTTCAATGGAATTACTTGGCAACGTATATGGGTCTTTATTTAGTAATATGATTGTTTTAAGTAAACCGTCTGCACGCTATATTAATCATTTGATGGATGTAGAGATAAATCTTAATAAATTACCTGAATGGTTTGTTGGTAATTCGCTCGTCGAAGAAATAATTCCAGCTAAAATTATTAAATGGCTTTAAGAAAGACTAAAATACCTGGTTCAACATTACAGGAAACAATTATTGCCTTAACAATTGTTCTAATCTGCTTTAGTGTAGCCTTAGCAGTTTTCACTAATGTTTTATATGCTGAAAAGGCCTGGGTTAAATTAAATGCTGATCTATTAATAAAACAAGTTTCATCTGAAACTAAACTTAATAAGTCATATTATGACGAGTGGATTGATATAAAACAGTTTCATATAGAAAAAACCATAACTGAGTATAATGGCAATGAGCAATTATTAAAGTTACGAATAAGAGTTTACTCAAATCAAGATAAATTAATTAACGAACTAAATGAACTAGTAATAGATTATTAGAGTAGATGAAAGAGATAGTGAAAATAACCAAAGTTAAGTCGTTTACACTAATGGAGATGATTGTTGTGATGGCAATAACATCTATTGTGATCATTATAGCACTTATGATTTATTCAATTATAAACAAACATTTTATCGATTATCAACGACAAAGCTTATTTGTTAACAATGTTTCTCAATTTATAAATACATTTGAGAATGATTTAAATACCACATTTGATGTCGAAATTAAGAATAATGAAATACTCATAAAAAAAGCATCTCTACAATGCATTTATTTGATCGATGAACATAGCATCACCAGAAGTGTAAATGATAAAAGAGATACAGTCTTAGCGTCAATATCACAAATTGAAGTGTTTAGTAAAGATATTGATAAAAGATCGGGAATGATTAGCTTTCGTTTTTTATTAACTCAGGATACCTTGATTTATAAGTCTTATTATTCTAGGAATGTCAATTTAAACAAATAAAGTAAAAACTACGTTAATAAAAGTGTTGGTGGTTTTGATAGAAAACATAAGATACTCGCTGATCTAGACATTTGTATAACCTAGATATCCAATAACTTATGTGAATATAAGCTTGCATTCTCCTATAATTAAAGCATGATAGATTTAAACAAATTTAATACTTGGTTTTATGTCTGAAATCGATATATCAAATATAACTTCACAAAGTAGAAGTGATTCAAAGTCTCCGAATAATAAGAAATTTTTGGATAGTTTAAATGAATTCTTAAATAAAGATATAAATCTTGGCCAAAATAAGTTCTCCGATAAGAAGAAAGAACAATTATATAATGATTTATGCATATTGCTTTCTTCAGGTATCGACATTAGGAATGCTTTTGAAATACTGGAAGATAATTTCCAAAAGAAAAAAGATCAGGAGTTTATCCACTCAATTTATCAAGATATCGTTGGTGGATCAACTATTTCAGATGCTTTTATAAAAAGTAAAAAATTCTCTTCATATGAATATTATAGCATCCAGATTGGTGAAGAAACAGGGAGGCTGAATAAGGTATTTGGTGATTTACATGATTATTTTAAAAAGAAGATAGAACAGAAACGTAAGATAAGCAGTGTATTTATGTACCCCATAATTGTGATGTCAACGGCAGTTATAGCCGTAGCCTTTATGTTGAATTTCATCGTACCCATGTTTGAAGAAATATATAAAAGATTTGATAAAGGCTTACCACCTTTGACAAAGTTTATAATCAAACTCTCACATCAATCATCAACATTTTTCTTTATTTTATTAATACTTGGAGTAATCGTTTTTGTTATCATACAAAGCATGAAGCGTAATAATCAATACATTAAATTTAAAGACAATCTGAAAATAAAGATTCCGTTGTTTGGTCCCATTATAAAAAGCATACAAATCTCCAGGTTTTGTTTGTCGATGGAACTTTTGCTTACTGCTAAGCTCCCTTTATTGAATGCTATTGGTTTGGTGAGGAATATGATCACTTTTTATCCGTTGAATTCTGCTTTACAAAGTATTGAACATGAGATCACACAAGGGAAACCGCTATTTGAGAGTATGAAAAGCTACCCTTTATTTGATAAACGGATGATTTCATTAATTAAAGTTGGCGAAGAGGTAAACCAGCTTGATCATACTTTTTCGGTATTGAAAGACCAATACCAAAAAGAGATTGACCATAAAACCGGCATGATTAGCTCTGTGCTTGAACCGCTCATGATTGTATTCATTGGCGCCTTTGTGGCGGTTATTTTAATCTCGATGTATTTACCAATCTTTAAGATTAGCACCTCCTTTTCATTTTAGTTTTTCCTATCCCAGTAAAAATATTTATGCTGTTTGTAAAAATGGAACTAGATAAAAAAAAATATTCATTGCATTTTATTTTTAGAATCGAATAAAAAAAAGATATTCTTCTCAATTCGTATTCTTAGCTTGCGATAAATATTTATATTTTATGCTTTTATTTTTTCTTGATCCCTTAATCATCTTTAATTTACCCCTTCTTAATTTAAGAATCCATAAAATAAGAATATTTACCCTTGTATTTTTTTCCTGAATTTATTAAACAACTAATATACAGCGTATTGTATATCTTGTTAATATAGTATATTTAATTACAATTTTTATAATTAAAAAATTGACTTAGTTAAAATGAATCCCATATAAAGCCATTTAAAATGAAGATAATTACAAAACTACTTCTCACTGCTATTTTTTTAATTTTCATAGGAAACTTAGGATTTTCTCAAAATAATAAAACTGTGATTGATGTTGTTGATCAGAATTCATATAACACTGTAATCCCTCCTTCGCCAACGGCAGCTTCATTGGGTAAGTATGGAGATATTCCAATAAGTTTAAGCAATGGCACTGCAAATATTTCCATTCCTCTTTATACGATAAACTACAGGGATTTAAGTTTGCCTATCAGTTTAAGCTATTATTCGTCAGGACTAAAAGTTGAAGAAACAGCTTCGTGGGTGGGACTCGGGTGGTCGCTCAACGCTGGTGGAGTGATAACCCGAAGTGTTAGGGGTTTGCCAGATGAAGTTGGCTTATGGGGATACATATCTGATACAACGGAAATTCCTGAATATATTGATCAATCATCTGCTGAAGGTTATTCTTATTTAAATGATGTGATGAATGGAAAGTATGATACAGAACCTGATATTTTTTATCTCAACTTTGTAGGAAAATCAGGAAAATTTGTTTTTGGGAAAGATGGGAAACCATACATTATAGATCATCAGGATATTAAGATAGAATTCCTCTCAAATTCTACGTTTCGTGTTACAGATGAGAATGGTATTATATATGACTTTACTTCCACGGAAGTTAGTAGTCCAAATAATACAGGGGTAAATCCACCAGCTTATACTTCCAGTTGGTACTTAACCCATATGTATTCAAAGAGCAGTAGATCAAGTTTATGGTTCGATTATCAATCACACTATTTAAGTTATGGATTTACGGTATCAGAAACACGTTACGACCTTATTAATACACTCAGAGATCAAGAAGATGAAATTAGGCCTAATTATAATAACTCACATATAGTGCAAGATCTATCGTTGAAATTAGATTCAATAAGTGGTGGCTATGAAAACGTGAATTTTTATATTTCAGGTAGGGAAGATGATTATAATGATAAAAAGTTAGATTCTATATGGATACATTCCCCAGGATTTTCAAGAATATTCAGGTTTACTTATGACTATTATAATAATGATGGTAGTGGGGATACTGATAAAAGAAAGCGTTTAAGATTAGATAAAGTTGAAGAAACAGGAATAGAATTTGACGAGAACCAAAACCTTGTAAGAATATCTAAAAGCCCATACATCTTTACATATATACCCGGAAGATTACCTGCCACTGATTCAAAGCAACAAGATCATTGGGGATATTTTAATGCAAATGGAAACGAGAACACCATGGTACCCCCCCCATCATACGGTCCAAATACTAATTATGGTGCTAACAGAGAAAGTGATTTCACAGCCATGAAGAAAGGGGTGCTGGAATCAATTATATATCCCACAGGCGGTATTACCGAATTTACTTATGGGCAGAATATTGTTCTAAAAGCTATTAAAGAAATCGTTGACTTTCCAGATGATGCTATCTACTCTATTGGAGTATCAGCAGGTTCAAGTCCAACATCAGAGACAGATGAAAGTTATCCAATTACTTTTAAATTTTACCAAGGAGCAAAGGTAGAATCTGACATTTCATACATACCTGAAGGGGAAGAGGTTGCACACCCCCCTTCTGTCCAGCTTATAACTACCAGGATATCTAATGGAAGCACAAGCACAGACACTTATTACAAAAGTGGTAAATTCTTTGTTACAATAAATAAAGGGTATGAATATAAGTTAAGAGCCAGTGCTTGCTGTGGCAAATATGCAAATATTAAACTAATTCCTTATGATATTGTTGATAAGGAGATAAATCATGGTGTAGGAGGTTTGCGAATTACAAAAGTGACTTCTAACGATGGAACAGGTATTAACCCCGATATAGTCAAGACATATGATTATGTTTATGAGAATGGTGCTCAAAGCGGAAAATCAGTTATTGGTGACCCTAATTATGAATACAGTTTATGGAGAGTTAAGCCAGCTGAAACAGCTCCAGGTGAAATAGATGGCTCTTACGAGACATATAGATATTTGGTTAGAACAGCAAACAATTGCACTCAACTAGGAATTTCAAATGGCAGTCATATCCATTATGCAAATGTTATAGTTACAACGGGTTTAAAGCATAAAACATCTTATAAGTTCAAGCGCCCTACAGATGGCAACGGTAGTGCATTTCCATTTGCTCCCAAAGCTTTAAGAAGCTCATCTGGTGGATTACTCGAAAAACAAATAGATTACCAATATAAAGATGATGAGTTTAATAAAATAAGAGAAATTACAAATAATTATGAGAATAAGCTTATAAATAAAAAGAAGATTGTAGGCTTAAAAGTAGGAGCCAATATTATGAATTATAGAGACTTCCCTACTCAAGATGAATTTGGGGTACCCACATTCTCATCTACTGATGATGGTGAGTGTTTTGAGATATTTAACAGTACACCTTATAATGCATACTCAGAATGGGTTTACATGAAATCAACATTAGAAGAAAGGTTTAATCCAATTAATGGAGCACTTGAAATTTCTGATACAATAAGATACGAATACGATAATTTAGAACATACACAATTAACAGGGCAGGTAAATTCTAGAAGCGATAATTCAAAAATTTATGCAAAATACACCTATGCCAAAGATTATATCACTTCTGGATGTCAAAATACAAATGTTGATATTAGAGATACTTGCTTAAGTAATTTGGCTGATATTTCTACAGATTCTTCTTTCAAAGCATTGGTAAATTTAAATTTAAATCATAATGATCAGGTTGTAGTTGAGCAATTGACAATTAAGAGAACAGGTCAAATCGAAGAAGTTTTATCAGGAGTGCTGACAACCTATAAAAATAGTGATGACGGACAAAATGCACTTCCTAATAAGGTATATCGGTTAAATTTAAATACCCCACTTGAATTTAGTGAATTCGACACTTCGTATGTAGATAATAATGGAAATTTTGTATTCGACACCAATTATCAATTAGAGCTAACTTATGATTTGTACGATGCTTATGGTAATTTATTACAATATCATAAAACAAACGGTATCCCCCTCTCTTTTATTTGGGGATATAGTAATACAAAGCCCATCGCTAAAATAGAGAATGCCACATATGCTGAGGTATTAAATGCTTTGGAAGGTAATATTGAAGACTACCAAACTAAAATAGGTAATGAATTGAAATCCTCTTCTCAAAACCTGAGAGACAATCTAGATTTATCAGATGCCATGATTACCTCATATACTTATCAACCCTCTGTTGGAATGACATCGGAAACCAA
>PJEL010002641.1_pt1 | contig 16178 bp, 16 predicted proteins | sample 1853271 | NCBI WGS metagenome assembly PJEL01 (sample SAMN08108733, study PRJNA415343) | Invertebrate metagenome, whole genome shotgun sequencing project. | host: Globobulimina | place: Sweden: Gullmar Fjord | collected 2015-08
CACTTGAGGGTTTTCATTGGAATATCAGCAAGGGGTAAAACGAGTGGCTAGAATTAATGCTGCTTGTCTGAGTCACCACCATATCTTGGGCTTTATCGTTTGCTGATAATGGAAGCACAAACCGCATTGCATGTACATACACACCTGGAGGTTTGTAAGACTAGTTGATAGCCTGTAGCCCTTAGCAAACTCCTATCACCCCAAACAGATAATGAGACCCTTTCAGCAGCACCCATGCACAACCGAATCACAGCAGCTATGCCCATTCTAACAACTCACTTGTCTACCAAGGTGCGTCCTTCTCGCCCTATCTGTGAATCTTCTTCTATTTTTTCTACCCTCAACCTCGAGTATCTAAGAATAAGAGCCACATTATTAATGTGGCGCTATATACACGTCTAGAAATTGAAACAAAGCATACAACAGCCACTACTATTCTCCGCAATATTCTCACTCTTTATCTTGTTCATCCATTCTACGGTAATTGATACATATTCACTTTTACTCACCCGGCTCATCGTCGCACTCGTAGTGGCAAGCGAGTTCATTTCAGACGGTGACAGGAACGTTGACACATGTAAAATCAATTTCGATGGTAGTGGCAGACTAGACTGTAGCATGGATCTATATCAGACGTTGTAACAACTCAGGACTCGGTTCTGACACTTCACAAAAAAAGGGATGAATCTAAAGAGAGAACGGCACACCTAGTACGCTTAACAAATGCGCGGTTTCCCCTGACTAGCTTTTCAGCAGCAGATACATCACCATTAGCTGCGGTAATATATAGGTCACGGATATCATCCACGTCCTCCTCGCGCAAGATCCAAGACATACTGTTAAATATGAAAGAATCCCAGAGAGCAGTACTTCCATACTTTGACGCAATGGGTGGATAATCCTCGCAGGAGTGGCGATCATCACTTCCAGCACTGCTGCAGTGTGACATTTTTGTTTCACTCGAAGTTGTTGTCTTCAGTGGTACGGTTGGAGGCAAGAAAGTAGAAAGCGTCAGGCCGCCGTCATGAGCTCAGGATATAGGAAAGTAATGTAGGTTTGCACGACACTTCTCTCTCTCTATGTTAAGTAGGACTACACATTCATCCGATTAAGAGGGTCGATAACTACCCTGACATCGCAAAACAGCCCTGGGAGATACAGCACTTAACAGGTAACCCCCATCATCAGGCATCTGGCTCACCGGTGGACGAAGCAAACGGGACCCTTCTAGTAATGACTGCATGATGGCGTCAAGAACACCCTCGAGGAGGGTTGGTATTAAGAGTTAGGGTTAGGGTTCAGGTTAGGGTTAGATTTAAAGTTAGTGTAGAGTTTAATTACAACAATAGAGGTGTACATAAGGTTTGGATTAGGGTTAAGGGTTAAGGTTAGAGTAAAATTTTAAGGCTAGGTTTAGAGTTAAGCGTCGCAACTTTCAGTGATTGGATCGATATCACTGAACGTTCTCCCGTTGCCAACCGCTTGCGTGTCGCGTTAGCGCATTCACACAGTAGTTCAATATATTCTCCTGTCTCCTTGACAGACTCTTAACACAATATATCCGTCGATTAACCAGTGTCTTGATGATCACACTTAATGATGAACAAAAAGTATGAGGAATTAATTTATTTTATATATTATGACATTGGTGAGGTTACAGGTGGCCCGAATGATTAGAATGAATGACCCGTATGATCACAATGAATGTACACCTACAAAATGTACATACACACGATGGTTGTATACATATAAACGTGGCAAACAACGTGATAATTGTTAAATCGGCGCAACCTAACATTGAGGTTAGGGTGAAGTTTAAGGCTAGGGTTAGGGTTAGGGTGGTTAGAGTTAGAGAGTTAGAGTTAAGTTTAAGGTTAGGATTAGGGTTAGGGTTAGGCTATAGTGTAATTACATCAATTAAGGTGTACATATTGCACCACTCACTCAAGGTTAGGGTTAAGATAGGGCGGGTTGGTAAGTATATCGCCTGAGGTATACCTAGGATAATGAAATAAGAGAATAGGATGAGTAAATTATTCTCTAACCCTAATGGTGATGTCTTTTTGGTGGTAATCTCAGTGCTAGCCACCGCTTGGCTTCATTGCAATTCTTTTCTCGTGTTTTTCTTGTTTTCATTATTGGGCAAATATGTTGTAGCAGCTGCAGCTATTTTCCATTTTTGTAGTTGTTAGTTATAGATGCGCTATATATGCATATAAATATTATGCGTGTGTTGAAACCCTAACGGTAATCACCGCGACTTCAACTTTAAATTCGGCGTCACTTCACCAGCAGTTGCCTTACTAAGGCTGCTGCAAACCTATTGATTGTAGGAAAAATGATGTAGCATGGTACAAACCATCAAGATAAATACCTCATAACATTAAATGTACACCACATACGCTGTAGTTACACTATCTGCGATAATAATCTAAAGCAGGCTTGTGTACAACACGAACTGTCGAAAGCACTGGATAGGTGATGATATTATCGTCCTCCTAGTTCGAAATAAGCAGCCATCACAATATTCCTCAGCTAGAGCGTATACCACCATCTGATCCTGGTGGTGGTTTGGTGGCAAACTCGATTACAACAGGCAAGTGATCACTTGGCCAGAATTGATCAGGAAGATACGGGTCTGGAACACAGGGCAGCTCTGCCTCTGATTGCACAATTAGGGATTCGCTGTGAAGCAAGCCAAGCTATAGTTAGCACACGTGGGGATTGCAATAAGGGCTTCCATAGATTGGAGACGTAATTGACACGCAAGCATTTGCATCTGTGAAGCTGCTGCTGCTTCCACCATTCCTCACAACGTATTTATCACAGAATAGCAATAATATACTTGCCTAGCGAAGATGTGATCCAAGCGGCCCTTAAACCCAACGGTCAGATTTGATGCATGGTGGGTCAAGGAAGAATCACGGAGCTTCAGGGAGTGTGATAATGCCTCCCCTCTCAGCAGCTAAGGTGAAAGATTGTGTTTAGAAACGTGTTTTAATCATATATTTAGTGTTGATGAGATAGAGCAGATATAATCGGGCACAGAACATGGTTGGGGCGGTGGCGTGTACGTAGGTGTGGATTGGCTGAAACTGAAACCTGATGGGTTAACTCAAAGCGGCTCTCATCATCCTTGGAATCTACTCCCGATACGTCACCGTGATCATCATCTTGTTGGTCTGGCTCTAGTCCCAAGCTCATTCCTTCTTTTACCACATCCAATATTTTACTTTCATCATCAGGGGGGGCTCTCACAGCTGCTGCAAGGTACTTAGCGTACCTTATGTCGATGATTCAATAATCCATCCATCAAATATTATGTGTTAAGGTTAGGGAGCAGCAGACCGTGGGTAAATTATATTTCAATACCGTAATGCTCGAGCTGAGCCACTTCTCGTGTCGTCATTCCACCAATATGGCTGAGGATGAGATATTCAAATGGCAATAGTAGTTAAGGGTTACTTTTGCCGAGGGTCATAGCATTCATTCTGTTAGATATTATGCAAGGGACTAAGTATCCATCGGTGGCCGCCACTCACTCACTCACTTGCAAGCAGCTTACACATTGAAACACAGTACCAGCCAAAATATTTGGAGGCACAATTCCAAGGTCTCGTAACCTATCCCTCCCCTCGACGTCATCCTTCTTAATCTCAAAAATATCGCCATTGCAGCGAACGCACCGACTACACAATTGATTTCAAGGATTTTAGGAGGCGAGAAGAGCTACAGTCAGGTACTACCACCACATCCCTCCAACAGTATAATCAAGGCAACATTCATCGAAGGAATACGGAATACGGAATACGGAATACGGAATACGGAATACTTCAGCTGATAACATCAAATAATATAACCCTCCCTTTGTCTCATTGATGGAACCTAAAACCTCCATTGCAGCTACTAACTAACACCATAAGATGATTCTCCAATCGCCCCATCCCACAGATATAATGTTACCTAAGCAAAGCATCTTCTGCAGGCTCAATACCTTGTTGGCGACATATATCAATCACACACGCATCTATTTCATAAGTAGGCACAAAATTGAGAAACAGCAGCCTTCAGTTCTAAGAACAAGTAGAATGAATGCATATGGTATACCGCTGTGCATGCAGCGCAGGGTCGGTCGGACGTGTGTGTGCACGATTGCAGGGATCATCAGAGTTGGTGGGGGTTGTTATTCATACGCAGCAACGAGGTTTTTTCTTTCCTGGTCCATGCCGTGGGTCAACTAGCAAGCATTCCAGTGCTGTGCACTCTTTTCGACAAATCAGATTCTATTGTAGAGGAGACAAATATATGCCAAGAACTCATTTTAGGGTACAGTAGCAGATCACACACACAGTAACCCAACAGACAATAGTAGAATATAGAACACACCTTGCTGGTAGTGAGAAGTATTCGCCTCTCAATTTCAGCTCTAGCAATAATAGGGATCGTCGCCGTATTTTTCCCTTCTTTCTCCCTATACGGGGCCGAGGAGCAATGGGGAGATATAATACGTGGTATTTAGTAAAATGTCACGAGCCAGATGTTGTTGTTGTTGTTTATGACTCCCCACTCTAATAGTAGCTAGGCGCTAGATAGCTTGAAGTTATTCATTCTACGAAGTCATGCGCGCACAACTTCAAAGTAGAAGAGCATTATTTCAATTCTCAGGTCATGTTCGTTCGATCGTACATTAAAGAAACACCAGACATTACATACACTTCAGGAAATACAAGGATCATCATCCATCCACCTGCTAGCACCGCCTCCTCTGGTAACATCACAACGGGTACTGTGTTCAGCATCTGTCTCCAGTGTACAATCTACTCCAAGTAGACGTAAATATCGGCATACTCGATTAAGAGTATGATCTGCAATGAAACGGGCCTGCTTCACACCTGTTTCGCCATGAATATGTAATGAGGGACAAAAGAAGGGTAAAAGATGACGATCCACACGGTCAGTCACATTATCATAGCCATGATGATATGTATATAATCAGGGCTACTATGATGTATAGCAGTTGAAGTAGTACACCAAAGCACTTAATCTTCTATTCATCCATCCGTTATTTAATTGACAGACAGACAACACAACCACCACCCACCATTTGATGCCTCTACACCTTCCACCGCCGCTTGTGGAATATGTGCTGCCTTTCCTCGAGTGACCAACTGATACGCTATTCCCTGTCAGTTTAAAAAGAGATTACAACTCTCTTGTTTTATTGTAGCACAAGTAGTATATCGGGACACACAGTGGTGATTGGTTACCACTTCTGTGGAGTTAAAGTCTCCCAGTATCACGTAATCCGGCCTGGAGGAAGATAAGATTGTTTCTGCCTCTATTTCCGCGTGTGTCGCCTTTAGTAGCTCAGCCATTTGAAGGAGTTTCACATCTTCTCTCTGTTGTGTCGTGTTGTGTTGATAGAGAGAATGAGCGAGTAAGAGCATTAGATCTCCTCATTCCAGCGCCTAGCCGTATATTTCATCATTTATGAGCACCTGTGGGTTCCAGAAAAGATGTGCTGTCCCTACGACCAGATGTCGGCCCCCCCCTGACATACACAGGTAGAATGGATCCATTTTAGTAGTTTTTATGCATTTCTGTGTGATCCACCAATTTTTATATTTAAAAACTTCGCTTGCCAAAGAGTTAGACGGACGATGATGGCTAGAATAAGGATTTATTTAGGACAGACATTACATCTTTTACCGGTTTGATAGAGCGTGGTTACAATGCCAACATTATGACGTTGAAGTCTTTGCCTGAAAAAAAACGATGACGACAATCATCAGTACATGAGATGTAATATATCACTATATATCCAGATAACATATACCTAGCCATTCCTGGAGGGATGAAGTCATCAAAAGAAATAATCCTCGGTGAACGGGCTTGAGTCCACCTAAAGCATGGGAGATATGATGTTTGAAAGACGTAGTAGAGTAGAAGACAAGCCCCTATTAGTTAATGAAATTCTAAACATAGACTCTCATGACACATGTACTATTCTTTTTATGCGTACCTATCCCTCTTCCAAGCTAGTACACACCCGTCTAACTTGGTAGGCCGCTTGACGTAGATGAACTCCATTCCCAGTTCATCTAGGACTGGTTTGAAGCTGTAGAGCCCGCGTTTGATGATAAGTATTGAAGATTAAATAGTAAATGTTAATGGGATAGTTTAACATTTCCACCTGTCCTCGAAGTGAGAGACCTCCTGAAGTGCCAATACATGAACATTACTGGCTGAGAAGAGGGAACGGAGCACAGCTGAAATGCGAGGGAAACGATGTCCCCACCCTAAGACACCAGGATCCACCTAAATATTACAAGCATCAGCCCTTCAGCTCACAACCTTGAGGTGCGTATGTGTGTTCATGAAGGTGGTAGTGAGGGTTGAAAGGGTTATGTCCAATGTTGCAACTTGGAGGAGTTAGAAGACGTGCTACCACACAAAGCAGAGCTTACTCTCTCCAAACACATGAATTCGGTGAGCTTTAACTTTTACAGGTGATACTGCTTTAAGGCTATGCATGTCATGCGGATAGAACAAGACATGGGATACAAAACTAGCTAGAAGCAAGAGCTGTTAGGTTTGACTTTGTTGTTCTTTTCATTTTTTTTCTTGGGCGAACCCTGAGACCTACTTTTGGAAACGATTCGGAAACAGCATACGGATCGGCGAGGGCATTCCACGTCACAAACTTCAGTGGGTGACCCACTGCACAATCACAACGACCACCATCTCCAAAATCTGCAGAAGCTTTAACCAAAGCCCCATTTTAAGGTGCAGTCAGATCAAAACTGATATCGAAGGTCTAACACTAAGCATTGGGGATAATCCTTGACGTGCTCAACTCAATCAGCAACTGTAATGATTCTTCAACCTACAGATCAAATGGCCATTGCGTACCGAGACTTGCAGCAAATCACTGTTGTATTCATTCTCCCCTGGTCTTAGATACACTAATTGTTAGACCTAACCATAACTGTAACCCTAAACGCTAAACCCTGGCCCTAAATTCTAAGCCGAAACACTAACCATAAACCCCCCAAAACCCTAAACCTAAAAAAACCTAACCCTAACCCTATAATCATGACCCCACAACCCTAACTTGAACATGAACCCAATCATTATACCAACCTTTCCCTTCACTAGGTGGTACTCCCGTCTCAGGAGATGACAATGTCAACATTCGCGGGAAATGCTTGAGCCATTCTTCTACTGCCGTCGAAGTCATTCCTGAACAGCTTAAGGCGTCTCCGAGCGGAAGAGGGTTAGGGTTTAAGGTTTGGGCAAGGATTAGGGTTGGAGTTAGAGTTATGGTTTAAAGGTTTGGGTAAAAGTTAGGGTTAGGGATAAGAGGTGGGGTTAAGTGAGTGAGTGAGTGAGTGAGTGGGAATTCACAGCGATCCATTTAAATGTAGAATCATCTTTCGTAGAAAGCTTTTGTGATAAGAGGGTGGGTGCTATGTGGCAGCAGCTCACGTGTCTCTCCCTTATCTGCACTGCCGTAGAATGAAGTAATCCAACCACCACAATTTGCCTTTCACCACAACAGTGGAGGAATGTTTCACGCCTAGAGGCGTCAACTGTCAACGAAAAAAAACCATGGAATGTCAAATAGTCCAGTTAAAAAACAGGTGGACTGTCAGACTGCCACCAACTGTCACCGAACTGTTACCAACTATCAGGATATCTAACCACTTACTTACCCGGATCACAACTATGAATCATATAAATGCCGGGTAGGGTAGCACCAACTACTGGCGTCAACTGTCAAAGAGACCCCCCCATGGACTGTCAGGAAGTCTAATTAAAAAGTGGGTGTGTCGTCAGACTATCACCGAACTGTCACCAACTATCAGGCTATTTAATCACTTACTTGTCCCGGTCACAACTATGAATCGTATAAGTGCTGGATAGGGATAGCATCAATCTCGTTGAGGTTAAGCTGGCGCAACTTGACACACACGCACCTCGGTCTCGCAACCGTCAAATCACATAAATAAGCGCCGGGTAGGAGCATCACCAATCTCGTGAAGCTAGTGCACCTTGACAAAAACAATTAAAACGTCTTTGACAGTTGGTTGACAGTTGGACAGTTCAATTCCAGATGACAGTTGACACCTCTAGTCACGCCTCACCTGCTGGCGCCGTTTCCAGAACCCATCGGTTTCCACTTATACACGCATGTATGCATCCATTCAGGATGTCACCACCTCATCATGTATTCAGGGATTTATAATAAATTTAGGCCAAATCAAGAGCTGTGACATATTTTAGTGTTCATGGGATGCCATTTCATACTGTGGCAATAGCTAGATACAGGCTCAATGGGAGGACTCGTAATCGTCATCAGCTGCTGAATTGATTTCTGCCTTATTTTCCAAGAACTTTACATAGATACGGCTTGTACTCAGCCCTCCATACTACATATGTACCTGGGATCGAAGTCCCCTCTTGTCATATCGGAATCAGACCCATGGTTTTGTATTCCGGTCTTATTCAATCTTCCATTGGCGGCCACTCCTCCACTTGAGCCTTTCACTAGCATACTAGATGATGGTTGGGAAACCTCATAGTTACTTGTGAACAGCTCTCCCGGGCTTCCTCCTTGGTTTCCCTCCTCACCACCATCCTCCCTGATAGATGATGAGTGTTTCAGCTCTTGCGAGCCGCCCGATCCGGGAAACATGGTAGCATGTGCGGTTGGGGTTAGGATTAGAGTGAAATTACATCAATAGAGGTGTACAAAGGGTTATGGTTAGGCTAAAGTGTAGTTACATAGGGTTAAGGTTAGGGTAAGGTTGTTGAACATACTGCAGAGTAGTACCGTACACGAAAAGTAATGTTTTGTATATTTTTCTTGTCGTGATTAGTCATAATTTTTCTACTCTAAAAACATTCTAACGTTTCGAACTACATATAGTGCTGGGGTTGCCGCTCATTGCAAAAGGGGGGGGGCACTCTAATATTAATGTTCCTTTACGACACGGGCACGGGGAAGGTTGTAATCAGGAGGCATTAGCTGTAGCTTGTTAAATGACTTGCCAAGACGAGATTCGTCACACTTCTGCCATACAACTGTTTCTTTTGCCCCATAGATGCGAAAAAGCAGGTATATATTACCTGAATTATCTTTAGGAAGCGGAAGCCAGTTCACTTTTGATGTGTCTGTTTTTTTTGCAGATAGCCATATAACCACTTCACCATTATTTTTGACAATGCTATTAGATGGGTAGTGCACGTCTACTGTCCTCTCCTTAGTATTGAGTAATGATCCAGTGCTTAGATTATATTTAAAGGGATGACTCATAAGATCAAGCACATAGGTCTATTGCAAACCTATTTGGAGCAAACTGTTTTACATGTCCAAGTTTAACAATCTTAGTAGGTTGGACCTCGAGCGGTGGGTCATCATCTGCGGATCAATTTTCTGCAGAAGAAGAACATATCAATTCTTGTAGTGGTCTATTCTTCACAGGCTATCGCGGGAGTAGTGTAGTCTTTTCTTAGCATCATGCCGTTGCCTTTTCTTCTTTCTTTCGAGTTGATCCAATAGCGTAGGAGCAGCAGTGTGAATAGGGTGAGGGTGTAGGCCATCCTGAGCTTGCTTCGCCCGGGAAGAAGATGGAATCTTCTGCATCTTTTCCGTGTCTTCTCTATCCCCATGCGGTCCATTCCCAATGTAGCCGACCTCTCCTCCTTTCTCAACGTGCTGCTGCTTTTTCAAAGCATTTTGTGAGCTGCTGTCCTTATGTTTCACCTTACGCTTGTCCCCAGTACATTCTGGTGGCACATAGGGTGTTCCTGGCATACGCGTTGATTTGTGGCAAGTTTTGCACGTAAAAACCTGAGGTTTGTACCTCCGTTTAGCATAGCAATACCCAGAGGCACATGCGGCGGCAGCAGCGTATTTGATATCTGAATAATAGTCTCTAGGATTTCACTTTACCAGTTCATTTTTCCGACCAGTATTACATCTCCGCGAACCCCGGCGGCTGCGTAAGCGGATCGTGCAGGTGTTTCCCACATTCAACTCTGCCCAGCAGTGTCGGCAACGTTGATTCTTCAAAAAATCCTCAACAGGGGGGCATTTCACATCTTCTGTTTGAAGAGTTGAAATTGATACAGGGTGGTGCTGCTGGAGGCGATCTTGATCAACATAGTGGAATCTCCTATTCCTGAGGGGCGAGGACATTGTTATCAAAAGCCATACACATCGGATGGCCCGGGAAGGAAATGGCAGGAATGTAGATGTGGAGGGGAAAGTACAGGGAAGGAGAAAAGGGGGGAGTAAGACAGAGGATTCATGCCATGTACTACTCACGAGTAAAACCGTGCTAGCTTCAACCGTGACCTCTTCCGCATGAGCTCGGATACCTTCCTCATGTACTCCACTTTTGCAAGAGCAGCTGATGATGGGCCCATCCTATCCCTTTATGTTGTCATTACAGGCATGGCGGTGATAAATAAATAACCACAAACTGTTCTTCACAACCTACAGTAATGATAATTACTGTAGGCGTCTCAATGACACTACTTGGCCCCTGTGACTACTTCCTGGAGGTGATATCCAGGGCTTTACAGGCCATGAATGCGCGCTTTACCTCAAAGCTTAAAACTAGGACGATGACCCATTTTCCCTTGGTTCAGAGTTGATGTCAGTTACTCACTTAGGTCCAGGGCTGCGGATTTAGAATTGGGCACCACACTATTCTATTCAAGTCTATTTCGTTCATTAACCAAATATCTGGTAGTGCAAGAGCTAAGTGTATGATATATTCAGTCTTTTCAATGGCTGGCCCCCCTTGATCGTGGAGGGGGTGGGAAGGGTGTTAGTCTGTGCCATGCAAAGTGCAAACTCTAGGAAGATTTAAAAGAAAAAGTATATATTATACATTCTCTTTATGGGCACCAAAAGCGGTATGGGTGGTACCTACCCTTGTCAATCCTTTTAGGGATGGAGATAATACCTCATCTCATTCATATCAAGGGGAAACCAATTCGGGGTTCAACTGCTTATCCCTTAGATTTGCCTGAGAACAATAGGGTTAGGGTTATGGTTAGGGTTAGGGCTTCACACGCGGCTGAAAGTTTTCAGAGAGAGAGATATATATATCTATATCACTGTATTGCCTCACCTGTAATGGATGTGGGCAGGGACATGAGTTGCGTTAAAGTTCGTGCATTAAGTGATGCATCGTTGGGGGGTATTTTGCCTGCATATTGCAATTCAATGTTGTGATTGGGATTAACGAGTCGTGGAAAACGAAACTGAGGGAAAACGTAGAACGTAAGGGTTAGAGAGTTTTTGGAAGGCAGTAGAACATTCCTAGAGAAAAATTAGAGCCAATGTTGATTGGGAACGTTGCATGCATAGGTTCATCACTTTTTATTGGAGCGTAGGATATGACAATGGCAATTCACTCTACCTTAAGCTAAATGAAGCCCTGTCGGTAAAGACATCGACCTATTACCCTATCACACGCCGTAATTATATAGTGCGGTAAGGGGGTTATGAATTTGAGTAGAGACCTGCGAGTGGGCCCTATACACAAAGAAAGACGCAAAGTGTGGAAATGTATGAGCAGAGGTGTTATCTATCAGCGAAACCTCCCCAATGGACTGTTGTCAGACAGTTGAGTCAAAAATGGACTCTAACCAACTGTCACCCTCTATGGAAGTATCGAATTGCATCCAATTACACAAGGTCGGTTTAAAACTTTCAGAACAGACGTGCAACCAACAACAGCTTAAGCTCTCGACATCATAACTCGTGGCAATGGCTGTTTCCCCTAACCCAATTCATAAACTTAAAACCCTAACCCTAACCCTAACCCTAGGTACACCTCTATTGGTGCAATTACATTCTATCCTAATTCTGACCCTAATTGTAGGAATTTTGACACTTGGTGCACAAACACTAATTCTAACTCTATCCCTAAAACCTAACGTTAAAACCCTAACCCTAACCCTAAGCACAGAGTAGAGCGAAGCAGAGGGCTACAGTGGAAGTGAGTTCTCTTAGGGTTTGGCACGAGAATGCTCCTGTGCACCTTAAAGAAGAAATATGGCGACAATTTCTTCATGTCTTCTGTGGCATTCATGTTCCTTCTTGCATTCTGGACTGCTCTGGTCCAAAATGAAGGTCTAGCAGAGCTCATACCAGCTATCTCGAATGAGGAGACGGAAATGGTGAATTGGACCCTTGTGTGCGGGTCATTCTTATCCGCAGTTGTAAGTGCTATGCCTCAGGCCCAGTGCTCTGTGGCATTCGGTGCTTTGTTTCTGATGTACCGGAACGTGGTAATCGCACAACGTCCTTTTACTGCCTTTCAATGGGATATCCTACTTCTGGAGGTACTACTACTGCAGATCATACGTCTGATGTTAATGATCGTGTGTTGTACGATGAAAGGTAGTGTGAGTTTCGGGATAGAATTATTCATTTGAATATTTAATGCACCTGTTCATGAGAGTTTCTGAGTTACCCTCATGTGGGTTCCTTCGTGATTTTACTCTTATCACTGACGGACAAGGAATTATCTCTCCATTTAATAGACAGGAGCCGTTATGGCACTCTATGCGCCTATTCTTCCACGATTTTCTGGGCCAAGGGACTGTGTTCCAACAGCTGCCAAACTTCTGCCTCGTTTCCTTGCCTTCAAATTGCTCTTCATGTCTGGTGTTGTTAAGATACAAGCCGGCTGCCCCACATGGTATGATGGTGGACATGCGCCACCTTTCAGTTCTTCATTACTTACTTATTTCATTCTGCTGCTGTGTTTTTTTGATGCGTGTCAATTATTATCAGGCTTGGTTTGACGGCCACGAGTTATCACTTTGCTTCACAGTGCATTCCCACCCCAGCTGCTTGGTGGGCGCATGCATTGCCTCTTTCCGTCCACAAGGTACAACTACTACCATTCATTTTACATGATCTGTATTATATTATTCAACCCCATCAACACATTTCCAGCTAGAAACACCTAACCACACCAAACTATAATCCTGAAACCTGTCAAGGTGTTCACTGGGGGGGGCTTACTGGTGGAGATCTTCGGCTCATTCCTTCTTCTATTCCCTATAGTGCATGTCCGACGGTTTGCTGTAGTCCTTCAGGTTCTGCTCTTTTCTCTTTGGCTTTTAAGCCCTTCCTATCTCACTGTGCTGCTCTATTTACCTTGTCGTGCTACAACAGCTGAGGCTGAGCTAGCGCACAAGAAAAGATAAATGTGTTTTCTGTTAGTTAATTAAAACTCACGTTCATTGCAACAGGTTATGCTTCAAGTTTCCATCATGATCACGGGAAACTATAACTGGTTCAACATTTTAACATGTATACTGTGCATGTCTTGCTGGTCTACAGACTACGACGTAGGCACGCCAACGATTAGAGGTAGGTAATTGCCAAATATATTATAATGGATGTTTCACTCTTCATAGTCTTGGTTTTCACTCGGCTTGTTGTGCCCCCTGCATTTGAAGCAATCAAATCCCTCCCTATGTGTTGTAATTTTGAGAGAGAGCGTTATATTGTCTGCCGCTCTTTTGAGTAGCGGTGGCATGTAGAGATAGATCTGCGTAAGAATACATCATCCCTTGTAATATTCGATTTATTAGTTAACAGGATTTGCTTGTGTGGACGGGCTGGGTTGTTATCATTAGTACAACAGGCTTGCAGAAGCAAAAGCCTGGTTTAGTTTTAGCCCTAGCAGCACACAGTCCTGGAAGTAGTGCTATTTCTTCTAACCTGTTAAGGGTACTCTACGGCTAACTATTGACTACTTGAAACAATTTTCAACTCTAGGACTGAGAACCGTTTTTCATTTCTTCGCCAAGTGTGAGAGGCAGTCTTATTGGCTTTCTTGTGGAATTTTCATTTCATCCTTGTTTGCGTGTTGGATGTTAATGTTTTCTGGCCCCCTTTCGGCCCTTGAACTCACATTTGGTAAACAAAATTCCATAATGTACCGTAGTGCAGATACAAACTTTCCCCTTTTCAGTCCATCCATTATATTTAAAGATGTGGTACAGATTCAAGGGATATATTTCTTTACATTTTCAAGCTTCTGTCTAATCAACCGATTAACTATGATGTTATCTGTGGGGAAGAAAATATATCACGACAGATGGTTTTGAGCGGTGCTGACTGAGCTGAAATTTGTTGCGCATGCATACAATCTCAGGGATGAAGCATTGTGAATCATTCGTTGCCACGGCCGTTCCTGCAACTTTATTAATTTTATTTCTTTGGCTCGTTGCATCATCCTTATCCTTCGTTGCACATTCTAAGTCTCTCTGGCAAGGAGCAGTTCGCTCCGTGTGGGTAAGTGAGGCAATAATAGATGGAATTAGAAATAATACAACAGGATGGACAAGCTGTAATGTAGTTGTCGTCTTTCTATCTAGCCCAATGTTTCAGTAGTTAATCGTTATATCCGCAGGGGTACCTTGCTTTACTGTGGTTTATTACGAGTGCTGAATACCTGGAAGAATTGTATCCTCGTGCTATGCCTTCGCACCCTGCATGGGATTTTCCCAAGTTTGGCTACACACCGATTGATGATTATGCTAGACATTTACGCCACACTACACATCACTGGGCCATAGCTAACGGCTATGGCCCATTCAGGTCTTTATAGCTGTCAACCGAAACATTGCGGGGGGAGGGGCCCCCTAACAACATTACTGACAGCTCTGTATTATTACCTCATTGAATTTTTTCATCAGGAGAATGACTGGAGTCGGGCCTGCTCCTGGGATTGCAAATAGACCTGAGGTGACTTTACTACTCTCAGACTTCGCTTAGCATATTAGCTAGCTAGCTGGCTAGCGTTTTTTTACAGGTTACTGCTCTGTGCAGTCCAGGCAGCTGAATCGTGTGTGTGTGTGTATTGATAGCGCATATTGCAATGTAACCAATTCATAAACTATTTTAGCCCCATGCACTCTGAGGTCCTGGAATTGCCATTAAGCGTACTGATCCTAAGTTTGATGCTGGTCCTGGGATCAAAACATCGACGAGCAACCAAATAGATTGAATTTGATAAAAATTGATTGATAGTTAACAAGTTTTTTGTGTAATGGTTAGATTGTTTTGAGTGGACGTCTCAATGCAGATGATGAGTGGAAGGAAATTGATTTTAGGTATTGTGCATCTGCCTCTCCCTCGAAGAAGAACTTCAGCAGCCAAGCCGCCTGAACATATATTAACCTCTCTTCCTCTCTATGTCTATACCATCCTGCACACATTTCGCCTTGCATAGGCAATTTGTAACTTTTAGAGTGCTTACTACTGTGTATACAGGTACAAGCCTGGAAGAGTGGAGGATAGACCGTGCATTGTGGCACCATTTCAACCCAGGTGCCTTCCTACTTTGTAGCGGTACTACTTTGTGAGATGATCCTTCCACTATGAATACTTATGCAACCTGAATATGAACACGTGGTGTTGATTAATTATGAACCTATCGTCAGTCAGTCCTGTAGACGATACTACACCCATAAAACTGGGCCCTGCTGTCAGTTCTGTCACTGACAAACCGATATTTTTAGATGTGTGGATGTTTGGCCCTCTGTTACCCCACCCCTCTCCTGCCCCTTGTTAAAATTGAAATTAAATGACCACCCGCTTTCCTTTCCCAATCTTCTTTGATCTCATGAGAGTTGTACACGTACAACCCATCGTATTTCTTACTCTGGTCCTCATCCTCCGATATGCATATCACTCTCTCAAATAGATTGGACTGGTATATGTGGTTTGCAGCCCTAACACCTCAAACGCACATCCAGTATAAGCATCCTTGGCTTATTGCTCTAATATACAAGTTGAGAAAGGGCTGTGAGCCTGTGCTAGACCTACTTAACACTGAGTTGTGGCCATATGACAGGTTAGAGTAGTAATAATTATATAGGAGCTCTGAGCTAGAAGCTCTGGCCCCTCCTGCCCCTCTCGCTCTGACTTGTGATGGAATAACTCCACTGTCCTTTGTCTCTCCACATCCCTTGGTGCAGGGTAACCCCACTTCCCTTAAGAGTAAAGTATGATATCTTTCACTACGACTTCACACATCATGATGATGATACTCAACATTGGTGGACTCGAAAGCTGGTGCATGAAAATGTGATGTCCATGGCAGTAGAATCTGATGGGTGGAACGCAATATCCT
>PJEL010002642.1_pt1 | contig 16177 bp, 15 predicted proteins | sample 1853271 | NCBI WGS metagenome assembly PJEL01 (sample SAMN08108733, study PRJNA415343) | Invertebrate metagenome, whole genome shotgun sequencing project. | host: Globobulimina | place: Sweden: Gullmar Fjord | collected 2015-08
CTACATGAGTCTATCGATGCGGCAGAGCGCGCAGTCTTAGCCGCTAAACATGGCCGGGTGCCCATTTTGATGCTTCAGGCCGATGAAGACACGGTTGTCGATAACTTCGCTCAATATCGTGCCGTTGGCGGACTCTGCCAACTCGTTAATATTCCCCATGCACGTCATGAGGTCTTTATGGAAAAAGATGAAGCCCGCAACTTTGCCATCGATGCCTTATTGAAGTTTCTGGCTTCTCACCAAGCTTAATTAAAGGGAGCCGGGCTCCCTTTAATTATCTTCTCGAACTGGATCCATCAAACTTAACTAGCCCAGCTGCCCCGCGACCATCAACTCACGGGTCTCGGGGATCTCATTGTATGAGAGCACATGTAATCCCCTGGCAAAGGCCAATGCATAACGGGCAAGGATAGGTCTGAGTTGTGGCGACACCAGCAGCATAGGACTATGGCCCTGCTCCTTGGCATCCGCTAAAATCTGCGGCATCTTCTGTTGCAGCTGTGCGAGTAATTGTGGCTCAACGGGAAAACTGTCCAGCGCTATCTTACCCTGCTGCTGAGACTGGTTGAGTGCGGTCATCAACGTCTGCTCCAGCTCTGGTGCCAACGTCAAGACATTGATCTGCTGAGCAGAGCCCGCGATAGAGTGAAGAATACTGTTGCGAAGGGCACACCGAACATCGGCGGCCAACAGAACGGGATCTTTACTGTTTTCACTGCAATCGAGCAAGGTCGTCGCTATGGTGCGGATGTCCTTCAATGACACCTGCTCTTTGAGCAATAATCGATACACCTTAAGCTGCTGGATTGGGGTCAATGCCGTACTTAAGGATTCGGCCAATTTAGGTGACTGTTTCGCGAGGCGATCACTCAAGGCGATGACATCATCATGTTGCAGCATATCCGGTAAAGATTCACGTATAAGCTTACTCACATGCGTCGCAATAACGGTGGCATTATCGACAACCGAATACCCCAGATTTAGAGCCTTAGCCTTTAACTCTGGCTCAATCCAGGTCGCATCCATATTGTAGGCAGGTTCCTTTGTTATGACACCATCTATATCACCGAAAACCGGGCCACTCTTAATGGCCATCATTCGCTCAGGTTCCAGCTCTGCGGTCACCACAGGGTTGCCCATCAGGTTAATCTGATACGCATTGGGCGCTAAGGATAAATTATCCCTGACCCTGACTTCTGTGAGTAAAAAACCCGCCTGCTCAGACAAGGTTCGTCTGATACCCGTCAGTCGTTTCTGCAACTCGGCGCCCTTGCTGCGCTCAACCAGGTGCACTAAGCGATAACCCAAGCGCACCTCGATAAGATCGGTGAAAGGCAAAGCATCCCAACTGGGGGCCGAAGGCTCTGACAGACTCTTCTCCAACTGCTCTTCAACTTCGGCTTCGGGCAGGACCGGCCTTCCCTGGCTCTGCTTCCAGGCTGCAAAACCTAACAAGGCCGCAAATGAGAGGAAGACAAAAGCCGGCATGCCCGGTACTAAGCCCAAAATAGTCATCACCCCGGCTGCAGTAGCCAGAGTCTTAGGGTTAGCCAACAACTGCTTACTCAGTTGAGTCGGCATCTCCTCGGCATCGGAGACTCGCGTCACGATAATCGCCGCCGCGGTAGCCAACAACAGAGAAGGAATTTGGGCAACGAGTCCATCACCAATGGTCAACAGGGCGTAAGTCCTGAACGCCTCTCCTGCACTCAGACCATGCATGAAGACACCAATAGCGATGCCGCCAAGAATATTGATGGCCAAGATCATTAAACCTGCGATGGCATCGCCACGAACAAATTTAGATGCACCATCCATAGAACCATAGAAATCGGCTTCACGGGCGACATCCTGACGACGAACTCTTGCTTGCTCTTGGCTCAAGACCCCCGCATTGAGATCCGCATCGATAGCCATCTGCTTGCCAGGAAGCGCATCGAGAGTAAAGCGAGCCGATACCTCAGAGATCCGCTCTCCACCTTTCGTGATCACCACAAAGTTAATAATCATCAAGATTAAGAAGATCACCCCGCCGACGACATAGTTACCATTGATAACGACCTCACCGAACGCCTGGATCACCCGTCCTGCGGAATCACCTCCCTGATGCCCTTCGATGAGAACCACACGCGTCGAAGCCACGTTCAAGGTTAATCTCATCAAGGTGGCTAACAATAGCACTGTCGGAAAGACCGAAAAGTCAATGGGACGCCTGACAGATACACTGACAAGCAATACCATCACCGCCAGCACAATGTTGAAGGTAAACAGGATATCCAGCAACCAAGGGGGCAGTGGAAGAATAACCATGGCAAGAACGGCTAGCAGCATGATAGGGATCCCTATATAGCTGCGATTGCCTGCAAAAGTGCGCGATAACCAATTCATGGTTCAATATCCTCAGATCGTGTCGCTATATCTTGTTGAGCGACGGTGATGAAATAAAAGTTAGTTAATGGATCTCTATTCACGACGCTACCTCTGTGGAATAAAGAAGTTGGATAGAGGCCCCCGGCTTTCTCTGTTTACCTAACCTTTCGGCCATAGTTGTTAGGTAACGAATCTCAGCTCTCTATTCATTTCTCTATTCACGACGTAGATGCGGTGGAATGAAGAAATTAGGTAGCGGGTCTGGTCTTTGCTGCTTACCCTGCCGTGCGGCCTTAATCTGCAACACATAGCTGAGCACATGAGCTATGGCGATAAACAGGGCTGCCGGGATCTGCTGCTCGACTTGGGTCGAGTAGTAGATAGCACGCGCCAATGGCGGCAGTTCGATCACTTCAATATCGTGATGTTTAGCAATCTGGCGCATATATAGCGCCAGCTCATCGGTCCCTTTAGTGAGCACGTAGGGAGCATCGGCTTTCTCGACATCATATTTAAGTGCGACAGCATAATGGTTAGGATTCACCAGCAAGACATCGGCTTGCGGAATCGCAACATCGGCCCTCGAGCGACCGATGCGCTGCTGTAACTGACGAATTTTAGCCTTAATCTCTGGCTTGCCCTCCTGCTGCTTATGCTCATCTTTCACATCTTGGCGAGACATCTTCAACTCATCATGGTGGTGCCAATACTGATATGGAACGTCGATGAAAGTGATCACCAGCATACCTATCCCCAAGTAGAGCATTCCCAAAGACAAGACATCGATCCCATTGCGTACGGCTTCGTCGATGGGGAGTTGGGTATAGCTCAACAGACTTTGGAGATTGTTTTCAAGGAAGCCAAACATGATGCCGATCAGCAAAACAATTTTAAGTATCGACTTCACCAGCTCAACCAGAGACTTCATCGAAAACATCCGCCCTATGCCAGCGATGGGATCGATACGACTGTATTTGAAGGCGGCATTTTTAAAATTAAATACCGGTCCACCTGGCATAGATCCCGCCACCATAGCGAGTACGGCGATCAAAACAATAATGGGGCCCAAAATATTGAGGATCTCCACCAATGATGTACCTAAGTGGCTCATCATCATCCCAGGCTCATCCAATTCAGCCTTGGTGATTGACATATTGAACTGAGCCACCCGTGCGACCCGTGTGGCAAACCAGTCTGCACTTGCCGTCAGCATCAGGGAGCAACCTATGATTAAGGCTGTAGCCGCGAGATCTTTGGATCTGGGAACCTGTCCCTCATCCCGTGCCTTCTTGAGTTTCTGCGGTGTCGCCTTTTCTGTTTTACTCTGACCGGTATCTTTACTCATCTCCGGTCACCCACCGACTCATACCATGATTGAGTTCCATAATCACTACCGTTCACTCTAGCCACCTATAAATTGATACATAGCTTCGAGCGCATCGAGGCATATATCACTGTAACGGGTAGGCAAACCACTGAAAGAGAGCATCACACACAGCAATCCCATCAGCATCGACATAGGAAAGCCTAATGCAAATACATTCAAGGAGGGGGCGGCCCGACTCAAGACGCCAAAGGTAATATTGACCATCAACATGGCTAAAATGGAGGGCAAAGCTAACATAAATGCCGATGCAAAGATCCAGGCAAAGCGGCTAACGAGTCCCATGAGAGGAAGATCTAATACTCCAGATCCAATGGGCCAGAGACGAAAACTATCGACTAATACCCCTATCGCGACCAGATGCCCATCCAGAGCAAGAAAGAGTAACGTGCCATAGAGCAGAAACCACTGCCCCAAAATAGGATTGGAAGTGCCGTTGGCCGGATCATTCATCACTGCCATACCCAGTCCCATCTGCATGGACATCATGGCTCCGAGCAGTGTCATCACATGGATCATTATGCTCAGAAACAGCCCCAACATAAACCCGACCAGCAACTGCTCGATCGCCAGAAACAGTGCCCCGATAGAGATGGCATCGACGCTGGGTAGAGGCGGTAACATGGGAGCGAGCAAGGTTGAAATCGTGAGTGCCAGCAATACCCTTACCGTAACGGGAATATAACTGCTGCTCAAAAATGGCATCACCATAAACGCGCCCATAATACGAAAAAATGGCCACCAGAAAATACCGATAAATGAGCTAAGTTGAGCCGAGGTCAGAGACAGCATAGTTAACCTATGATGTGGGGGATGTTCATAAACAGGCGATCAAACAGATCTGAGATCTGTTGCAATAACCACTGTCCGGAGAACAACACCATTAAGAGAGTCAGCACCAGCCTGGGTAGGAAACTGAGTGTTTGTTCATTGACCTGTGTCGCCGCCTGAAACACCGCAATAATCAATCCGACCAACAGGCTAGGCACAACCAAAACTCCGACCATGGCAACCACCAAATAGATGGCATCAGAAAAAATTGAGGTCAACTCGTTGACGTCCATACCGTTACCTTAAGCCTTGAGCTAACAGAGTGAGCACAAGCTCCCATGCATCGAATAGCACGATGACGCTGACCAGCAAGCATGCTGAAAAATAGATCATATCGACCCAAGATGTTACCCGTTCTGTTTTGTTAATTAGTTGCATTCAACTCACCAAAAGCCATCTTTAAATGACAGCCGATAGCTGTCGGCTGCTTTTATCAAAAACCAGCTATCCAAAACTGGCAACTAACGTACTGACCGTCATAGACCAGCCATCCACCAGAACAAATACCATCAACTTAAAAGGCAATGAGATAATCAAAGGTGAAAGCATCATCATCCCCATCGACATCAGCACACTGGCCACCACCAAATCGATAACGAGAAAAGGAAGGAACAGGAGGAATCCAATCTGAAAGGCGGTTTTGAGTTCACTTAACACGAAGGCCGGCATAAGCACAAAGAAGGGGATCTCATCTGCCGTGAGTGTCACGGGTTCATCTGCGATTTTTAGCATCTGCTCAAGATCGGTTTCCCGAGTCTGCGCCAACATAAACTTACGCAAAGGTACGACACCAATATTGACCGCCTCAGGTAACTCTATCAGCCCCTGATCATAAGGCAGATAAGCCTCATCATACATAACCTGACCCACAGGTCTCATCACGAAAATGGTGAGCACTAAAGCGATGCCGAGTAACACCTTATTTGGCGGACTCTGTTGTAGACCCAGTGCCTGCCTCAAAATAGCCAGCACCACAATAATGCGGGTAAAACTGGTCAGCATCATTAACAATGCGGGTAGAAAACTCAGCACTGTCATCAGGGCCAGGATTTCCAACTTGATGTTGACCGATTGACTTTGCTGGCCATCATCTAAGGTAAATAGCGTAAAACCATCATTTGCAAATGCACTCGGTGCCAGTAAGCAAAAGAGAAGCAACAGTGCTCGAAGCATAATCAGTCATTCGCCCCGGTTAGACTGATGGCCTCAACTTCCAATAAACGCACTCCATATCGGCCATTAACTTCAACCACCTCCCCTCTGCCGAGCAAAGCACCATTAACACGTATATCTAATGGCTCTCCCACCATGCGATCGAGCGCAACTACATCACCCTCTCCCATTCGAGTCAGCTCTCCCAGAGACATTTCGGCACTCGCCAACTCTAACGTCACCTGTACCGGCAACTGATGAAAGAATGAGATATCTTTAACGGGTTTTGGACTACTAATCTCTTGAACAGCCTCCTCTTCACCAAATAGATTATCATCCAATAAAAAATCATCATCTTGTAACATAGTATGTTCTGTCATCGTGCTGTCCTATCGCTGGTAAGCATCTTAAAGTTATTCAAAATCTATATAAGTCATTCATTTAACAAGAAGTATGAGTACTATCCTTGCTGATAAATATCCTGGGCTAATTTGGCAACCATCTGCCCATCATGGGTATGAATCGCAGCGTAAAAAAGAGGGCGCTTTCCCACAGTTACCGGGCAGCGAGAATGTAAATTCATGGGTAATATGTCACCAACTTCAAGGCCATGAAGTGAAGTCACCGGCGTGCTTTGACGACCAAGTTCAAACAATATCTTTATGGGGATCTGCCTCAGGCGATATGAGAGCTTTTCGGCTAAATCGGGTGTTGGCATGTATTGGCTAGGTTGCTCAGACATTAACCCCAGTAGGTGTTCAGTCATACAAAACAACATGGGAGCCACCTTATGCTCTACCGGAAAAGCTATCTCCCAAATCACAGGTGAATCGATAGGCGTACTATTGACCACCAACTCCAGCTCTAATGCATTTTCATCAAGCTCTGCTGTAGGCAGAACCTTGAGCGCGGCAAGCATCAATTTTTTTGCCAATCGAAACTCCGATTGGCTGGGGGCTCGCAAAGGAGACTTCAAGAGAGTCGCCAGACTTCCATAATAGCCACTAGCCAATTGATCCAAAGTACATTTATCTATTCGCCACCACGCCAAAGGCAGCCGCTGATACCGAAGTAGAAACCAGGCATTATTGATATCGGGTACCACGGGCTGATCACTGTCGGTCAATGAAATTCTCGATAACGCATGATGACCCTGCCTGATAATAGGGTTGAGCACCCCATTAGCCGCCTCAAGAAAGGAGCGCTGACAAGCATCAACTTGAACCAATAACCGACTACGGGCTAACTTCTCCTGAATTAATGCAACAGGTCTAACCCGCTCACACCGAGAAGCTTTAAGTAAACATGCTTTCGCCGTTGTTTTCATTTTAATTCCAAACCTATAAACACAAAAGTCAAAGAAATGCCTAAAAACAAAAATAGACATTAAAATGACACGCGACAATTTAATGACGAGCAAAATATAAAAAACAACAAAACTTAAAAGTAACTTAATAAAGCAAATATAAACCAACAAATAATAACAACAATAAAAATCTAATAAACAAAAACGGCATAGAAATACAAACCAACAAACAAAGAATATGTAAAGCGACCAAAAATCAAAAAACTTTAATTATTTTTTAAAAATATTCAATTTAGTGTAAAAATAATGCAAAAAACATCGTTTTCAGAATAAAAAACCAAGTTGCAAGCCATAAAAACAACGAGTTACTGATTGAAAAACACCCGTGGCAAGGAATCATCCTGCATGAATAAATGATTACCTTCTGTTGAACTGGTTATTTTTAATTAAAAGATACCAGTAGAAAACCATTCTTTCAACTAGTCAATTATCACAAAAAACATTAATTCGAAAAAAAACAATTTACATGATCAATTATTAATGTTTAATTATAGCGCATCAATATTAGCTAAAACAAAAACACTAAAATATAAATAAACACCCTCAAAGCACATAACAAATATTAAATATAAAATAACAAGTTTATTTATACTCGCACAATAAAAGGAACATGAAGCATTGAAAATCTCTGCTCATATAAAACTCTACTCACTGTCTTTTTTTCTGCTTATATCGAATATTGCAACAGCAAGTAGTACCCGCTATCAAACTCCTTTAGAGCAGGCCAAATGGGACTTCACCGGAAGTCGCTTTATTTGCCAGATTGAACACAAGGTGAATGGCTTTGGTGAATTTAAATTGATCGCGAGACCAGGTACACCTCTGAGCCTGCAACTCGATGCTGATTGGCTCTCCTTTGAACAAACGACGAGCCTGGCAAAGGTGGTTTCTCCGTCATGGAGTCAAACCGACAGCTTAAGTTCCGGATCTACCCACCTGAAATGGCATGGTCGAACTGCCAGCAGCGATGACACAACAAGCAAATTTTTAGAAGCCTTAGAGCAAGGACTTGCTTGGCAGGCCTTAGTTCTGGCCCATGACGATATCTCATATAAGGTAGAAACCAGCCCCATTAATACTCAGGCAATTGCGAATAAGTTCAAACTTTGTCGTCAAGAATTACTGCCAAAACCTTTCTCATATGTTCGTCGTGTCGATATCCAATTTGAATCGGGCACCAGTAAGCTCATCGCTGCACACGAAGTCGATTTAGAGGCTATTGCACAATATGTTCAAGCCGATGCGTCAGTGACAGAAATTTTGGTCGATGCACACGCAGATGCATCCGGAGAGCACTTAGCCAATTTGGTATTAAGCAAAGAGAGGGCCGACGAGGTGGCATCCCGTCTATTTGAATTAGGCATACAGAAACAAAAGATTCAAGTTCGCCATCATGGATCCCGCTCTCCAAGAGTCAGTAATAACAGCCCTGAAGGAAGAGAGTTAAATCGCAGGGTCACGATTCGTTTAATTAAGTCCCACACTAAGACTGCGAATAATAACCCAACCGGAGTTAACAATGCCTCTCTCTAATTTCAGATTAGTCGATGCAGCACTCGCAGAGCAGTGTGTTGAGCAACTCTCTTTGCAAGGCTTTGAGCTTTGGCAACCGGGCTCGGACACGCCTTGGATCAGCATGATCGACCTATCCTGCTGTACCTGTGATGAGTTGGTAAAAAAACTTTCCCTCTACCCGGGGAAAAACCAGATCGCACTACTGGATCCGGAACAAACAGAACTGGCAACAAGGGCTATGCAGCTAGGTGTGCAAGACTACCTATTACTCCCTCTCGATGGTGATCAGGTCATCTCACTACTGCAAAGGTTAAGACGGTTAGATCAACCGGATACCGATTTAGTCGTCTCTTCGACGGTGAGCCGTCAGCTATTAATGTTAGCCCACAGGGCTGCAACAACTGAAGCCAGCGTATTATTAACGGGTGAGAGCGGTACAGGTAAGGAGCCGATAGCACGTTATATCCATCAAAACTCGAACCGCGCTAATCAGCCCTTTATTGCCGTCAACTGTGCGGCTATCCCCGAGAGCATCCTTGAGTCAATTCTATTTGGCCATGTCAAAGGCGCATTCACTGGCGCATCCAGTGATCAGCCCGGTAAGTTTGAACTTGCCAATGGGGGAACCTTGCTCTTAGATGAAATCGGTGAAATGCCTTTTATTTTGCAATCTAAGCTATTGCGGGTGCTGCAGGAAAGAGAGGTCGAGCGTCTGGGAGGTCACAGATCCATCCCTCTGAATATTCGTGTAATAGCCTCAACGAATAAAGATCTCCGTAAGGCCGTTAAGTCCGGCGAATTTAGAGAAGACCTATTTTATCGTTTAGACGTATTACCACTGAAAATATCTCCTCTGCGTGAACGACGGGAAGATATTCTGCCGTTGGCGGAGCACTTTCTGCAAAGGTATAAACAACTCAGCGATAACCAAGCTTGTTATTTCAGTGAAGCAGCGCAACAACGCCTGCTGTCTCACGATTGGCCAGGCAATGTCAGAGAGCTGGAAAATACCATTCAACGAGCCTTAGTCATGCGCAGAGGCCAGGCGTTACAAGCTGCCGAGCTGGGAATTGAATCTAAAGAGCATCACGCCAAAGTGAGAGTCGAAAGTTCAGAACAAGGGCTCAAGGCCTCTAAAAGACAAGCCGAATTCCAATATATCTTAGATACCCTCAAACGTTTCAACGGCCACCGAAGTCAAAGCGCTCAATCTCTGGGCATGACAACCAGAGCCTTGAGATACAAGCTGGTTCAGATGCGTGAAGAGGGAATAGATATCGAACAAGCCTTGGGTCATGCCGCTTAATTACCATTGCTAAAACAAACATATCACCGATAGGAAAAGCAGATGTCAAACTCAACCTTAGTCAACCCTCAGTCCATGATGGACACCTTGAGTATCCACTCTGAGATGGCTAAAGGGGCGATAAAAATAACTCCTAATCCTAAAGATCATGGCTTACAGCCAGCTTCATTTACTGAACTTATGGAGAGTAAAGTTGCGGCAGTGAATTTAGATCAGAATACCTCATCGGCTTTGATGAGAGCCGTGGACAGTGGCGAAAGTGACGATCTTGTAGGAGCCATGGTGGCATCACAGAAAGCCAGCCTCTCCTTTTCAACCATGATCCAGATCCGTAATCGCTTAGTTCAGGCCTTTGATGAAGTGATGAAAATGCCACTGTAGCGCCGATAACAGGCACTGCTCAATAAATTTTAACATCGTTGGTTTTGACAAGGTGGGCCACAACAAAGGCCCTCTTTCTGAAGGATTAAATAAGAAATGTCTACAACACTCGCTCAACCTAGCCCAAATATGACCGATGTCAGAGATAAGAGTGAAATAGTCAGCTCTTTGAAGACGAAATGGCAACAATTTAACCGTGGTGATCGTCAGGTATTAGTGCTGGCAATTCTGGCGAGTGTCGTTGCTTGTGTTATCGTGCTTTTACTCTGGACGGCAAGCCAGGGCTATCGTCCCCTCTATGGTCAACAAGAGAAAGTTGAAACCTCACAGATAATCGAAGTCCTCGAAGCCGAAGGCATTAATTACCGCCTGGAGGCCAATTCAGGCCTGGTGCTGGTGCAGGAAGATAAGCTAGGTAAAGCGAGAATGTTACTCGCAGCTCGTGGCGTAAAAGCTAAAGTCCCTTCAGGCATGGAATCGCTGGATAACTCAGGAATTGGTACCAGCCAGTTTATGGAACAGGCAAAATATCGCCATAGCCTGGAAGGCGAGCTGTCTCGCACTATCATGGCATTAAAAGCCGTTCGCACCGCCAGAGTTCATCTTGCCATTCCTAAACGAACCCTGTTTATTCGTCAGCAACCTGAACTTCCATCGGCCTCTGTGATGCTGGACCTTTATGCAGGCTCAAAAATTCAACCGGGTCAAATAGAAGCCATTGCAAACTTAGTTGCCGGAAGCGTCACCGGCATGACCCCGGAGCGGGTGCAGATTGTCGATCAGGAGGGGAATCACCTTAGCTCGGGGATAGCAATCAATCAGGATATTACTCAGGCCAGAGATCGCCAACTCAAGTACACTCAGGAGTTGGAGCAGAGCCTGATCAATCGGGCATCGAGTATGCTGGCTCCAGTACTGGGTAAAGAAAACTTTCAGGTTCAAATTGCCGCTCAAGTTAACTTTAACCAAGTCGAAGAGACCCGTGAGTCATTAGACCCCCAAACCGTGGTAACCCAGGAAAAGCAAAGCATCAATGACACCAATAGTGATATCGCCATGGGTATTCCGGGCGCACTCACAAATCAGGCTCCGAAAGCGCAGGCAAATAAAACTGAAGAAAACACCCGCCGTAACCTGAACCAGCAGGAGAGCCGCCAGTATGAGGTTGGGCGTTCGGTCAGGCATACCCGCTATCAGCAGATGCAGTTAGAGAACCTCTCGGTTTCGGTACTCCTCAATAATCAAGCCGCCGGTGAAAATGGATGGAGCGAAGCTCAGGTATCCCAGCTGGGCACTATGGTAAAAGATTCGATTGGCTACTCAATGCAGCGCGGCGATCAATTCAGCATAAACAGCTTCGATTTTGCCCCGATACAGATAGCCCAGTTTGAGCCTATGCCCTGGTGGCAAACAGAAGGTTATCAAGCTTACCTTAGATATTTCATCGGCGGAATTCTTGGTTTCGGGCTCATTTTCTTTGTATTGCGCCCACTAGTGTCCCACCTGACCCGTACGGCAGAACATAGCCTCAAAGAGGAACTGCCTCAGGTAGAGCCGGCACTCGAAGCACCAAGCTCAAGTAGTATCAGCGGAGCTCAATCCGGCGATGGCCAGGCTCTGGCAGATCAATTGATGGGATTAGAACAGGATAAGTCTGATACCGACTGGCTCAGTAATCAGGGGCTGCCGGCACCGGGATCACCACTCACGGTGAAGATGGAGCACCTGAGCCTGCTCGCTAACCAAGAGCCCGCTCGTGTGGCTGAGGTTATTGCTCACTGGATAGGCGATAACGAAAACGAGAGATGATCTCATCGTTTCAAAAAAATCCCACAAGATTAGGTTTAAAAAACAGGTAGTGAACGTTGTGAATAAGAGTGAACTTGGAATAAAGATGGATAACCTGGAACAGGCAGCCATGTTGCTGCTTAGCATGGGAGAGAAGGGAGCCGCTCAGGTGATGTCACATCTGGACAGAAATGATGTTCAACACCTGAGCCACAAGATGGCCCGCTTATCGAGCATAACCCAACAGGAAGCAGAGGCGGTACTCGGACGTTTCTTTATGCGCTATCAGGAGCAATCCGGTATCGCCAGAGCATCTCGTTCATACCTGCAGAAGACGTTAGATCTTGCGCTGGGCGATCGTGTCGCAAAAAGCCTCATAGACAGTATTTACGGTGACGAAATTAAAACCTTAGTCAAACGTTTAGAGTGGGTAGACCCGCAGCTGTTAGCCAGAGAGATCACCAATGAGCACAGTCAGCTCCAAGCCGTACTGCTTGGCCTGCTCCCACCTGAGAGTGCAGCTCAAGTGCTCCTTAGCCTGCCCACTGAAGGGCAGGATGAGGTATTGGTCCGTATCGCTCAACTCGGTGAACTCGACAGAGATGTCGTCGATGAGCTAAGGCAACTTGTCGAGCGCTGCATGTTAATCGCCATGGAGAAAAGCCATACTCAAGTCGCCGGCATTCGTCAGGTTGCAGATATTCTGAACCGCTTTGAGGGCGACAGAGAGCAACTGATGGATATGATAAAACTCCATGATACAAAATTGGCCAGTGATGTCGCCGACAACATGTTTGATTTTATTATCCTGGGAAGACAGAAGCCTGAAACTCTGCAGGAGATCATGGCAATCGTCCCTCCAGAGATGTTGGCATTAGCATTAAAGGGGATCGATTCAGAACTCAAATCCACCCTACTCCTGGCCCTGCCAAAACGTATGTCATCGGCAATTGAGACGCAAATTGAAGCCATCGGCGCCGTCCCACTAAGTCAGGCAACCAGTGCCAGAAAGGAGATCATGGAATTAGCCAAGCAGATGATGGACGACGGTGAGATTGAGCTACAACTATTTGAAGAGCAGGTGGTCGAATAATGACATTCCAGATAGATAAAATGGATCCTAAGTGGCGCCTGAAGAAAGAGCTGGCACGCCGTCATCGATTTGCCCCCTTAGTTCAGCAGCCCCCGATGGAAGGCGAGGCCGGTACCGGCTGGCAAGACTATCAGGAAGCATTCGATAGAGGTTATGAAGAAGGAGTCGCCAAGGGGCATATGGAGGGCTTCGAGTCGGGTTCAGAAGAGGGACGTCGCTCAGGCCATGCAAGCGGATTCAATCAGGGGCGAATAGAGGGAAACCTAAAGGGTAAGGAAGCCATCGATGAGCAACTCAATCAGCTTATCGCTCCCCTGGGTGCACTTAAATCGATTCTGGAGGAGGGCCACACTCATCAGATCTCACAACAACAGACCATGTTACTCGACCTGATTAGACGCGTCGCCCAACAGGTGATCCGTTGTGAACTCACCCTGCAACCACAACAGATCTTATCTCTGGTCGAGGAGACATTAACGGCACTTCCGGATACGCGCTCCGAGATAAAAATTCACCTGGAACCCAATGCCGTTAATAAGCTCAAAGAGCTGGCATCGGATAAGATTCAAGACTGGACCTTAGTCGCCGATCCGAGCATATCTGCCGGCGGCTGCCGGATAGTGAGCGACAAATCTGATGCTGACGCCTCGGTTGAAACCCGGCTGAATGTTTGTATGGATCAGGTCTCGGCTAAGCTCAAGGAGCCGGAAACAAGCAAAACAAACGCAGAAGCTGAGCTCCCTATCGATGTTGCATAACCTACAGCCAAGCGAAAATGCGATTACCGATGCACCAGACTGGCCGCGCGTCCCTGTGGCTCAGGTCTATGGCAGGTTAACCCGCGTCAACGGCCTACTGCTCGAGGCCGTGGGTTGTCAGCTCGGCATGGGAGATCGCTGTCATATCGAATGTCGGGACGGTCGTCTCATTGAAGCCGAAGTCGTTGGTTTTAACAGGGAGACACTCTGCCTGATGCCAATCGAGCATACTTCCGGCCTGATGCCGGGCTCCAGGGTTATGCCACTCGCCGAACAGGTAATGATCCCTGTAGGTTCTTCGCTTCTAGGGCGCGTACTCGACGGCTTAGGCCAGCCGCTGGATGCGTTTGGGCCACTCAAAAATTCACAGAGCGTTCCCCTTTGCAATAACACCACTAACCCCCTGCTTCGTAAGCCAATCAGAGAGCCTCTGGATGTGGGGATCCGCGCCATTAACGCCCTACTCCCTATAGGTAGAGGCCAACGACTCGGGCTGTTTGCGGGCTCTGGGGTGGGCAAGAGTGTATTGCTCGGCATGATGACACGTTTTACCGAGGCTGACGTTGTGGTCGTCGGATTGATCGGCGAGCGTGGTCGGGAGGTCAGAGAGTTTATCGAAGAGTCATTGGGTGATGAGGGAAGGAAACGTGCCGTCGTCATTGCAGCCCCAGCCGATACCACACCTCTGATGCGAATGCGGGCTATGCGTCTGTGTCACCACGTCGCCGCCGCGTTCAGAGATCAGGGAAAACAGGTACTACTGCTTGTCGACTCACTCACCCGCTACGCCCAGGCACAACGAGAAATCGCCCTGAGCCTTGGGGAGCCACCAGCGACCAAAGGCTATCCGCCATCGGCTTTTGCACAGCTTCCAAGCTTAGTAGAACTCGCGGGTAACGGACAAGATCCCGTCGGAACGCTTACCGCTTTCTATACCGTATTGACCGAAGGCGATGATCAACAAGATCCCATTGCCGATGCGGCAAGGGCTATCTTGGATGGTCACCTGGTATTGAGTCGCAAACTCGCCGAACAGGGACACTTTCCAGCCATAGATATCTCGGCATCGGTCAGCAGGCTAGCCACTCAGGTCGCCGATCAAGCCCAGTTAGCGCAAGGCCACCATTTCAGACACCTGAACAGCCGCTATAACGAAGTGAGAGAGCTACTCCCATTAGGGGGCTATCAGGCCGGACACGACCCGGAGATGGACTTGGCCGTAAGAAGTTATCCCATGATGGCACAATTTCTTCAGCAAAATACCGAAGAAAAGTTCGACCGACAGCAGAGCCTTGAACAGTTAAGTGATCTAGTTGAACGCACCGGTAAAGAACAAGAGTCGAAAAATTGAAACAGCTACTGAGACTATGCCAGCAAGAAGAGAGGAAACTGAGCCAACTCGGCAGGCAGAGGGGCGAGGCGCAGCAACGCATCGAGGCTATCGCTCAACAACAACGTAGCCTGGGAGAGATGCTCGATGAATATCAACAATATCCACCTAAGGCGGCAAGCTCATTGTTATTGCAAAACAGCAATAGCCTTCAGTTAGCATTGAGACCGATGCAAACCCGGTTAACGAGGCAACAGATATTACTACAGCAAGAACACCTGCGGGTAGATGGATTATGGCGTCAGCAACTTGGCCGTCAACAAGGGATAAAATGGCTCTACCAAAGACGTAAACAGGACAAAATAGAGCTCAACAATCGGCAGGAACAGAAACAGCTCGATGATCTTGCCTCAAGAGCCCGGACAAACAGATCTCAATCTAATGAGTCTTAGTTAACGAGTCAGTTACGGCGCACCATAGTCTATATTCTGGGTCGCGTCTCGATTCAATAAGTTAGTTATCACATCCTGCTGCCCGACTAACAGCTTACCATTGGCTTCATTCACCCGCTGGCTCTCTTTGACTAAGATCAACAGGTTTTCCCATAACAGCTTCATCTGAGTCGATGCTTGAGCCGGTAGCTTAGTGATATTTTGCGCCATCCGATCGGCATCCCCCGCAATCCCTACACTCATAAGCCCCTCACTTCGAAGCTTAGCCCGCTGCTGAAGATGTTCACACAGCGTCGTTTGGTGGCCATTGTGATACTTAAGCCCATGCTTATCGCGTCGTTGCATCAGGTCTCTTTGACGTGTCAACATGCTTTTAAGTTGCTTATAACCTTCGATATCCTGGCGAATACCACGAATAATCGATTGAACAATCTCTCTTTTATTAGACATA
>PJEL010002644.1_pt1 | contig 16173 bp, 16 predicted proteins | sample 1853271 | NCBI WGS metagenome assembly PJEL01 (sample SAMN08108733, study PRJNA415343) | Invertebrate metagenome, whole genome shotgun sequencing project. | host: Globobulimina | place: Sweden: Gullmar Fjord | collected 2015-08
TTGGTATACCATGTGTTCTAATTATTATTGTTTCGTGTTCTTTAGCTTCTTGAATTGTTTCAGATAAATCTTCATTAAAATCTTTTTTGAGTCTATTAATCTCTTTTTGATTATGTATTAATGGTCCCATAGTTGCTGAATCTTTATGTTCTTCCGCAATTTTAATTGCTCTTTTTACTCCAAAACAAAACCCATAATGAGATGCTACTTTTACTTTCAATTTTTATCCTTTTAATGATGATAGAATATCAGAAAAATTAGGGAAAGAAGTTTCTATACATTGTGTATCTTCAATAGTCATACCACATAATAGTCCTGCTACTGCAAAACTCATCGCAATTCTATGATCACCATGTGAATTTATTGTGGCTTGTTTTAGTGTACTATTTCCATCAATTTCATAACCATCTTCAAATTCGGTGTATGATACACCACACTTTTGTAAATTATTTACAACTGCACTTATTCTATCACTCTCTTTAACTCTTAATTCTTTTGCGTTTTTAACGGTACTTTTACCATTTGCAATTGACATCGCAATACTTAATGCTGGAAGTTCATCTATTAACCAAGCGATATTTGAATCAACAGTTACACCATTTAATTCATTATATTCAATAACAATATCACCAATAGGCTCATACACATCTTCTGTTTTAATGTAAGACACTTTTGTACCCATTTTTTCTAGAATTTTATATGCTTCAATTCTGGTAGGATTTAAAGTAACATTTTTTAAAGTTACTTTTGAATTTGGTGTAATAGCAGCAGCAATAGCGAAGAAAAATGCAGATGAGGGATCTGTTGGAACTGTAATATTAAGAGGTTTTAATTTTCCTTTTAAAGGTTCTATTTCAATCCAACCATCTTCATTTGTATGAATTGTTGCACCCATACCATTTAACATACGTTCTGTATGATCTCTACTTAATAAATCTTCTTTATAATACGATTTTTGATCACTTTGAATACCCGCTAAAATTAATGCAGATTTTATTTGTGCAGAATCGATTGGACTATGATATTTAAAAGAGTCTAGTTTTGCACCACGTATATGAAGTGGCGCTTTATTTCCATTTTCTCTACCATCTATTGAAGCACCAATATTTCTTAATGGATCAGCAACTCTTTTCATAGGACGAGATCGTAAATATTTATCACCAGTTAATATAAAACTACCTTCGATTCCAGCTAATAAACCAGCATAAAGTCTCATTCCTGTTCCTGCATTTCCGCAGTCTAAAATATCATCTGGTTCACTTAAAGTTTTAGGAGGTGTAATTGTAATAATACCAGTTTTTTTATCATCTTCAACAGTTGCACCTAGTTTTTCTGCAATTCTTAAAGAGTCCATTGTATCTTCACCTCGAAGATAGTTTTTAATTGTTGATGGTTTATCACTAAATAAACTAAACATAGCACATCTATGTGAGATAGATTTATCACTAGCAATATTATCTATTACAATATTAAATGGTGTATTCAGTGGTGTTATGTTTAGCTTTTCCATTATCTTAAACCTATATTTAAATCTTTTTCTAATTTCGCTAGAACTTTATCCATTATCTCATTTATATCACTTTCTTCAAAAGTTTTAGTTTCAGATTGTAAGATAAATTTAATAGTTAAACTTTCATCTTCTCCTAATTTTTCATCAGTGTAAATATCAACAAGATTAAATTGTTTAATTTCATTTATTTTTAATGAATTGATTGCTTTTTTGATATTTTTATATTCTAATTTTTTTGGTGTTATAATACTTAAATCTCTTTTCGATGATTGGAACTTAGAAATATGAGTAGCAATTACTGTTTCATTACTTAATAAATCAAAATTAATTTCAGAAATAAATGTATCACTAGAGATATCAAAATCTTTAGCAGCAGTTGGATGTATTTTGTATAAATGCCCTATTGCTTTACCATTTTTAATTATTGTAGCATTTTGGTAAGGATGAATAAAGTCATTATCAATTTTTTTCATTGTTTCTAATTCAAATTCCCCAATAATATTTGATAATTTTTGAGAAAAACTGAAAAAGTCAATATTTAAAGGTTTTGCTTTATTCTCAACAGATTGGGCTTCTGCTTCTCCAGAAAAAATGAATCCTAAAGTTTTTGTTTCTTCTCTGCTTTTATTAAAAATAGTTCCTATTTCAAATAATCCTATTGATTTATAACCTTGTTTTGCATTATGTGATACAGCTTGTGCAAAATTTAATGCCATAGTAGTTCTAAATGTATTAAGTTCATTTACAATTGGATTTAAAATATCTTTCTTTTTCATAACTGTAGGGAAATTGTATTTTTCTAAAAGATCTCTATTTGTAAATACATAAGTTAATGTTTCAAAAAAACCATTTTCCACAGCTTTTGTTCGAACTTCATTTTTTAAAAGTAATTTATTTGAAGTATCATTAATATTATTTAATTCTCGGATTTCTAATGGTTTAGATTTGATTTTATCAATACCAATCATTCTAACGATCTCTTCTGTTACATCAGCAATATTTTTTATATCATGTCTAAATGCAGGGATTGTTACATTGATTGTATTTTGACCATCTTGTTTTACAAAAAATCCTAAAGAAGTAAGAATTTGACTTACTTTACTAGGTGTAATATTTTGCCCAATTATAGAATTTAATCTTTTATTGTTTACATTAATTGTTGTAAGTGAAACATCATTTATAAAGTTTTTACTTCCGTTATAAATAGTTGCACCATTTTGAGATAATAATGAGATAATAGCATTTATCCCACTGTCAAGATTTGGTTCACTACCTCTTGAAGCTTTATAATAAATATCACCTGTTTTTTTCTTCTTATCAAAAACATTTTGTGAAAGTTGCTCTGGATTGACATAACTAGCTTCAATGATTACTTCATCTGATAATTTTTCAATTTTTCCAGTTTCTATACCTATTGTACTCACCTGTACTTTTCCAACAACTGTGTCAAATCCATCTTTGTCTTTAGTAATACTTAATGTAGATAATTTATCTGTTTGCACATTTGCTACTGCTTGTGTATAAACATTTAATAATACTCCTGATGCATGTGTTGTATATGCAATGGCAGTTTCTATTTCAGTATCTTTTAATTGTGCTACAGTAGAAGCTCTTAATATATGTAATAAGTCTAATTTAAAGTTTTCTATTGAGGCTGCTTTATAAATTAAGTTAGATTCACAATTCATATCAAAAGTCACATCAAAAACTTGTCCAATACCTTTATTATTACTATTCACAACAGAATCAACATTTTTTAATGGGATATTAAAATATGTACTTAATTCTCTAGCAACTCCATTGATACTTAAACAATCACCTCTATTAGCAGTTAATTCAATTTCAATAACTTCATCATTGATTAATGAATATTCATTTAATTCTTTACCAATTTTAAGTTCACCAATTGAGTTATCAAGTTCCATAATTCCATCATTGATTTTAGCCAAACCAATTTCAGTTGAACTGCAAATCATACCATTTGATGGTACTCCTCTAAGTTCTGCTTTTTTGATTTTGAAATCTTCACCTAGTACTGCACCAACTGTTGCAACAGCCACATACTGTCCAGCGGCAACATTTTTTGCTCCACATACAATTTGTTCAATTTTACTTCCAATATCAACTTGGCAAATATTTAACTTATCAGCATCGGGATGTTTTTCTTTAGATTTTACAAAACCAACTACAACATTGTTTGGTATTAATGTTCTTTCTGTACTATCAACTTCTAATCCAATAGAGTTTAGTGCTGTACACATTGATTGTGTACTTATTTTTGATATATCAATATATTCTTGTAACCATTGTCTTGTAACTATCATCTGAATTGTCCTAAAAGTCTAATATCACTTTCGAAAAGAGATCTTAAATCTCCAATTTTATGTATAAGCATTGCAAATCTTTCGATTCCTAAACCAAATGCATAACCACTTACTTCTTCATAACCAACAGCTTTAAATACATTTTCATCTACTATACCACATCCCAGAACTTCTAACCATCCTGTGTGTGAACATACTCTACAGCCACAGCTTTTACCTGTAGTTTCATCTTTACAAAATATACATGAAATATCAACTTCAGCAGAAGGTTCAGTGAATGGAAAAAATGAAGGTCTAAATCGTACTTCAACGTCACCAAACATATGTTGTAAAAATTCTTCCATAACAAATTTTAAGTTTGCAAATGAAACTACGCCTTCTTTTTCTACAACTAAACCTTCGATTTGATGAAACATCGGAGTATGTGTAATATCAAAATCTTTTCTAAAAACAGTACCTGGCGCAATCATTCTGATTGGTGGCTTTTGATTCATCATTGTTCTAATTTGAACAGGAGATGTATGTGTACGTAAAACTGCACCATCGTTACAATAAAAAGTATCTTGCATATCACGTGCAGGGTGATATTTAGGTAAATTTAAAGCTTCAAAGTTATGAAAGTCATCTTCAACTAAAGGACCCTCTTCAACACTAAAGTTTAAGTTTTGAAAGTATGTAGTAATCTGATTTAAAGTATCTGCAACAGGATGTTTTGCTGCATTATTTAAATTTGCTGTAAATTTAGTTACATCAATTTTTTCAGATTCTAATTGAATCTCTAATTCTTTAGCCATTAAAATTGTTTTTTGACTTTCTAAAACTTCATTTATTTGAGCTTTTTGTGTATTTAAATTTTGTGCAAATGCTTTTTTTTCTTCATTTGGTACACTTTTCATTTTAGAAAATTCAAGTGTTAATACACCTTTTTTTCCTAAAATATCAACTCGTAATTGTTCTAATTGTTCTAAAGATTCACTAGTGTTTATCTTCTCTATCCAATCTTGCAAATGTATCTCCTGTATAAATTATTTAATGATAATCTGTAATAATGTGCGATTATACTCAAAATCTTATTACAGTTTGGTAATAGCTAATTTTATCTTTAATTATGTAAAAAGATGGAATAATAGAAATACAAGTAATAATTTAAAGGTTTATTGATTTCATATGAAAATAATTGAAGATTTAGAAAAGAAATTAGCATTATCAACATCTCGTATTGAATTAGCAAGAAAACAATTAAAAGAAAACGAATCAGGTAAGATTAGACTTTCTTTTATGGTCGTTGCATCAACGGAATTGTGTATTGAAAGAAATACCTTTTTGGTGAACAAATACAAAGATAAGTTAAAAAAATTAGAAGAAGAAGATCTTAAATTATTAGAAGAAAATGAAAAAACTAAAGAAGAAATAAGAGAAAATAATTATTTCAAATATCAATCCCAAAGAATTAAGCGTACTGCAAATAAAAATGAAAAAGAGATTATTGCTGCTTTATCGACATTAAAAGATATGCCAGAAGATATCAGATTAGATGATAATGAAATATTTGAAATTTCACATAAGAGTTCAGAGTTATGTTTGGATATTCATTCTGACTTAGATGACGATTTAATTGAGATTAAAAGTGAATTTCTAGCATTAATTGATGGTGATTTTAATGATGTAAATAATGAATTAAAGTTATTGAATTACCGAATACCTATTATTATATTGCAGTTACGAATATTATTAAAAAATATAAGAGAAAATATCGAGGAATCAAAACTTGATAAATATAAGTTTACAGGTTTACCAAAATTTGAAGACTGGTGGATTCATGAAATGTGGTCAAGCCATCAAGCATATATGGGACTATTTAAGTGGAAACAAATTATTTTAGATTTATGTATAAGTAGTGAACAAAAAAGGGCATTTGAAGTTATTTTTAAAAATTGGATTTTAGTAAAAAAAATGTTAAATGTAAAGGGTGTTTTTGCATATTTTTATAATTATGCTTTTGATGAGATGATTTGTAAATACGCAGAGTTAGAAGCTGAAGAAAATGAGTCCAATTTAAATGCAATGAAAGTTATTGTTGAAAAATTGACTACAAAAGAAGATTTTTTTACTGTTTCTGATTCTCACAATATTGTGACCCCTTACATGAAGTTTAAAATTGAAAAGCAAATGGAAAATAGTAAAGAGAATAAGGATTCCAGATAATGAAATCAACAATTGCCTTAGAAAAAATTATAAAAGAGTTAGAAGTACGAATTGCTGTTTCTAAAGGACAATTATCTAGGCATAACTCTGGTGAGGAAAAATTATCTCTACTTGCTGAAGCATCAGCTGATAATAGCTTAGAAAAACATGTTCCTCTATTAGAGGAATATAGAAGTTTAATGAAAGAATTAGAAAAATTTGAGAAAGCAGATTCTTATGAACATCGTAGATTAAGATCAGCAGTTGAACGAAAAAAGTATTACAAATATAATACAAAAAAAATCGAAAAACAAAAATTAAGAGAGAATGATGAAAAAATAGAAGCTGCTATGATCATCGATGAGTTACCTGAAGAGATAATTTTAGAGAATCAAGAATTATTTGAAATGTCAACTAGAAATATGCATCAGTATTTAGTCTTTCCTGAGGATTCGAAATCAAAGTTAAATGATATTCAAGAAGAGTTTAATATTTTAATTAAAAGTTTTACTGATGAAAATATAAAAAGCCTAGAATTGTTAAATTATATGATACCTATCTTAGTTTTCCATTTTGATGTTTTCTTATCTAATATAATTGATTGCAAAAATGAAGAGTCAGAAGATCAAATTACTGAACTTTTATTTTTTCCAAAATATAACGATTGGTGGATTACTGAATTATGGGAGAGCCATATCTCTTATTTTTCATTAATGAAATGGAAAAATGATGTTTCAAAATTATGTTTAGAAAGAAAACAAGAGAAAGCATGGACAATACTTTTTAATAATTGGATTTTTGTAAAAACATTAGTAAATGAAAAATCAGAACTTGCTTTTGAATATCAATATATTTTTGACAGTTTACTTAATAAATATGTAAAACTAGAATCAGAACTAGATAAAAAAATAGTAAAGAATAATAAAAAAGAGATGCAAGTATATATAGAAGAAGAGAATTTATTAGCTCTTGTTCCACAACATCATGTCTTAACTCCTTATGTTAATTATAAAATAGCAAATAAAAAAAATCTTTAAAATAAATTTTTTTTCGATATTTTTGATATAACTTCCTCCTTATTATTCTTTAGATATACTTATAAGTATAAAATAACAAGGAAAATAATATGTGTATATTTTGTGACCTAATAGAAGGCAAAATACCAAGTACAAAAATATTAGAAAATGATAATTATTTAGCTTTTGAAGATATTAATGCTCAAGCTAAGATTCACGCTCTTATAATACCCAAAGTCCATATTCAATCATTTAATGAAATGACACCAAATGTAATGGCAGAGATGACTACGTTTATTCAAGAAGTTGCGTTAACACTAGGTGTTAAAAGTGATGGTTACAGACTTATAACAAATATTGGACAAAATGGTAATCAAGAAGTAAAACATATCCATTTCCATTTATTGGCTGGTGAACAGTTAGGAAGATTAGTTTAATGCAAGTTCTTGGAAAATTTAAAGAAGTACACGACCTAGAATATCTTGTTAAATCATATTTATATATTCCTCTCAAAGATGAGAATAATGAAGATATTAAAATAGATTTAGAACAATTCAACCTTTTACTTAAAAAGAAGAATAAAAATGTAGCAGGTACTATATTTTTATTTAACCCTTCTAATGCACCTAAAAATTTAGAAATTGGTGCAAAACTTAGAACTCAAGGTTTTGAATTTCCAGATGAATTCTGTGAACTACATGTTCCAAGTGAAGTAAGGATTGTAGGAAGAAATCTAAAAAGATATAGAGGAAAATTAGTAGAAATAAAATATCTATTTAACTATAACAAAGAAAATATTGAACCTACTGCTGTTTTAGAAGTATTTGATATGGATCTCGGGAAATTAAATTCTAGTCAGCTAACAGTATTTGCTAAAAATGGTAATTTCCAAGATCCTAAAAATATAAGTTACAATGGAAAATTTATATTTTTTGCTTGGGGACATAAATTTGATAGACATCATACCGAAATTGAATTATATGCTTCAAATATAGCACAATGGGCTAATAAGACTGGTAAAGAGATCGGTTTTATTTATGATAGAGTTAAAGATGAAGAGGACAGTTTAGCATATGCAAGATTTTACAAACCTACGAGTTTTGGAAAATTAAAACTTGTAATTCCACCTGCAATTGAAGCGGTTTTTTCAAAAGAAAAAATCGAACCACATCGTATATAATAAGGTCTAAAGTATATGAAATGGCAAATATCCAAACAATTTGACTTTTGTTATGGTCATCGTGTTTGGTCTCAAGAACTCAATACTGATTTTTCGTTAGATGATTGTTTGATGTGTAGACATCTTCATGGTCATCAAGGAAAAGTTTTAGTTCATATGGAGAGTGAAAAATTAGAAAATGGTATGGTTACAGACTTTAAACATCTGAATTGGTTCAAAAAGTTTTTAGATGATACTATTGATCATAAATTTATAATTGATATCAATGATCCTTTATTTTCAACGTTATTACCTCATTATAAAAACAAAGATAATTTAGTTTCCATGAGTGAAAACTATAAAATACCAAATTTAACTTTTGTAAAAGATGAAGAGATACATATTAAAGAGATGTATGAAGGATTTATAATTGTAGATTTTGTACCTACAAGTGAAAATTTATCTGCATGGTTATTAGGAATAGTACAGAAAAAAATGTCTCAAATTAATATTAAAGTTTCTCATTTAGAATATTTTGAAACGCCTAAAAGTAGAAGTGTTGTTTATGCATAGAAAGATTAAACATAAATGTTAGAAATAAACGAAATTTTTGGACCAACTATTCAAGGTGAGGGTAAATATACAGGAAACCCATCTGTATTTGTACGTTTTGGGAAATGTAATATGCAATGCCCTGGTTTCGAAGTCGAATACGAAACACCAAGCGGTATCAAAAAATGTAGTTGTGATAGTTTTTATGCTTCAGATATTGCATTTAGGGAACAATGGAAAAAATACAAAACATCTACTGACCTGATATCTGAAATATCTAAATTTTTACCAAAATATAAAGTTGATATTGTTATTACAGGTGGTGAACCTCTTTTATATTGGAAAGATACAGAGTTCCAAAAGTTTATGAAATACTATATTGATAATGGTTTTAAACTTACAATCGAAACAAATGCTTCTATTAATATTGAACTATTTGAATCATGGCATAATGAGATTGTTTTTTCTATGAGTGTAAAGCTTAGTAATAGTGGTGAAAGTTTATCTAAACGATTAAATATCACTACACTGAAGAATATTATACAAGTTTCCAAAGATAGTTATCTTAAGTTTGTAGTTGATAAAGAATTTATAGAAAATGCTACCCAAGAGATTGATGAAATAATACAGCAAATTCCTCCTTGTGAAGTATATCTTATGCCTTTAGGAGATACGTCAGAAATTATCGATAATAACTCATTAAGTGTAATAGAACTTGCTTTAGATAAAGGATATAAATATTCTGATAGACTTCATATACGAGTTTGGAATAATCAAAGAGGTGTTTAAAAGATGAAGTTTGTTATGGTTTTGATAGTACTTAGTTCTTTTTTATTTTCAAAAGAATGTTATTTTAATAAGGTAAATAAAATCTGTTATTATAAGTATTTTAAAAAAACTAATATCCATAAATTTAAAGCAGATGAAGAATATTATATAACTTCACAAGGAAGTATTTATACTTTTGATAAAGTAATAGAGGTTAGATTTAACAGTATAGGAGCTATCTTTACTATATTAAATGACCTTGAATTAGAGTTTGTTGATAAAATAAGAAAAGAAGTTTATTTATTTAAAGTTGAAGATAGAAGAGATTTATTTACTACTATTTCAACACTTAATAAATTAAAAACAGTTATGAAAGCACAACCTCATATGAAAAGAAAATATACAAAATCATATATACGTGCAAAACAAGAAGCAAAAAGAGCTAGACTTGAAGCTGTTATGGAAAAAGCACAAGATAGTTTAAAAAACAAAAAAACTAGACCAGCAACACAAAAAAAGAATATTGGTTTCGAAACTCCTGAAGCTGAAGAAAATGGAGCGAAAAAATCGTTCTTAAAAGGGAATGCCCAATAAAATGAATTTACCTGCTGAATGGGAAAAACAAGAATTTGTACAGATTGTTTTCCCACATAAAGATACTGATTGGAATGAATATTTAGAAGAATCAATTGACGCTTTTGTAAATATTACAAAAGTAATTAGAAAATATCAAAAATGTTTAATAGTTGCAAAAAATTTAACATATGTAAAAACACTTTTTCAAAATAAAAAAAATCTTACTTTTGTTAGAATAGATAGTGATGATACTTGGTCAAGAGATTTTGGTGGTATAACTGTAAATCATAATAAAGATTTAATTGTATTAGATTTTAAATTTAATGCTTGGGGTAAAAAATTCCCTTATAAGTTAGATGATCAAATTACTAAACAATTAAAGTTAAAAGGTTTATTAAAAGAATATAAACATAAATCAATCCCTTTTGTTTTAGAAGGTGGAGCTATTGAGAGTAATGGAAATGGAATTATTTTAACAACAACGAAGTGTTTGATGGAAAAAAATAGAAATCCCCGATTAACTCAAAATACAATTGAAAAAAAACTTACAGAGTATCTTGGGGCACAAAAAATATTATGGTTAAATAGTGGATATCTTGAAGGTGATGATACTGACAGTCATATTGATACACTTGCTAGATTTGTAAATGAAGATACAATTGTTTATCAAAGTTGTGATGATAAAAAAGATATCCATTATGAAGAATTACAAAATATGGAAAAAGAACTTTCAAACTTCACACAATTAAACGGTAATAAATTTAAATTGATTGCCTTACCTTGGATTGAAGCTAAATATGATGAAGACGATCGATTACCAGCTACTTATGCAAACTTTTTAATAATTAATGGTGCTGTTTTAGTACCTACCTATGATGATAAAAATGATAATAAAGCTTTAGAAATATTCAAAAATATATTTCCAAAAAGAGATATTATTGGTATAGATTGTCAAACATTAATACGTCAACACGGAAGTTTACATTGCGTTACGATGCAATATCCATCTCTAGATAGATAACACTTATTTAAATTCACAAGCTAATTATGTTAAAATTAGCTCCATGAAAACTGCACTAATACAACAAAAATATTATAATTCAAAAAGTGAAACGATTAATCAAACTGTTTTAAAAATTGAAGAAGCTTCCAAAAATGATGTAGAACTTATTGTTTTACAAGAATTACATCAAACACACTACTTTTGTCAAAATGAAAATGTGGATGTATTTGATTTAGCAAATTCATGGGAGGACGATATTTTATTTTGGGCTAATATTGCTAGAAAAAATAAAATAGTTTTAGTTACTTCTTTATTTGAAAAAAGAGCAGCAGGGTTGTATCATAATACTGCTGTTGTTTTTGAAAAGGATGGAACAATTGCCGGAAAATATAGAAAAATGCATATTCCTGATGATCCTGGATTTTATGAGAAGTTTTATTTTACACCTGGTGATATTGGTTTTGAACCAATACAAACAAGTGTCGGAAAATTAGGGGTTCTTATTTGTTGGGATCAGTGGTATCCAGAAGCTGCGAGGTTGATGACGTTAAAAGGTGCTGATGTATTGATATATCCAACTGCAATTGGTTGGTTTGAAAATGATAATAGTGATGAAAAACAAAGACAATTAGATGCTTGGATTGCGGTTCAAAGAGGACATGCAGTTGCTAATGGAATACCTATATTAACGGTCAACAGAGTTGGATTTGAGCAAGATGATTCAGGAGTGTTATCAGGTACGCAATTTTGGGGAAACTCCTTTGTTTTTGGTGCCCAAGGTGAATATCTTGCACATGCAGATCATCAAAATGAAGAGATACTTTATTCTACAATAGACTTAAACGAAAGTGAAAATGTACGTAGATGGTGGCCATTTTTACGAGATAGAAGAATAGAATGTTATAATGATATTACAAGAAGATATATAGATTAAATTTAAAGAGGAAATTATATGAAATTTACAGGAACAAATGTATTAATAACAGGTGCAAGTAAAGGAATCGGAGCTGAAATAGCGAAAGAATTAGCAAGTTATGGTTTAAAAGTTTGGATCAATTATAGAAGCAAACCTGAAATTGCAGATGCTGTTAAATCTGAGATTGAAAATGCTGGTGGAACAGCAGCTGTTATTAAAGGTGATGTGTCAGTTGAGGCTGATTGGTCAAATATTATTAAAACAATTGTAGAAGCCGATGGTGCTATTTCGTATGTTGTTAATAATGCTGGTATCACAAAAGATAAATTAGCAATTAGAATGAGTATTGCAGATTTTGATGATGTAATAAATGCAAATTTAAAATCTACATTTATTGGTTGTCGTGATTCACTAAAAGCTATGAGTAAAAAAAGATTTGGTTCAGTTGTAAACATCTCTTCAATTGTAGGTGAGATGGGTAATCCTGGTCAAACTAACTACTCAGCATCTAAAGGTGGTGTAAATAGTATGACTAAGTCTTTTGCAAAAGAGGGTGCTGCTAGAGGAATTAGATTTAACAGTGTTACACCTGGCTTTATTAGAACAGATATGACTGATGAATTAAAAGATGAAGTAAAAGAAGAATATACAAAAAATATTCCACTAAAAAGATTTGGTGAAGCAAAAGATGTAGCTGATGCAGTGGCATTTTTACTAAGTGATCATTCTGCTTATATCACTGGTGAAGTATTAAAAGTTAATGGTGGGTTATACGTATAATAAGGAAGTAGAACCATATAAAAAGAATGGTTTTAATGAAAGTATGCTATAATTTTGTGAATTTTAATTAAAAAGGAAGAATAATGTTAGAAAAAGTAAAAGCAGTTGTTGTTGAACAACTAGATTGTAATCCAGAAGAAGTAAAAGAAGATTCAAAGTTTATTGAAGATTTAGGTGCAGATTCACTTGACGTAGTTGAATTAGTAATGGCTTTAGAAGAAGAATTTGATATTGAAATTCCTGATGAAGATGCTGAAGGTATTTTAACTGTTGCAGATGCATTAAAATATATCGAAGATAATAAATAATTTTCTAAATAGTATAGGTAAGGGGATTCTCTTATCTGTACGAAATTATTAATTTAAATAAAGTTAAAAATATTTTAATTTTATTTAAATTATAAACTATAAATAATGGAGATATAAGATATGCAAAGAGTTGTAGTAACTGGTATAGGGATGATAAATTCACTTGGATCTAATGTTGAAGATTCGTTTAAAGCTATTGTAGATGGTCAAACAGGTATTGATACAATCACACTTTTTGATGCGAGTAATTTTTCTGCTCAAATTGCAGGTGAAGTAAAAGACTTTGATCCAGCAGCAATTATGGGTAAAAAAGAAGCTAAAAAAGCAGATAGATTTATTCAATTAGGTATTCATGCAGCGCAAGAGGCAATGGAAGATTGTGGATTAGTTACAGATAATATTGTGAGTGAAGATATTGCAGAGTCATTTGGTATTGTTGCAGCTTCAGGTATTGGTGGGTTAACTAATATTGAAAAAAATTCATTAGTATGTGGGAATAGAGGACCGAGTAAAATATCTCCATTTTTTATTCCATCTTCTTTGGTTAATATGCTTGGTGGTTTTATTACTATTCAGCATAACCTAAAAGGTCCAAATATTTCAGCGGTTACAGCATGTGCAGCTGGTACACATGCGATTGCAGATGCTTATAAGACTATTGCATTAGGCGGAGCAGAGAAAATGCTAGTTGTAGGTGCTGAATCTGCTGTATGTGGTGCTGGCGTTGGTGGATTTGCATCAATGAAAGCTTTAAGTACAAGAAATGATGATCCTAAAACTGCATCTAGACCATTTGATAAAAATAGAGATGGTTTTGTAATGGGTGAGGGTGCTGGAGCATTAGTTGTTGAAACTTTAGAATCTGCTGAGGCACGTGGAGCTAAAATCTATGCTGAAATTTTAGGTTTTGGAGAAAGTGGTGATGCTAATCATATTACAACTCCTACAATGGATGGTCCATTAAGAGCTATGAAAGCTGCTTATAATATGGCTAAGAAAAATAATGGTGGAGAGTTAAATGTTGATTATGTAAATGCACATGGAACATCAACACCAGTTAATGATAAAAATGAAACAGCTGCATTAAAAGCATTATTTGAAGGTAATCAAGAATGTCCACCAGTAACATCAACAAAAGGTCAAATAGGACATTGTTTAGGTGCTGCTGGAGCTTTAGAAGCGATTATTGCAATAAAAGCTATGGATGATGGAATTATACCTCCAACAATTAATCAAATTGAATCAGATGAGAATTGTGATTTAGATTACGTACCAAATGTTGCAAGAGAAGCTGATTTAAATGTAATTATGAGTAATTCATTTGGTTTTGGTGGAACTAATGGTGTCGTAATTATGAAAAAATATACAAAGTAGGTACAAATTATGGCTACATATTTAGATTTTGAACAAGATTTAAAAAAAATTGAAGATGATATTATTGTTGCAACTAGAAAAGCAGATGAATATGCTGTGTCAATTTTAGAAAAGAAACTATCAAAAGCAGTTGAGAAAACATATTCAAATCTTACTGATTTTCAAAAGCTAAAATTAGCTAGACATGCTGACAGACCATATGCTATGGATTATATTAGAGGTCTTATGACTGATAAATATGAAATTCATGGAGATAGACATTTAGCAGATGATCAAGCTATTGTGTGTTTTCTTGGATACATAGGTGATACAAAATGTGTTGTAATTGGTGAACAAAAAGGTAGAGGTGTAAAAAACAAAATTAAAAGAAATTTTGGTATGCCTAATCCTGAAGGATACAGAAAAGCTTTAAGAGCTGCTAAATTAGCTGAAAAATTTAATTTACCTATTTTATTTTTAGTAGATACTCCGGGTGCATATCCTGGAATTGGTGCTGAAGAAAGAAGTCAAAGTGAAGCAATTGCGCGTAACTTATTTGAGCTTAGTGATTTAGATACAGTTATTGTATCTGTTGTTATTGGTGAAGGTGGTTCTGGTGGTGCATTAGCTATCTCTATTGGTGATAAATTAGCAATGATGAGATACAGTGTTTATTCTGTTATTTCACCAGAAGGTTGTGCTAGTATTTTATGGAAAAATCAAGATATGGTTGAAACAGCTACAGCTGCATTAAAAATTACTCCATCTTATTTATTAGATTCAAATTTAATTGATGATGTGATTAATGAGCCATTAATTGGAGCACATAGAAATAAAAAAGAAGCTATATCTGTTTTAGGTGATTACTTCTTAGATCAAGTTACAGAATTACAAAAACTTACTAAAGAAGAAAGAGATGAGAATCGATATAATCGATTAATGTCTTTAGGTAGTTTCGCTGAATAAAAAGTATCTTGTATAATTTAGTAGAAGATTAAACTACTAAATTATATAACTCTTGTATCTCTTGCTTCCAAATAGTTTCATCAATGGTTTCAAGAACTAATGGAATATCATCCATTCTAGAATCATTCATAATATACTCAAATGCATTCCATCCTATTTCACCCTCACCTAAACTGTGATGTCTATCTACACGGCTTCCTAGAGCTGGTTTAGAATCATTAATATGCATACCCATTAAAAATTCTCGTCCTACAATTTTGTCAAAGTCATTCCATGTTTTATCATAAGCTTCTCTAGTTCTTATATCATAACCAGCAGTAAACATATGACAAGTATCAATACAAACTCCAATTCTACTTTTATCTTCAACTCTATCAATAATATATTCTAAATGTTCAAACTTGTATCCAAGATTTGTACCTTGTCCAGCTGTATTTTCTATAACTGCTTTTACATTTTTTGTTTTATCTAATGCAAAATTAATAGACTCTGCAATTAAATCTAAACATTCTAATTCTGCATAATGTATTTTTTCATTATATTCTGGGTCTTTTTTCCCAAATTTCTGTAAATGACTTCCTGGATGAAAATTAAGTCTATCTAATCCTAATATATCACATCTTTCTAACTCATCAATAAATGCATTTCTCGATTTTTCAACTTTTTCTTGATCTGGATTTCCTAAATTAATAAGATAACTATCATGAGGCAAAATATGTTTTGGAAGTATTTTACTCTCCTCAAGGTTTTTAAACCAT
>PJEL010002645.1_pt1 | contig 16170 bp, 12 predicted proteins | sample 1853271 | NCBI WGS metagenome assembly PJEL01 (sample SAMN08108733, study PRJNA415343) | Invertebrate metagenome, whole genome shotgun sequencing project. | host: Globobulimina | place: Sweden: Gullmar Fjord | collected 2015-08
CGATTAATAGTGCTTGCCTGATAAAGTGATCAAGCGTTCTAATCTAGCCGTATATCTATTATTTAAATAGGTATTAGGCTTATTGATTGGGGGTTGTGTTGAAAAAAGAAAAGCGAGTTCCTACCTCGAGACTTTCTCGGCTAACGACTTTAGGATCCTTGGTGACCAAAGTGGCGGGTAATATTGTCCTTGATGGTGCTAAACAATGGTCTAAGGGACAGTCACCGTCGGTTAAAAACTTATTGATCCAACCGAAAAATATTGAGCACTTAGCTGATAAGTTATCAGAGCTGCGTGGTGCGGCGATGAAAGTCGGGCAATTGTTGTCGATGGATGCTGGTGACTTATTACCACCTGCGCTAAGTCAGTTATTAGATAAATTACGTTCTGGAGCCGATCCCATGCCACATCGACAACTGCTTGAGGTGTTAAAAGCCGAATGGGGTGAACATTGGTTAGATAACTTTGGCCATTTTGAGTTAAAGCCTTTTGCTTCAGCGTCAATCGGGCAGGTTCACCTTGCCTATCGAGAAAATGGTGAAAAGCTTGCGGTTAAAGTTCAATACAAGGGGGTAGCACAAGCCATTGATAGTGACGTTGATAATGTTGCAACGCTATTAAGGCTGTCTGGGTTATTACCTGCCCATATTGAAATTGATAACTTACTTGAAGAAGCCAAATTGCAGTTGCTCGCAGAAGCAAATTATATCAAAGAAGCAGGCTTTATAAACGATTATCGCGCGGCAATAGTCAGTGACAAGTTTGTTATGCCTGTGGTTGATGACAACTACAGTACAGAATCAATTCTGGTGATGGACTTTATTGAAGGCGTCCCTATAGATTCGATTGCTTCACTACCTCAGCAGACTAGAAACGATGCAGTCGAGGCTCTTATCGGCTTATTTTTTGATGAGCTGTTTACTTTTCAACTGATGCAAACCGATCCCAACTTCGCAAACTACTTGTTTCAACAAGATACATCACGCATTGTGCTGCTTGATTTTGGCGCAACGCGCGTTATCCCTGATCATATTAGCCAAGGTTATTTGGCGCTAATAAACTCAGGTTTGCAGAATGATCAAGTGGGCATGGTTGATGCCGCTCGTACTATTGGTTTTTTTGCTGACAATATAGAACCCAATTACTTGGCGCAAGTACTCGAGATTTTTGCGCTCGCTTGTGAACCCTTGAAAACAGATAGTGATTATGATTTTGCTGGCAGTGGACTTGCGCAGCGCATTAAGGCAAAAGGTCTGTCTATAAATGGACAAAAAGAGCAATGGCATACGCCGCCAATCGACGCAGTTTTTATTCATCGAAAACTTGCTGGCCTATACTTGCTGGCGGCTAAACTTGAAGTAAGAATAAACACCCATCAGCTATTTACCAAATATGTTAACAAACAAGAGGTTGATTATGCTTAATCAGACAGACAAGTCGAGAGTGATTGAAATGGCGTGGGAAGATCGTACCCCCTTTGAAGCGATAGAAGGGCTGTACGGGTTAACTGAGCCACAAGTGATCCGGCTAATGCGCGCTGAGCTTAAGGAAAAAACCTTTAAAAATTGGCGCAGTCGGGTTTCTGGGCGCAAAACCAAGCACTTATACCGATTGAAATAATGAATTGCTCAACTTAGAGCTGCGATAGCGAGCTTAGAACAAACAAAATGAGTTAAACATAGTTATTCTATATTTTATTCATTTTGTGATGTTATCAGTTTGCTATTGAGCTCCTGAAAGGGCGAGTTTAAAAGGCTTATATGCAGCGTTATTGATTTTGACAATGGAATGACCATTCTCTTTAATCAATGCCTTGCCTCTAAGCCTTTTAATTCTCGCTAAGTGGTCAATTCATTAATTCAATTGGTATTAAAACACGCGGCAGTCAGGTGTTGCGTTCGCATTGTCCTAGTCAATATAAAGTAAAATCGGCGAACAAATAATCACGTTTATCTCATTCAAAGACCAAGCTGAGCTCACTGTTATAAGTGTTTTGAGTTATAGGTTTTCAATATTCGCCAAATAGTGCTGCGCTTTAGCTAAAACCGCTTGTTGTTGCTCAGCCGATTGTTTACGCCAATTTCTATAAACCATGGCTTGGCGAGGGTTTGATTCAAACTCGTCACTGTGTTTTTCCATAAAGTGCCAATACAAGCTATTTAATGGGCAGGCGTTATCGGTGGTTTTTTCTTTGACGTTATAATGGCAACCTTGGCAATAATCACTCATTTTGTTGACGTAATTACCACTGGCGGCATAGGCTTTTGAAGCAATAAGTCCGCCATCGGCAAATTGACTCATGCCGCGGGTATTGGGTAACTCGACCCATTCAATCGCGTCAATATAAATGCCTAAATACCAGTCATCGACTTGTTGTGGCTCAATGCCGGTGAGCAAGCAAAAGTTTCCGGTGATCATTAACCGTTGAATATGATGCGCATAGCTATACTCCAGTGATTGAGTAATAGCATGTGACAAGCAATTCATTTTGGTGTCGCCAGTCCAAAACCAATGAGGCAGATCACGGCTAGCGTTGAGGCTATTTTTCGTGCGGTAATCAGGCATGTTTAGCCAGTACATACCACGGATAAATTCACGCCAGCCAAGAATTTGCCTGATAAAACCCTCCGCTTGCGCGATGCTGATATTATCACTGGCGTTGTAGTAGTCGAGCACAGTCTCGACCACGAATTTGGGCGATAACATTTTACTATTGAGCGAAAACGACAACCTTGAGTGATACAAGCTCCATTGCTTCTTAGTAACCATGTCATCGGCCTTGCAGGTCATTGCGTCTTGAAAGGTGCCAAATAAGGGTAATAAGTGCCGGCAAAAGTAATCAAGCAAGGTGACACTTTGCTGATGATTAATCGGCCATAATAAATCGGAGCCACCTTGGCCAATGGTGGTTATTTTATGACGTTCTATACGCTCATTAATACCGCTTACGTCGTGGCTGAATATCAGTGGCTCAGGAATGTCGTTAATGTCTTGTTTTTTGAGTTTGTTACGATTTTGCTGGTCAAAATTCCATTTGCCACCTTGCGGCTTGTCATTATTCTCAATCAGAATATCAAAACGCTTGCGCATATAGCGATAAAAAAACTCCATACGATGACGGGTGTCTTTTTTAAAGTGCTCAGCGAGTTCATCGTGGGGAAGGTAAAAGTGAGCTGAGTCAGCACAGTGGGTTGCAATATCATTGGCATTTAGCTGTTCGCACAATGTCGCTAATTGTTCGGATAAACGATATTCATCCGGTTGTTGGTACTCAAAATGTGTGATCTCACCGCTTGTTAATTCAGTGATTAATGCTGGCAAATCAGGATATTGCTCAGTTTCATCTAGGGTGAGATAAATCACTTGATGACCGGAATTTTTTAAGGTCTCGGCAAACGCGGCCATTGCCGCAAAAAAAGCCTGAACTTTTTGAATATGATGGGTTACATAGTGTGCTTCTTGATGCAACTCAGCAATTAAATAGTGGCAATTATCATCGACGTGCTCAAACCATGGGTGGGCTTGATTAAGCTGGTCACCTAAAATTAAGCGTAATTGTTTTGGCTTATTATTCATTGTTTTTTCGCCTTACTATTTTGCGGACTTCTTGTCTGCAATTTATACGAACTGGTTGCGAATTCTTCATATACCTACTACTTTTTTTCACTGCGGCAACGCTTTGAACAGTAGATGACATTGTCCCAATCTCGTTGCCACTTTTTACGCCAGCTAAATGTTCTATTGCAAACCGGGCAAACTTTATACGGCAATAGTGCTTTACCTTTTGCCTTGGGTGGCCGATCGTTGTTCAGTTTAATTCGGTCTAACATGTCGTTTAAGAATACGAGCGCCTTCTCGTTTCACCTCGAGTTGTTTTCGCCACTGCCATAGCAGCTCTCTTGCTTGTTTGCCGGTGGCTTTAATGTCAACAATGGGCTCTGGATAATCGTCACCCAGTTGAATGTTATACATCATCTGCTCCATCTCGGTCATCAACCATGGCTCATGAATCACTGGGGTTGGCAGTGCCTTGAGTTCAGGCAACCAGTGCCTGATAAACACGCCATCCGGGTCTTTTTCTTGCGATTGTTTGACGGGGTTGTATACCCTAATAGTATTGATCCCAGTGACGCCAGCTTGCATTTGAAATTGACTGTAATGAATGCCGGGCTCGAAATCTAAAAACACACTGGCAAGATGCTTAACCCCTAAACGCCAGTCTAATGCAAGATGGTGGCTGAGAAAGCTCACTAACATGGCTCTCATTCTAAAATTGAGGTAGCCGGTGTGTATCAGGCAGCGCATACAAGCATCGACTAATGGATAACCTGTGTTACCCGTTTGCCATGCGTGTAACTTGCTTAAGCCTTGTTCACTGGTATCTCGAGGCAAGTCACGATAACCACGATTAAGCTGCTCATGTTCCATCCTGTGTTCACTTTCAAATTTTTGAATAAAATGACAGTGCCAATGTAGTCGAGAACTTAAGGCGGCAAGTGAACGTCGCCAACCTGGTTTTTGCCAGTGACTTAACAGCGTTTGGTAAACTTGCCTGATACTAATGTTACCCCAAGCTAAGTAGGGCGAGAGCCTTGAGCAGTGCTCTTGACTCAACAATGGGCTCGATAACGAGTAAGCGTAGGACTGTCCGCGATGTTCAAAAAAACTTGCCAGCACTTGATTCGCTTGTGTTTCACCACCGATTTGCATATTCGTATTGTCGGTTAGCCATTCGGGTACGAATGTTGCCATGGAGCCTTTTGGAGAGAGTAATGAAACCTCATCGAGTGACGTTGATGTGATGGTTGAGCGCATTACTTTAGACCAGTCTTTATCCCAATTGTCGCGATTGGCTAACGCTCGTTGCACTGCGCCCATGGGGCTTTGGTGCCAGCTTACTTGCTGTGCTTGGCACCAAGAGGCAATTTGTCGATCTCGTTCAAAAGTGTTGGCCAAGCCCACTTCTTGATGGCTAAAAATGCAGTTGATATCAAATTGCTGATGTAAGTCACTGATAATATCGAGCGCATCGCCTTGTTTAATCCACAGGGCTTGATTGGGTAATCTCTTTTTGATGTCATTAAGTGATTGGGTAACAAAGCGCCAGTGACGTTCAGAATAGTGCTTGTCTTCAAGCTGTACTGTTTCAAACACATAAAGCAAGATAATCCTCCGTCCTGAGCTTAAACTATCAGCCACCGCTTGGTTTAATGGTTGGTGATCGGACAGGCGTAAATCACGCTTAAACCATACTAGATTAATCGACATGGACAGCACTCATTGGCCAATCAACTGAGTCGACGCTATCAAGCGGCTCTAAATTTTGCTCTCCCTGCCAAGTAAGGATAAAGTCGCCTTGGGCATCATAGGTTTGTGTTTGTTTTTCAAGATTAAACCACCGGCCCCCGCGTGGATCGCTGCCAACCCCCGCGATATACTGCCAATTACCCCAGTTACTGGCGGCATCGTAGTCAATTAATTGCTGCTCAAAATAACTAGCACCATAACGCCAGTCGAGTTGTAACTCGTTAACGAAACAACTGGCGACGATTTGCCGGCCTCGATTTGACATAAAGCCCGTCGCGTTAAGTTGCTTCATCAAAGCATTAACTAACGGATATGGAGTACTACCTACGCACCACTTTTGATAACGCTGCGGGTAAAAACTGGTATTGGGTGCCGCCTTAGCTATGCCTTGGAAAGCAAACAGGCTTGGCCCTTGTTTTAATGCTAGCCATTGAAAATATTCTCGCCACAGCAACTCGAATTTTATCCAGTAAGTTGATTCATTTTTTTCAACATTTTGCTCATAGTCGGTGGTTGCTTGCCATATTTGTTTCGGGCTCAGGCAACCCTGTGCAAGCCACGGGCTAAAGAGTGTCGTTTGACGCAGCCCCTGTAAAGCATTGCGCGTTTCTTTGTAGTGACTGGCGGCATTCGATAAAAAATACTCGCTTAGGTGCTGCTGGCCTGACTGACAACCGCCGTTAATAACTTGGTCATTAATTTTACCTGTGCTTGCTGACGGTGCTGTCTGAAAGGGTTCAAATTGAGCCATGGCAAGCGCTAAGTCATCACTTGCAATCTGCTTATTTTCGCCTGTATTAAACTGAGTTGCTTGCCATTGCTGAGTACTTGGCGTTATCTGCTGATATGGCACAGAGGCCTCTATTTTTCGCCTAAATGTCGAAAAACTGCCACTGACACCACCTGACTCGTTAATATCATGTTGGTCAAATAAGGTATGCAACCAAGCGGTTCGAAAAGCAAGCTGAGGGTGAGTTTGTTTAATCTCAGCAAGCTGCTGATGTTCGTTGTGTGTGACCTGATTCGCACAGGCTAAAGTGGTAATGCCAAGCTCGTCAATTAGGTCACAGATGGTTGTTTTAGGTTCGCCAAAAAAGACCTTGAATTGAATATTGTTGGCCGTTAATGCTTGCTTGAGTTCAATCAGCGTTTGTTTTAAAAATGTCCACCGATGCAAGCCCATGGATTGGCAAAAAGGACTCGATGGTTTAAACCATGCAGTGTCGATAACAAAGCAACAGTAAAGTCGCGTATTTGCCTGTACTAAGCCAGCCAATAGTGAGTTGTCCGAAACCCGTAAGTCATTTGTAAACCAATAGAGAGTTGCCATATTTATACCGTTCAAAACGCTTAGCTCTGCTTAACGTTAAAGGGGGGCTGTGATCGCTGTTTATTGTCAGTAATACGTTATCGGAATAAATTTTGATTAGTTTTAAATAAATTATTTCGTAAGCTGAATCCACTCGCTTGGAAAAGCGAAACAACAGCCCCTAGTTTAATGACGGCAAGAGAATGAGCAAAACTACTTGTTTCTTAGTGAGCTCAGCGTTAGCATGAAATTAGGGCTAGTTTTTATAGTACTTATCTATGGAGAGGGTATAAGTCCTTCTACTGTATAGCGATAATCGCCTGTACTCAAAATTTAACTACCTATTTTTAAGGAAATATTATGACCATAAAACATCTAGTAACAATGGCTATGATCGCTTCGACACTTGCATTGAGTGGATGTGCTTCTATTGCGGATACCGCGCCTAATGCGACGGTACAGGTATCTACTGATGTTCAAGAAGTGCCAGCTTCGTCATCAGACAAGCCCGCTATGTCGGCGACCCAATCGGTAATAGAAAAAGCTACGGTAATTGCAGTAGATAGAAAAACTCGCGAAGTAACAGTGAAAGATGAAAAGGGTGAACCATATACTTTTATCGCTGAAGAGGGGATTGGAAGTCTTGATTTAGTGAAAGAAGGCGACATTGTCAAACTAGAGTATGTGCGAAATTTCTCTTTTAGAGTGTTAGAAGCCAAAGACATGGAAGCAGCGGCTGCTGAAGTTGCGCTTGTTGGTCATACTGAAGAAGGTGAGATGCCAGGCATTGCAGTAATTGATAAGAAAGTTGAGATATTTTTGGTAGAAGAAATTGACTTAGAGAACAATACCTACAAGTTGAAAAATAAAGACGGTATCGTTCGTCAATTTAAAGAGTATCGTCCGTCTGATCTGCAAAAATCAAAAGTAGGTGATATTCTCGTTGTGTCATATACCAGAGGTGTTGCGATTTCGATAGAAAAAAGTCCAGCTAAATAATCGCTTCGGGTGATAAAAAGTATTATTTAGTTGGACTCATATTCACAATACAGCCAATGAGCCCCATCGTTAATTTGAAGGGGCTTTTTTCTTTTAGTGCATTTTTTCTAAATGACGAAAATCTATTCTTCGATTACGTGAAGTAACAATATCAACTATATGTGTGTTTTATCTATTTGCGTATGCTAAATTAGCATAATCTAAATTACACATTTCTAATGTGTTTGTGCGCAAAAATTATAAAGAGCAAAAGGCATATGACAAAACTTTTTCCATTCATCATTATGGTCAGTATTTTTAATTGCAACGTACTTTTCGCTGCGCAAGCCACTGCTAACGTGACCGAAATACCTGTTAGTAAAGAATTTGTTTTTAAAGATATTCCTGCCATCGAAGCTGTTGTTGAAGAAAAGCGGTTAATGGCGAAAAATACCGACAAGTTGTTAATGTTAGTGTTCGGCGGAGAGTGGTGTCATGACAGTCGAGGTTTGGCGCAGCGATTTTCCCGCCCAGCATTTAAAGAAAAGTTGCTCGACAAGTATGTAATTCAATTTGTTGATGTTGGTTTTGTTGATAAAGGATTCGAACTGATAAAGCAGTTTGGTTTGCCAATTTACTATGGTACGCCCACCGTTTTGATTGTTGACCCGTCAACGTCACGCTTGTTGAACAAAGCCGATCATCAAACGTGGCTAAGTGCTGACAGTGTTAGTGACGAGCAATACCAAACATATTTTATCTCTCAGGATTATCTGGCGCTGCCGTCTCAGTTAGCAAGTAACGCTCAATACCAGCATTACCTTGCGCAAATTGAAAACTTTGAGCAGCAGCAAGCAAGTAAGTTATATAAAGGTTATCAGCGAGTTGGTCCTTTACTTCGTGAATATAAACTGAGTGGCGGTAAGCCTTCAAAAGTGTTTATTGCAGAGTGGACTGAAGTGCAAAAATTTAGAATGAACCTAGCTAATGATATCGGCAAATTGTTATTACAAGCAAAAGAAAACGTTGAACAGCATTCGGTCACTGCATTGCCATTTAAAGAGTACGAAAAGTTCAGCTGGCAATAGCAGTGGTTAATCATTTAAGCTGGCGTTTGGTGTAATCGTTAGGGTCGATAAAGTGCACTATTATAAGGTGCGCTCTACCTAGATAATATTGAACCTGCTGAAAGCAACTTTTAAATGGGTTTATGGCCAATAGCCATCGCTATGTCTAGGTCGAGCAATTTTCGTTATTTGACTCTAAGGCAGATTTTGATTTTTCTTTAAATTTAGCGGTTAATTTACTGTCTTCACATTCAATATGAATAACAAACCAATCCACTAGATTATGATAAACTTCATCGGTAAGGCTCTCAGCTGCATCTCTTTTAACAAGCTCTTCAAGCTCTTCTGCGATATGCTTGTGCTGCAATTTATGAAGTAGCTTATCTTCTTTTGACAAGCAAGAAAAGTACTGTTCCTCGGTCGTAAAATGAAACTTAGTATAGTCGACTAGCTTCACCAAGAGCTCATGAGTATTATCCGCTTTTTGCTCGATCGCAGTGGCAAATTCATTGACATATTCGGCTATTGTTTGGTGTTGTTTATCGATGACGTCAATACCAATACATAGTTCTTCTTTCCACTCAATTAACGGCATACAGTACTCCCTTACATACTTGATTCCATCGTAATATCAAATCTACTAATGACGTTTTTAACAAAACGTTAATTTAACTATAGTTCAACATACGTAAATATTCATATCTCTGGCTAGCGTATCGCTCAAAAAATCATAGCGCACAAATAGCTTGAACTGCATTGATTTTGACGCCATTATCAGAATTAGCTCTACGCTATTTGAGTGGCCTAATGGTGACTGTTAGATAAAGGGAAATTAGCTTGATATCAGATGAACAATTGATCGTACTGTCTGAAGAGGTTCGTTTTGACCGAATGAACTCCAGTTTATTGATCGGAGATACTGATACGCAGTCACGTACCGCATTAGATAACCTTGAATTTATCGTCCTCGATTACTTTATTGCTCATGCAGGAGAAGTCATTGCCAAAGAGCAGTTGTTAAGCTTGTGGCCTACGTCCCTTGTGATGGATCACTCACTCGCAAGAGTCATTTCTTCATTAAGAAAAAAATTAGGTGATTCGAGCAAAAATCCGATATTTATCAAAACCATTCAACGACAAGGTTATGCATATGTTGGCAGTATAGGGCTTGAAAGAGCACCGACTAACTTGCCGCATCAGGGTGGAAAACTCTCAATTTATACTCTTGTTGCGTTAGTTTTCATAACGTTATCGCTTATGCTTTGGTATCTAATGTTACCTGAGAGTGAACAGCAAACTGCTATAGTTAAATACCAAGTTCAAGTCATCCCTGATAAGCATAGTCAAAAACAGGATTTGTCCATTCATCCTGAAGGTCAATACCTTGCTTATTCAGCGAAACCGTTAGGTCAAAATTATTGGTTTTTAAGAATAAAACATAACGCAACCAATGAAGTATTTGACCATAGCGATGAAAGCAGCAACATCTTTTCCCCTGTTTGGGTCTCTGCTGAAACACTGGTCTATCAATCCTGGTCTATAACGCGTTGTGACTACATTAAGATAGCATTTAGCATAGATAAAGGATTCCATAACAAAGAGCAGATTGCTTCTTGTAAGCCTGATCTGAGTTCACAGGCACTTGCCCGTTTGGACCATGATAAAGTCTTAGTTTCCGCAATAGAGTCGATTGGTGATAGCAGTCGTTCAATGATTTATGTGCTTAACGTAAAGAGTGGCCAGAAAACATTAGTAAAGTCATTTAATGGCTTTAAAGGTAAGGTTTATCAATTATCGTCAAGCCCTTCAGGAAATAGTGTTGCTGTTTTGCAAAGTAACAATTGGTCAGATACTTTTATAACGATATTTAATACTTCAAATTTCGATCAAGAGCTTTGGTCAAAACAGATAGCACAGCCGTTGTATTCTGTTGCTCTCAATGACCAAACCATTAGTTATTTAAACGAGTTAGGAAATCTGGCGACCGAAAATTTCACCACACAACAAGCTTGGATCGAAAATATCGTATTTACGTCTAAGGTTTATCATCCCATCGCTTATGACCATCAGTTTTGGCTGTTTGAAGGCCCGCTTTCACACAATAAAGTCAATTTAAAAGACATTGGTACCGGTTTAATGACTGAATTCCCATGGCTGAGTAACACGAGTGCCTCAATAGTCAAAATCCTCGATAACGAAAAGTTTATTTTTGTTTCTGAACAATCAGGCCAGAATCAAGTGTGGTTATACGATATGGAAACTAAAAATGAACGACCACTGACAACGTTTGAGCAAAATTATACGATTAATGATTTGGCATATGATGATTTGAATATGTTAGCCATTGAGAGTGAGTATGGTGTGTCACTATTCGCCAAAACAGAAAAAGGGGAGTACCAAGAAGTTCAAATGATACCCAACGCTCAATTTCCAATCATTGCAGGAAATACACTGTATTACACTCAAATGAACGAGCGCACATCAAATATTTATCGTTATGAATTAGGCCAAAGCAAGCCGAGTTTATTTATTCGAAATGGATACCGCATGAGTATCGAGCAAAACCGTATTTACTATGCTAAGTATTTTGAACCAGGTTTATGGCAATATCGCGCGGGCGGCGATGATGAACTGCACTCTACAGCGAAAGATACTGTGTTAATGGAAACTTGGTATGTTAACAACGGAAAGTTATATTTGTTGGACGATTTAGCGGTGATCATCTTTGATCTGTCGAGTGATGCAAAGGAAATATGGGCATTAGAAGACTGCGCTAATACCCCTTTGTGGAGAGAAAGCTACTGTTTTGTTCATCAAAACATGCCAGTAGCTAACCGAATAATAAAAGTGACGATTAATAAGTAGTAAGAAAGGTAAAGTCGTCTAACCCTTCAATTCCCCATGTAGAATAACAACCCACACTGTCTCTGCATGATGGTGCAGGTAGCCTCGAACCAGTTGATTTGTTAGGACGTCGAAAAGCAATGACTTGCTGACTAACAATGGTATCAATCGATGGCGAAGTTATTGTGATCACTTCAGTTTCATCAACTGGCCAGATGCTTTTATTGTCGCTTGTTTTAGCGAAGGAAATATCTTGTAAGGCATTAAATAGTTTAGGATAGTGATCCGCGTTCAGTTCATCAATCTCAGTGAGATAGTCGACCACAACAGGCATGTCTTGATGTTTGTCTTTGAGTGACCGGGTTAGGTAAGTATCTGCCTTTTCTTTATTATGGAGGCCAAATGTCTTATTCATATAAACCACGCCAAGTAAAAATGTTGAATTTAGATAGTTACGTCTTGATGCTCGTTCTAAGTATCGAATACCTTTGTCTAAATTTTTAAATTTATCATTACTCAAATAAATTAAGCCTGTTTTATACTGTGCCGCTAAATTGCCTAAACGTGCCCCTTTTTTAAACAGGACAAAGGCCTTCTCTCTGTCTATATCGGTACCATAGCCAAAATAATAAAATTGGGCGAGCGTGGTTATTGCGTCAACATGGCCACGTTTAGCGCCATTGGCTATTTGCTGAAAGTTATCCACGCAATTTTTATCAGTACAGGGTTTAATTGTTGCGGCATCAGTTGAAAGGCTTATTGATCCAATTAAAAGAAATAATACAAGAGTTAGCTTTGTCATATCCATGTCATCCTATCTGTATATCAAACTGTCATGTCAGTGTGGCAAGCTTGTTATGATAAATTAACTAACAAAACTGAATATTAGCAAATATTAACTTTTATCAGCTAGTGTTTAGGAATCTTTATATTTTTAAGTTATTGATTTTAAATGGCTTTATTTTTTCTTGGGTTGTTTTCAATACTGTTGTTTTCAATGGTGTAGCTTTTAGCTAATACTTTTTTAAGTCTAAAACATCACACAATTGATTAAAAGGTATAGGCTTACTGAATAAGTAACCTTGAAAGAAGTCACAAGAATTATCCTGCAGATAGTTTAGTTGACTTTGCTGTTCAACGCCTTCAGCAACGACACGTAAATTTAATTTATGCGCCATGGCAATAACGGCTGAAACAATGGCCTTGTCATTGGCATCGTTAGCCAAGTCCATAATGAACGAACGGTCTATTTTTAACGTATCGATAGGCAAACGTTTTAGATAGGAAAGCGAGCTATAGCCGGTGCCAAAATCATCAACTGATAAACCAATGCCTACCTCTCGTAGAGCTTCAAGTTGCAAGAGAACTGCTTCAAAGTTGTTGATCAGCAAGCCTTCAGTGACTTCTAATTCTAGATTGTAGGCACTAACATTAAAGTTTTTCACTGTTTTTTGAATGAAGTCAGCCAAGGTAACGTCATTAAACTGTCGAGGTGATAAATTGATGGCCATGCCAATGTTGTGACCTCGAAATTTCAATTTTTCTAAGGCCATGCATGCTTGTTCAAAAACCCACTTCCCAAGTGGAACAATAAAACCAGATTCTTCTGCTAAGGGAATAAAACTCTCAGGCATGACAATGCCTAATTCAGGATGTCTCCAACGCAACAGCACTTCGACTTTAGCGACTTGCTTATTTGGCGTGTCATAGATTGGTTGAAAATATAACTCTAATTGATTTTGCTCTAAAGCTTCTGCCAAGTCTTTCTTCAGTTTCAACGACTTTATCGCTTCCTCTTCTAGGCTTTTACTATAAAACGCAAAGTTGACGCCTTTTAATGTTTTTGCCTGATTTACTGCAATGTCTGCGCTTTTCATTGTCCGTTCAACTGTGTCGCCATCTGTGGGATAGCACGCTGCGCCAATGTTTAGCGAAATATTTAAATTGTTAATCTTACTGTGCAGGTAAGGCGTCAGTATCAGTCTGTTGATACGCTCGATAATGACTTCGCAATATTGTCGATGCGTAACATTAGGCAAGATAACTGCAAATTCGTCACCACCGATTCGAGCAACAATATCTGCTTGCTTTAATAAATGCTGAATTTGTTCAGCGATAAGGACTAGCACTTCATCGCCAACCTTGTGACCAAACTCCTCATTTATGACCTTAAAGTTTTTTATATCAATATAAAGTACGTAAAATGGCGTTTTCTGACTGATAAAGTTATCAATCGCATTCCAAAAGTATTGTCTATTGGGTAATTCAGTTAAGTGATCGATCAGCGTAAGTTTTTCATTTTGCTGCTGAAGATGTTTTACTCTGGAAATATCAGAAATCAAAAACATCCATTGTTTTAGTTTTTGATTTTGATCCTTGATCGGGCTGATTGACAGCATGAACCACTTCATATTAAAAGGTGGCTGCATCCAACAAAGTTCCCCCTGCCAAGGTTTTGCTGAACTTATAATACGATCAAACTCTGGGTATTGTTTGTCTAATAGCTTCAACAGTAAATTTAACGCTTTACTGCCATGTTCTGCTGGCGTTGAATTAAATAATTCATACACTGCAGGGTTTTCCATTATGGTGTTGAGTTCAAAATCCGTGATGATGATGCCGGTATTGACTGAGTCTATTGCGTTGGAGATAGTCTCTAAGGTCGTGTTCAAATTATCAGATTTTGATATTAGTGATTCTAGACGCTCTTGGGTATAGTGATGGCGCGAGACTAAGTCTTCATTACAAAGCACCATTTCCCTTGCTGTCTGCAGTGTTTTTTGACGTTCGGCAAACTTCCTCGCTAAATTTTTAATAACCAGATATGAAGCATCACCCGCTATAATGGCTTCGGCTTCAAAGTGCATCACATCGTTATGCTCAAATTGCTCTGTCCAGATGCCAGATTCCAGTAACACTTCTTTTTTATCGAGCCAAAATCCCTTTGCTTCCTCAATGAAGTCATCTAAAAATACGGAATGCCCCATTAATGAAAAATACTTGGTAGAGTCATTGATTTTTAATAAATCTTTTAGCCAATTAGTGTCAGTAAAAACACGTTCAAATTGATCTTCATCTCGGTATTTGAACATCACACAATCTAAAGATTTTAGGATGGTGTCGAGCTCGCTATCCATGAGCTACTCCTTGCTCTGTTAGTGTTTTAGCTATAGTGACAAATAAATTTTGCACGTTATCACCAGACTTTGCACTTGTCTTACATTGCCACGAGAATGGCATTTGCTCTAGCATGTCTAGTTGGGAATCGAGTATTTGACTGGGAAGATCGGCTTTATTCAGCACTAAAAAGGCTGGAGCTGATGTTGCTGCTGTGGCTAGTTTGAAAATATCTAAAGCATCAGAAAATGAACTCGGACGACTTTGGTCAACCACCAATACATAGGCAGATGCGCCTTTTAAGTAACGTGATTGAAATCCACAAAATTGATCGGTACCTTCAAGATCCCAAATCAATAGCTGAACCTCGCCACCTGCAGTCGGTACGATTTTCTTATCTATCTTTACACCAATTGTTGTTAGGTATTTATCTGAAAAAATACCATCAACAAATCTTCGTATTAAACTTGTTTTTCCGACAGCTGATGGACCGATAAAACAAATTTTTTTCTGAATCATTGACGCTCCTTCTCAATGTCATTTGCCAAATAGAGTGTTGAAAATACAACTTTCCTGCTAGCATTTGAAATTGCATCTATCTTAACTTCACCAACCCCAACAGCGAATAGAATATTAGGGTCAATATTGCGCGATATTAAGTATTGTTTCACTACGCCAGCCCGCTCGCCGCTCAGTCGTTTATTTTTTTCGCTACTGCCAGTGTAATCACTATAACCTGAAATGATGATGCCTATCGGAGTTTTTAACGTTTTTGATAACATGTTTAAGGTGTTAATTTCGATGGCGATCTGATCTAGATTGCTTTTTGCTAGCTCTGTCAATGAGTTACTTTGTACATCAAAGTCGACAGGCTGGATAGCTAGAGTAGACATTTTTTCCCTAAATAAAGCGACTTGCCCCTCATGTGCTTGCTTAGCCGTGAGATTGTTCTCTGGTATTGTTAGGCTACTTTGATCAATTGAGCTTACACCTGGAATGCTTTTTAACGCAGCAACTTCTGATAATGAGAAAAGACGATTCGAGCTTCCTGTTACGTTGAGTTTATTTTGGTCTAATCCTAACTCTATATCAGGGTATTTTTTTAATACTTCCCGTGCTTTAGTCAAAACAACACTGGGCTCTAGTGATACAAAAGGAAACTCTATTAAGTTGATACCGTTGACTTCAATGTTGTTTTCGCTCAGCCAATTTGTTGCAGCGACGGCAGCAGGGTCTCTGAAATATTCAATAGCAATACCTGTTGATGTCTGTTCAACTTTTTGTAGGTACATACCTGCTGGCCTTGGCGCATTCCAAATACTGTCTATAAAAGCGTTTTGTTGCCATTGAGCGTAGCACCAGCCGAAGAATACGAATAAAGCAGCAACGACCAATATGATCGCAAAGACCGGCTTTTTCTTTTGCGAAAAGGTATCGGGACTCATTTCAGACAACAAACAGTCTCTCATGTGCGATTCGCTAGAACCAAAAGCGCTGTCGTCACCATCAAACTGTTTGAGTTCTTCACGGTGGACCAGCTCAGGTCTG
>PJEL010002646.1_pt1 | contig 16170 bp, 10 predicted proteins | sample 1853271 | NCBI WGS metagenome assembly PJEL01 (sample SAMN08108733, study PRJNA415343) | Invertebrate metagenome, whole genome shotgun sequencing project. | host: Globobulimina | place: Sweden: Gullmar Fjord | collected 2015-08
AGAGAATACGATCTTGTCAAGGAAAGTGTCGAGGAAATCAAATCTGATGATGCATTTGTCGATGACTACACCTTTGCATCCTTCGTCCAAGTGAAGAGGCGTAATGTTGACCTTACTGATATCATGAAAGAGGTGAAGGATGACTTTAATGGGGATTTGGAAGAGTTTTACCAGAGTGAGGGCAGTGACAGCAAAATCTTCAACAACATTTGGAAAACAAACCACCATGAAATTGAAGATTTTGCAAGAGATGTTCCAGTTGTTGTTGAACATGATATATCTTTAGATGAAATCTTCCTTGATAAAGATGCTGTAAATCTTGGTCAGCAGTTGTATGGACTATACAGCGAAAACTACAAAGATATCCTCATGAAAAATCCAGCAAACAGGTCACGCTCATTCATTCCCAAGTTTATGACAAAGAAATGAACTACCCAACTCAAATTCTCTCAGTCACCAGAAATGAAAACGATCACTTCAATTTGATCCATTGTCTTAGTCATCAATATTACAAAATCTTAACAAATTAAATGTCAATTACTCACTATCATTTCTTTATACTGCAGGAGGGACGACATGCAGCTTGGGTCCTGTCCTTTCTTTGTTCTACTTTCTTTAATTCTCAAAAAATAAGTATTCATATCCATATATTTTTTATATACCCTTTGCCACCGGCAAGTTAGCTAAACATTTTCGCTCATTCTATACATGTTAGAAGAAATTATTATTTAGATAAGCTATATTAGCCTTTATGTAGATAAATTAGCCAATCTACAATGGAGTTATAATATACTTAAAAAGCTCATCTGAACCATTTAGTATCACCGAAGTATCGAAAGCCGACAGAAGGGATACATACATACTCCATCGAATATATATCGTTGACCATTTAGAGAAGTCTGACATTCTACCCATTTGAGTCAAACAATCCAAACCCCCACTATAGAGGGGAAATTAAAAACGTTTGAAATACATAACGACAAGGGGTAAGGGGTACACACATACTGTCTAAACCACGAACGATATTTATTCGATGGAGTATGTGCGCCCCCCTCCCCCCTTTTCGTTATTTACTCCAAAGGTTTTACATGTCCCCTCTATAGGGGGGGGTCACCAACTGCGGGAAATGGTCGCACGTCTACTCGAGTGTTGTATAATGTTGGTTTGTCAAAGGTGACATTTTTTGTCACAAGTATCCTACTTGACACCAAACCTACATATGCCCTTACCTGGCGCCAAACCTACATATACCCCAGTAAGGGCGCACCGGGCAGGCAAACTGAAACATACCGAGGAGGCCACACCACGCTCATTATCTTAAAGACAAACATTGAAACATGAATGATACAACTGGAAGAAACGAAGGCGTAGGTAAGCGAATGATAATTTGATGTACTTCTCCAACAGCATATTCTTATGATATTTGTTCTGAGACTAATACTGTATCTTTTATCACAATAGACGTTGTATTGGATTTAGCAACAGTTGTCGGTTTGTTCACTTTTCCACAAAATGCACCGCCTCAAGTACAGGTTGCGTTGTCCGAGAAAGAGGATTATGACAAAGGTGCTTTGATGTACATCGACGACGATAATGATACACAGCATGAACAGGCCTTCAACAAAGGAGCTTGTGTGACAGATGCAAATGGTACTCAGTATTGGGTATTTTTTACCAAGGACGGAGAAGTTACTGTAGTGGATGGAAATTTGAAGCAGCACACTTTCTTCCCCTCGGACGTTCAAGAAGTCGAAATCGAGTAAGACATAAACTCATTTGGAATGTATATGACAAAAGCCGGTACGAGGTAATACAGTAATTATTTTAAGTCATATTAGAGCATCAATTTTGTAGATAGTTAGACTTTCGATCTATAATATGGTGTATTTGTACTAAAGAATCGGCCTCACAACCAATTGTCCATGATCGAACCGAATCGAGCATACAGCAAAGAAGATTCTTCATACACTTGTTTTCTAGAGCTACTTCGGAAAGATTACAAGTGGATACACGTCAAAAGCCGCACTGGGTGTACTATAGCGTCAAAATCTAGTAGAATACGTGTGATTATGGTTCTTTTCATTTAAATTATGTTTTCCTAAGGTCGTGTTGCGAAAAAAATCTCAACTGAGATTTTTGGTCTCTATTGCGACGTTTTACTTTTCTTGCTTCCTGTTCCAGAAAGATTTGCAAATGCTTTACGTTTACCACCATCCTCCACTCCAACAACGTCATCAATATTGAGTTCTTCTTCTTGTTCGTTTTCTGATTCGAAGGTTTCTTTCTCTTCCACTTGTGACTCCTCCGTTTCGCTTGCGTCATCATCAAAAAGACAGGCATTATTGGTGGCGGTCGATTTGATGTTGTCGAATTCTTGCTGCATGATATTTTTCAAGTCTGCATCACGTGAAAGGACTGTTTTGAAGTATTCCGTTGTCAAATTGACCATTGTTTGCTGGTAAGTGTTTACGGAAAAACCAAGTGATTTCAAAAAAGAACAGAAGAAATTTTCGTCATCGGTTTTGACACTACCATTCTGTTTTGGAGTCCTTGACCTCTGGCTCGATGATGGGTTATCTGACTCAGAAGTTGACTTGTCAGAATCGGAACTCCCACACTCTGCTAATGGGTGAGGAGATGGCCTTGGGGTTACCTTCCTCCCTACGCGAGATGGTTGTGGTGTAGAAGATTTGTATTGTTTTGTCTTCACTTCATGTACTACAGGCTTCACTGTAGGACTCTTGAATATCATTTTGGTTCCATCATTCTGTTGTTCAACAATATCTCCAACAAGAAACGAGTTGTACACATCAAAGACATCAAAGGATTTGTCGGGGTCTTTATTGACTTCCCCTTCTGAGAGAAAATCCATGAATCCAACAACCGAGAAAGGCAGTTGTTTACAACGGGTCACTACCTTCTTTTTCCGTTCGGTAGGCGTCAGTTTTTTTCGCTCGACGAAGTCAAGGATTGAAAGACGCGTTTCTTGTTCTTCAAGGAAGGTAGCTGGACCAACCAGATATTCACCGTCTTTGTCGTTTTCCTTCAATTTCCACTTGTATTTTACCCGGATGTCCTTGGGGAAGAAAGAGGGTTCCCTGGCTTCCAATGATTGTCCTTTTGGGACCTTGCCATGTAACAATTCAGCATAAGGAGTTTTCCCAGCCAATACACGATGACTCACAAAGCGTGTATGGTAAACAGAGTAGGCAGAGAGGAAGTGAAAGAAAGGATCCCATTTTCCTGTACTATCCCAGGTCGTTTCGAGGATCTGTTTTCCATGACCCAATGCGGTAGCAATCTTGATCCCGAGTTCAGCCAGCTTATCAGGATGCTGCGTGAAAGCAATGGGTACGTCACTTGATGCAATAAATTCATAACACGATTTATTCATGTTGCTCCACAGACCCGCCACTTCCTCATCCGACATAGTACTGTAACGTACAAAGCTCTCCAATAAGTCGATGATGACGTGCCAACTCAAGGGTTGTTGAAAGGGTAGTCGTTTTCCTTTCATAAACCCATCTTCATTATTGACGAAAACAATGTCTTGGAAGTACTTGTTGACGGATGCAGTCATCTTCAAAGTTATTGCACAGGCAAACATGACCAAACGAATTATATTCTCCTCATCAAATTTACCCAGTTCAATCAGCACATCGACATGCTTCTTAAATTCCTTCTGGAAGATCGGGTTGGCGATTGGAACTTCAAAGAAACGTAGGAGGCAGAAATGAATATTTTCCATGCCACCAGTCTTAAGACGGTCGGCTCTGAATGGATCTTGTACCTGTCGGGGAATGTTCGCTTTTGTTGTCTGATACTGACGACTGGATGGAAGGGATTTCTTGATCATATCAAAGGTATACGCACCAGCATAACTCTTCAAGAAAAAGAACTCGTCCAGTGCATTTTCCACATCCTTCATATTTTTGTAGGTAGTTGAGTTGTACGGTTTGTAGGTTCTCTTCATAACCCTGTGAAGATGCCAAAGCTTGTCTGATATAGGCTTTCGATAATCGGGACCACCCGGACCTTTTCGTCTGTTGTTTATATCGAAAAAATGAAACCGGTGTCTTCTATTCCCAATATGTCTCTGGTTGGATGGGTCATTGTCATAGACCTCCAGGGTTGGTGTTTTCTTCCAATGGACCAAGAGAGGGAAATCTTTCTCACTTCTACCATCCAAGGTTGGCATCATATCACGATAGATATCAACAATTGTTTTACCAACATATTTTTCCTGTTGAATTGCAATATTGTAGGATATCGCACGAGCTTCATCAAGAATTGCGTTCATAGACTCTTCATTTCCTGTATGGATAAGTCATGAAGAAATTGAAACGATGTGAACATTTTTCTCAGTTGAGATATTTGGGACGACGTAATATGTTGTGAACATTTTTCTCAGTTGAGAAATTTGGGACGACGTAATTTCATGTGAACATTTTTCTCAGTTGAGAAATTTGGGACGACGTAATTTCATGTGAACATTTTTCTCAGTTGAGAAATTTGGGACGACGTAATTTCTATTCATCATGATGATCAGGTTAACGATACGTACCATCTCGAACTCCGATAAAGGTCATTCCACAAGAAAATACCGGAGACTTTACCATATCCGTTAGCTCTGTTTCTGCAAGTTTGGAAAAAATCATTTGGCGATGAAGACCATCAATTGGTGCAATACAGTACCCCGTTGTTCGAACGAATGTGCGGAGGGAAGACAAATCAGTTTCTCTCATGTTTGTCAAATCTTGAAGCATTGTAAAGAAATCGGAGAACTCCGCGTTTCCTAAGGGATTAACCCAGATGGTTTCAGTCGGAGGTGACGAATCGACATTCATCAACTGGCACTGTACATTTGTCGCGTCGGATTCTTCTGTCACATAACGAAAAACCATGTACTTCACATCTGAGCTTGGAGGAGCCATAGAAATACAGTCACGTGAGGACGGATTGGATGAACTTTGTGAATGCGATTCGTAGATGGAAAAAAGCTCACTGACAACTTTGTGTTTGAATCCATTGAACCAATGTTGATTTACGTAGGGCATCAAGATATTTCCGGTGGTGGGGTCAATTGGGAGGAGGGACAAGAGAAAATCACAACGGAGGTTGCGAATGGAGTTCATTGATTTATCGAGAGGAAATGGAATTCGTTGTAGACAACGAAACACCGGGGAATCAGCGGCATCTTGTACATCCGAGTTGGCATCTGGTAAACCCCCTTCCTTTCCATTTCCGTTGACTTGTGACATATGTGGGTACAGCAATGGATATGGCTTTAATCCAAGTACAATGATGTGCTATGTGTAATTGAACAGTTGTGGTTGATCGATAAGGGAAATCGGTGTTATCGGGTGGTTGTGGTATGTGCAAGTGGAATGAATTTCTCTGATGTGCTCGAGAACTTTCTCGTTTGAATGTTAGCCGTTGGTCTAAACGACTAGTTCAAACAAGAATGACATTGTGCGGTTCAAACTGGAACAATGTTGTCAGATGAAGGTACTACCGCCAAAGAGGCTTATGTAAAAATGTCATAGCGTGTATGGTACATATTTTGGTTTCTTAAGTAGCCTAGTCATTCGTGTTTATGATGAATAAGCGCACACAATTGATTTGATTCATTGGGTCTGTTAAAGAAAAACGATGTGTTCGTTGTAGTAAACGTTAGACAATCTGTGCTCAAAAGCAAACGGATTCTTTCCTCTAACAGATGTGTACATAGAAAACTACTTAAAGGGTGTACTGAATCATTCAAAAAACTAATTTAAAATTTGAATTTTGAATCAATCTCGAATTCAACGGACGATTTCGCCTGAAACGAGTCGTTTACCAACAAATCCCTGCCTACCACAAACATACCCTAACAAACACTGAATATACCACACACAACCATCACCAAAACCATCACCAACGAACAAAATTCACATATACGCACAACAGAACCATCACAAAAACCATCACACAACCAATATTTTTGCGAAGATGGTAGACGCAAACGCAACGAGCACTATTCCGATAGTCAAAGCGGTGAGGAAAGCTTTGGCACAAGCAATGTCGAATGCACTCAACTCGGATAAGGTAAGCCTTTTCATCCGAACGTATTTCCATTGAACTCTATATGTTTGACGAATATAGTGCCATTTCATGTGTGAGGGAATGTCCTGTAATGTGCAATGACATTGTTCTATCTATTGAAGTGAACTTACATGCCCTGTTATGTACCGAGAATGAAATCGTATTGCTGTATCTATACCAAAGTGATCTGAAATTATCCTGAAGTGAACTGAAATTGTCGTCGTCGGTTCATATTTGTATTCAGCTTATTATGTATGGTACTGCATTTGAATTTATTGAATGTAAATCAAGAATCGTGTGTTTTATTTCGAATGTTGTTCTTGAATGTTGGGTGACCTTGTTGTCGACGAGAAGAGGAAGTCTCTATTCCTTTTTGTTGGTCATGCTTGTTGGTTCACATACGAATTCCTTCATTTGCGGAAAATTGTTGTATAACATGTCGCAGTTATATTGATTATTATTTTGTAATGTTTGACATGTGTCGTTCTCATCTGTAATGACCTGACATGCGTCATTAATCCTCAAGTGGAGGAAATGGTCGCACGTCTAAACCGCGAACGATATTTATTCCATGTGATACGTGCGTCCCCCTCCCCCCTTTTCGTTATTTACTCCAAAGGTTTTACGTGTCCCCTCTATAGTGAGGGGTGGTCAACAACTGGGGGAAATGGTCGCACGTCTAAACCACAAACGATATTTATTTCATGGAGTATGTGCGCCCCCCTCCCCCCTTTTTGTTATTTACTCCAAAGGTTTTACATGTCCCCTCTATAGTGGGGGGTGGTCAACAACTGCGGAAAATGGTCGCACGTCTAAACCACGAACGACGTTTATTTCATGGAGTATGTGCGTCCCCCTCCCCCCTTCTCGTTATTGACACCACCCTTCTTCCTCAACTGGGGGAAATGGTCGCACGTCTAAACCACGAACGACGTTTATTCGATGGAGTATGTGCGTCCCCCTCCCCCTTCTCGTTATTGACACCACCCTTCTTCCTCAACTGGGGAAAATGGTCGCACGTCTAAACCACAAACGACGTTTATTTGATGGAGTATGTGCGTACTCCTTACCACTTCTCGTTATTTACTCCAAAGGTTTTACACGTCCCCACTATAGTGGGGGGTGGTCAATAACTGCGGAAAATGGTCGCACGTCTAAACCATGAACGACGTTTATTCGATGGAGTATGTGCGTCCCCCTCCCCCTTCTCGTTATTGACACCACCCTTCTTCCTCAACTGGGGAAAATGGTCGCACGTCTAAATCACAAACGACGTTTATTTGATGGAGTATGTGCGTCCCCCTCCCCCCTTCTCGTTATTGACACCACCCTTCTTCCTCAACTGGGGAAAATGGTCGCACGTCTAAACCACAAACGACGTTTATTTGATGGAGTATGTGTGTACTCCTTACCACTTCTCGTTATTTACTCCAAAGGTTTTACACGTCCCCTCTTTAGTGAGGTGAACATTCTTCCTCAACTGGGGGAAATGGTCGCACGTCTAAACCACGAACGATATATATTCGATAGAGTATATGTGTTCTCCTTACCACTTCTCGTTATTTCCTGCAAAGGTTTTACATATTATTCAGTGGAGTGTGTGTAGTGGAGTGTACATGAACTTCTAACCCTTTGTTTGCTTGAGATTTATTCGAGGTAAACCTTTTGATTCAACTGAAACAATTGTTCAGAAAACCTCTTCATAATCCAATATCAATTATGATCAAAACATCTCATAACCAATGTTGCTTTTTTTTCTTTTTTCAAGGATATGGAAGCCGTTTCTCTTTTGGCGATGGGTAAGAGTGAAAACCATTCAATGATTAACTTCGGACTTAAGGATGACCTTCAGAAGGTTCTGAAGATGAACTGTGACAACACTGAAGATTTGGTCACACAGGATGCCATGATGAAAAAGCATTTTCTTTTGTTGGAGGGATACGACAAACGCATGAAACAACTTGCCCTGTTGAAGCCAAATTTCGATTGGGATAAGATTCGGAATAGTACCATTGGTATCGAATCGCTTCACTTCGAGACCTGGTTCGAAGCGGTGTTTAAATTTGGTCTTCGTCGTGAGGATGGCTACGGAGGGTTTTACAATCAGTCAGTTCATGGTATCAAGCCTTCTCCTGATGGTATGTTCAAAGCAAGTGTTGAACTTAAATCCCTCGTTGAGCAATTCCCGAAAAGAGGAAAGGGTAGAATGATGGGGGTTCTGAAAACTATAGAACATGAGCTCGACCTCGATGTTACTAGGATGAAGGATATCTGTCATGCTCTGGAGCAAAATTGCTTCCATGTCATGATGCCAGGGGAATTGGAAGAACTCATCAACACTCTAGAATGGAAAAACCCTTCCGGGAAATTTGCCAAACTTTTTCTTCAAGTTCTTAAGTTGATTTCTGATGCCATGGACTCGTGGGCAACCGTGAATGATGATCAGGTTGATGGTGATGATTTCACCTATTATGTCATCCGTCCTGAGGTTGTATCGATTTTGCAGGATGATTTTCGTCAAGACCTTGAAGCGGATGTAAAGGAAGTAAATAACGAAAATGTGAATTCGGGTAATCTGAGTGTAGACAAGATTGGAGCAGGAAAGACACCCTTGGCTACCACCAAGAATGTAGCTGTTTCGACTCCTATCAAGAAAACTGTGACGACAACTGATGCTGCTACCCGTATTGTGACGCCGGGAGGTAAGACCAAGAGGAAGTTGTCTGGTGGGTTAGAAGAAACTCCAAAAAAAGGTACGTTCTATAAGTTTATCTTGACACCTGTATTTCTATTATTGAACTCACATCTATTGTCCAATCATATAGGTAAGAGTAAGACAGCTGGTCAAAGATTTCTTGAGATGAAAACTACTCCTCTTAAAGAAAACAAGGGAAGTAAGTATAGGAAGCCAAAAGATAACAAACAGGTTACCATGAGTATTTCTCATCTAGTGAAGCAAGTAGATGGATCATGGAATGTGATGATTGCTGTGGACTTTGTGATGACGCGGGGACAAAAGACACTTCCAATGTTTGCCGCAAAGGTAGATTACTTCGCAAAACTTTGTGAGATCAGATCAGCTCTTGGACATCAGACTGAAGGGGGGTTTTCAGAACAGATCTACAACAATTTTGTGAACATTTATTCGTCCCGTGCTGAACCAGGTAGTGACGACAACGCTCCCAAATTCACAGACATTAACAAACGTTACAATCACAGGATTTTAGCTGGTGTGTTCCAGTTCCATGGTGTCGATGCAGACGATCCAATAGCTGTTGCTAAAGAATTAGATTCTTTCAAGAAAAACTTCGAAGACATCTTGACAGACGACGCGTTTCCTGAAGATTTTGTGCTTGGAGCATGGGCCTATATTGCTAGACGTGACTCTAGTATGGAAGAGATCAAAGATGAGATTGTCCAGTTCAATGGTGAACTCGAAGATATGTACAAAAGTGACCCCCCAGAAGGTGCCATGTTCAACAACGTCTGGAAAACCAGCCACCATGAAATCACCGCAATGAAGAAAGTACCTGTGGTTATCAAGCGTGATGTTGCTCTGGACGAGATCTTTCTTGATGGAGATGCTTGTGCTCTTGGAAGTGAGCTCTACGGTATCTTTTCAGAGAAATACAAACATGTTCTCATGAAATACCCCACTAAGAAAAATCGTAGGTTCATCAAAATCTATGGAGCCGATCGTGACAATTGAAGCCTTCTGTCCCATCATGACTCACCTAAATTCATGTCAATCAAAAGTACTAAAAACGTTAACATTCAACTTGGACAAAAACTAATTTTCTTTTTACTCTTGTATTTCTTTAGGGCGATTTGACGTAAAATACGATTGGAGTTCAAACCGAAAAGTCTCAAAAGCGAAAAAAGATTATAACAGACAATTCAAAACAAGGTACAATCACAGACAGAAAGAATTGATGAATAGTCGATCTCAAGGTATGAAGATTTTTGATAATGAATATTTGAGACTTATACAATACAAAGAAAGATTGTTTCCTGACATGTATGAGTTTTGCTCAATCAGACTTCAATCATAGTAAAAGATTTACACAGCATACAAAAATGAAGGAGAGCGATATATTTCAAATATACGACCTATACTTGAAAGCTGTTTCAAATGGTGTTCCACACACTTTTGGTGAGCCCACAAGTGATCCTTTCTTAAGTACGGACCTAAATGAACTGAAAGTAAGAACGGCTAACCTCAGGAAACGGATTGTCAATATGCAAGGACGAAAAATGGAATCAATCACAGTTACCAACCATATAAGGAACACATTCGTGCATTCTTGTGAGAAGAAACAGAGAGAAATATTGTCTGTATTGGAATTTGACTTCAAGAATGCACAAGTATCTTGGTTGAAATGTGGTTGGTGTAAAAGTACTTTCCTTCGGAAGACAAGAACAAATAAGACTCAAACCCTATGTGATCATTGTCACAAAGATAAAAAGGCAAAGAGAAGTGAAAAAGACTTGCTTACGAACAACTACTTGCCCATATGGATGAAGGATGAAAAAATTCAATACGATGTACCTCTTCATTTGAAAGGATTAACATTGGGTGAGAAGCTTCTTATCCAGAAATATAGTACTCTACTACCATTGGTCCACGTATACAAGGGTCGTGTTGGAAACTACGGTAATAGCGTCAGTTTCAACAAAGATACTAACAGTATATGTCGTGAGCTCCCTAGAAAGAAAGCCGAAATTGTTGTAGTTATCAAACAGTACTACAACTCGAAGGAAAACACCTACCAGAGCCAAAATTTTAGAATTCGAAAGACAAAAGTCTTAAACGCACTGAAATGGCTGAGACAATATCATAAAGGTTATTCCGATATTACTATCAACGAGTCTAATCTTGACTGGATGGGAGATGCCTCTGTATCTTATTTAAATCCGTCGACAGTGAAATCTATGCAATTAATGACACTTCCTGATACGGGGACGGTAAAGAGTGATAATGAATCAGTGTCAATGCGACAAACAGACGTTGACATCAAAGATGATATCATATATCACAATGGAGTTACAACTCATAAACTACCGACGGACAAACCAGAACACGATGAAGAGCTGTTACACGAAATTAAAGATACAGCCAAGGAACAAAAGAGTTTACAACATCTACAGACGATGGACTTTCCGCATATATCAGATGAGCCAATCGACGAATTCAAGACAATGCTGTTGATGGCAAATTGTTATCCATGGTTGTTTCCTGGGGGGTTTGGGGATAGATCCAATGTGGTAACCTCCAAAGGAAAAAACAATGATATACAGCGATGGGCTGAACTATTAATGCGTTGGTATGATGGAAGATTTATGCGAGATGATATGTTTTCATTTCACCTGCTCAACTACCTCCAGCGTCATTCCAACAATTCGAATGGACTTATGTTTGTCAAGAGATTTATTGAAGACGATTCAATATCCGTTGAAGATATCAAAGAACAAATCCACTCTGGTGATCAGACGTTCATAAAGAAATTACAGTACTTTGCAGGATCTACTACAAGAGGAAGTGATGCTTTCTGGCGGAAGATGAAAGATGAAGTCGACGACTGGATTACCTATCACATTGAGCAAGGAAATGGCCCTCCCACTCTTTTCTTGACGTTCTCTTGTGCCGAATATTGGTGGCCAGACTTGGAAAAACTAATCTACGAACGTTGTATTGGGACTGAGGATGAAAATTTGGCAAGGGATATGTATCACAGTTCCGATACTAAAACAAAAATGAAAGCCAAGTCTATTTTGGTTGAGCGTTATTCAGCTGTTGTTCAAGAATATTTCCAAGTAAGGATGGATCACTGGATGGAAACGGTTGGAAAGAAAGAATTTGGTATTACACATTATTGGATGAGGTTTGAGTTTGCTAAGGGAAGAGGAACTATTCACGCTCATATTCTAGCAATAACAAAAGATGCTTATTTGATTGGAAAATTCCACGAAGCGCACAAACGAAGTAAACGTGAAGCAACCGAACTAATGGCAAAATATGCCCGTGATACGTTGAGTCTCACGGCAGAAAAACCACTTTTACCATATCATACCTCAGGTGAAAGACCAAACCCCCTCTCAATTCCTTATTGCTCCATCACGTCACATGATATTGATAGATGTGATCTGGTTGAAAATGTTCATATGCACGAATGTAATGCATTCTGTTTAAGGTATAAAAAATGGAATGGGTAAGTACATGTTTGGATACTAATCATTCTATTTCTTTTACCAAAAAACTTTCCTCATTATACACCTTTCCGGAAGAAGTAATAAAGAGAAACCTAAAAGAGTCTGCCGATGTGGAGCAGGAGAAGAAGCTACAGCAGGAAAAGGAGATACACCGGGTTTCGAAATTACAGATGAAGATATGATCGAAGATGATAAATTTCGAGGAATTCGAATTTTGAGACTGAAAAGATCGGAAAGACGAATGAAACGAACTTCTTTATCAATGCTTCAATCATGGAGAGCCAATTGTGATGTATCAGTGTTGATATACGACCATGATCCAGCTTCTATAAGTTGCTCAGACATTGCTAATGTTTCAGGTTACGTCGTGGCATACTGTACAAAAGGGAACATGTCTTTCAAAACCGAAACAGAAGCATTAAAAACGCTAATCTTAGCAACAGAAAACGATTTCATCGAAGGAGCCAAGATTTCTACTGTGACCTTAGCCAGGAGAATCTTGAATACTTTTCACGCAAAACGAGTCATTACAAAAGCTGAAGCGTCATGTGAGCTATTGAAATTAAATTTGTATGAATGTACTGAAAACATTGTCAAAGTACCACTTTCGAGTCACACGAAGATCAGAAAAGGTAAATTCAAAGGTATACAATCAAGTGCTCTTTACAAATATGCAACCCGCAAGAAGCAATATGCAAATATGAACTTCCATGACTTCTTCTATGAAATGTTAACACGTAACAATGATGGAGCAGAAAGACGAAATGTCTTGTCGCCATTTGGGTTAGGAGGGAAACCAACATATCCAGTCACCTATGGTTACGCAAAAACAAGCCTCATCCTCTACAAACCCTGGAGTAAGAAGAAACGGCTTGATTTCGAACAGTCAGATAAAGCACAAGATGTTGTTTCGGAATTTAAAGAGTTCCTCTCAAGCCTTAATTGTCCCATACGATGTCGCACGTTATATGAAATAGCAAAAGAAAATGGAAGGAGACGCCTTTTTGCAAAAGACTGTAGTGACGGGGGTATCCCTGGTACATCACAACATGGCATCTCTCAACGCTGTGAAGATCTACTCCAAGCCTGTAGGATATATCAAGATCACCCTGTGTTATCTAGTATGGACAGGGGTCTAAGTTATGACTGGAGTACTCTGATTCATCCAGGGATCGATCCAGCTTTACAAGCTCGCAATTGGTTAACCAAGATTCGAGATGAGTACCGGGAAAAACATGCATCTGAAAAAATAGTTCCAAAAAAACAAGATGGTACAAAGTACAAACTCGATGACATTGAAAGTGATGAAAATCAATCGACTTTAGTGTATACAGTTTTGAAGACGATCCGTGAATGGGTAGAATGGGAAAGGACTGGAGGAAGAAATGTACGTTAGAAATCAAATCTTTACTTGCGACCAAAAATCTCAGTTCAGATTTTTGGGACGACCCAATATGTTAAGGTGGACATTTCTGTTGGTCTAGAAAGGAGATCCAATTGAACAATTTGGTCACATCCAACTTCTCTTACGTCTCACATAGTTCTATCCCATATTCTTCTGCATGATAGAATGTACCATTCAAACCTCTCTATGCTACAATACAAGGTGCCGGGGGTACCGGAAAAAGTACAGTTATCAATGTTATTGTATCAATTTTGGAACAGATATTCGTCGATACAAAAGTAACGGTAGTGACAGCTCCAACTGGGAGCGCTGGTTTCAATGTTCAAGGAACTACATGTCATTCACAATTTGGAGTAAAGCCTAAGAAGCCTGAGGGTGACCTGACAGAATACAAGATTGACCAATTGAGGCCCCGATTCCGTTTTTCTTTGTGCCTAATATTCGATGAGAGATCAATGATGTCTTGTCCCCTACTGGGTGCGTGCGAAAGAAACTGTCGAAAATTGTTACATAATGGTATGGATGAAAAAAAAGATTGGGGAAACGTGCCAATTGTTCTTCTTTTTGGAGATGATTACCAACTTCCAAGTGTTAACAAATTCAATGAAGGAAGAGGTGCTACATATATCTTTAATGACAAAGGAGACATTGATTACGACGAATTTGCTAAGTCGAAGTTGCAAAAAAGTAGTGAGTGGCTATGTAATGAAATGAATGGAGTTCAGAATTTTGTCAAATTGGCAACAAACGTTGTTGAATTCACAAAAACGCATAGAGTAGAAGAGGGACAAAACATGCTTCGTGATATCTTGAAAACAATGAGAGATGAAGATGGACTGAATGATCAGCAAGCTGAAGACTTGTTATCGCGTCATTTATCTAGTGGAAAAGTCAGTCAAGAACGAATTGAATGGCTAAAACATAACGCGACCTGGATCTTCCCCACGAATGAACAAGTATCGGAAAAGAATTATGACAAAATAAAAGACCTGGTGAACAAAGACAATCCAGTCTGTAATCTATTTGGAGAGATACGGGAAAGTGAAACAAATAATACCGGACGAGTTTTTAAAAGCCATTTCGAAAGTGATGCCTTGCAAGCAAAATCTCGTCATTGTACTTTGTGTCGACAAGCAAAGTGCGCTCTTGACAGAAATGTGTGGGCAGAAAAAGGGCTTTACAACGGAGCCATAGTCACTGTTATAGAAATACGATTCGAAAAAGGACGTAATCCGAATCTAGGGCATGAACCAGTATACGTCATTATTGATTGTCCAAGCTACACTGGACCAGCCTGGATCCCGGAACATCCTACATGGCTTCCTCTTCCAATGTGTGACACGTTTTGTAAGAGATGTTGTTGTAAAATTACTCAAACTCCGCTTCAGTTAGGTTTTGCTCGCACAGGACAAAAATTTCAAGGTTTACAGGTGGGGCCGACACACAACATCAAAGCAATAGTGGCTGATCCAGGAAGTATCAACAATGAAGCAAGATGTCCTGGATATACTTACATGATTTGCAGCAGGGTTTCTACCATTGGAGCTACACCGAATGACTCAGCGTTATATTTTACGGGGAATGCTAATCAGCGTGAAAGGTTCACTGATTTGACGCACAAACGAAGTGGGCAAGGTAAATATGAATCGATTAAGAAGCGTGAGAATTGGTTGAAATTTGTTACGAAGCAGAAAGATCAAACTGATATGAAATTGACGAAAGAAGAAATGACAGATTTGAAACATTGGGCAAATGAAACAAGAATTAACCAAACAGATTTGCATGATATAATTGAGTACCATTCCCACCAAGGTAAACTACAAAGAAACTAAAAATGAATCACCAAACTATTATCAAAAGCCGACATGTGTAGCTCAAGCTACGATGCTCCCAAAAATCCTAACTGATCAATTTAGTTTCATCGAACTATCGAAAATCGACACATTTAGCTTAGTGAATTTTCTAAGAACTCTCGTGATTTCATTATTATTTAGCTAAAGAAAATTCAAAGTAGGCACAAATGGAATTCCAGCGAACACTCTTGTACGAAAGAGAAGTCTTGATAAAACCGAGTACGGTGCGTTGAAAATAAGTGGATGTCAGGAATCGATCATCTGTGCAAGAGAAAATCCACAAATATTTGTCATAAAAAACGGGTGATCAAAAACTAACACAATGGTTATATCTAAAGAACAAACTGCAAGTCGCAAAGCATTTGTGGAGACGTTCGTTTCTCTCGGTTGGAAGAACATAGCGAGGAACGCCGGATCGACATTAAGGTCGAAAGAGACGCGTAGGTTGAGGATGGGGAAGATCAAGGGGAGAGTTTTTGAGATGATGGGAGATAAAGATAAAGGTGAGTATACACACATTGATTTTATTCATTGCATTTGATTGTTTAAATTGACTAATCGGATACGCTTCTTTACAATAATACAGGTGGGACGTTTGATCCGAAAATTTTAAAGGGC